>Ga0065711_1027348_pt1 | contig 50593 bp, 24 predicted proteins | sample Hoacrofraction12_FD_59098 | JGI IMG/M metagenome (GOLD analysis project Ga0065711, IMG submission 59098) | Hoatzin crop microbial communities from Cojedes, Venezuela - Epithelial fraction 12 v2 (version 2) | ecosystem: Host-associated > Birds > Digestive system > Esophagus > Crop | place... | reverse complement strand
GGGGGGGGGCAGTTGTAGTCTGACATATTCATAACTGTTGTAGATATTCCAAAGCAGAGCAGAGCCGGGGATCGAGTAAGTGATCTCCCAGGCAGGGGGCTCCAAGTAATAGATGCGACACATCGAAAAACATCTTCTCCGTCTGATTTTGTGAACCGCGAGGCCACGAGAGCTTTGTGGGGGCTTAATTTCAAGCCAACACTTTCACGCTGCCCTCTTTTCATTCTGTACGAGCCCCCGTAACTCTGGCTCTACCTGAGCCCGGCGGGGAGCCCGGCGCAGGGTCCCTGGCTGGCAGTCGTCCCCGCTCCTCGCCCCAGCTCACGCTGTTTGCTGCTCTGCGACAATCAGGCAGGCCCAGCACAACACCTGGTACTCCGGTCGGGGCCCTCCTTGGCAGCTGACTGTGAAATCTCCCTGCCAGGTGGCTGCACTTCAATTACATTAGCTAGGCATTGTAGGGTTAACAAGTATCCAGAGGAAATCTTTTATTCATATAACACAGTATGCCTTTTGTTGATCTTTGAATAATGTTGCTTAAAATCCATTAAATTAAAATACTCTTTCAAGCACACAGCCTGCAACAGGTACAGCAGTGCGTCCCCACCGCTCTCTGCTCACGCAGCATTGTCGAGGGCACACAGCCGTTTCAGGAAAATTTGATCCCCAAAAGCAGATGATTAAGCCAGCATTTAAAATAACATTTTTTTCCCTGGAAGTGACCTCTCAGTAGGGGGAATGGATTCCCCTTTCATTGCACAGCTCAGCCAGTGTGCATGCTGTGATGTCGCTCTATTTCCCCAAAGGAGTAAATTAAAACTCTGGTGCATGTTTATGAAATCTGCTTTTTTTTACTCATAAAGTGGGGGTGGGAGGTGAGTGGGCAGGCGTGGAAGCAAAACTGAAAATATAAGCGACTCCTTCACAAAAAGGCAAGTTAATGCAACAGTTTCACTGCCGCTAACGTCTTCTAAATGTTCTGTTTCTAAAAAAATTTCCCCACAGGTTTTAAGTAACTCAAGTTGGCCACAGAGTCTTATCATCACATTTAATTTTGGGGCAAGAGGTGAGTTCATGACTGAGCTGCATGATCTACTATTTAAACAACCAAGTTCTAAATTCAAGCACATGAGAAATTATGGTGAAAATGGAGAGAGAGTACTAGGGAGGATGCTGAAGGGCTGTTTGGCTAGCTACGCAGCTCTAGTTGACAGTCACTGTTTTAATGCCTAGGACTAGTCAGTTTTAAACTAACTTTAAAAAAGTGTGAGAATAAGACACAATAAGAAAACAGGTAATATAACGGACAGAATAACAAGAACAGAAGTGCTGAAAATTGCCCCAAGACAGTACAAAAGAAAAACTAATTCTGCGTATAGGAAGAAGTTAGATTATACAAACAACGTGAAGGGCTTTGAAAATTCAGCAAGGTGGTCAGAAAGAAGAGATGAAGTGTCACTGGAGTCCTTTCCAGATCAGGGCATTTAGTCTGTGTTTTCAGATTAAAAGCTATTAAGTGTACTGCAGCACTAGAGACAGGCTGGATTCAGGCCACGAAGCTGCAGGTCACAGGGGAAAGAGGTGGAATGACCTGTCCCCGTGGTGGGTGAAGACCCCTAGGTGCTCAGAAGATTGGGGTCTCACAAATACACCGGGACACGCGTCAGTGAGCAATTCTGCTGCACAAGCAATGGGGCATTGGCAGAGACTTCACACTCCTGCCCATCGCCAGGGTGTCTGGGTTACGTAGTACGCACTTCCACCGCTATGAGATTGTGGCCAACTCACAGAATGGCAGTGCTTTGTTAAAATGGAAAATTAATCTGATTTGAGAAGGCAAATGAGTGAGCTAGTGCTGCCATAGAGAAAGCTATGATGCCGAGTGGAAATCCTACACGAGAGTCAGAGTAACTTCTGCTCACGCTCCCTGTGAGACAACACCAGGCCAGAGAGGTGGACGACAACTGCTGACAACTAAGCAGCTCTAGTCCATTTCCCCAAGGCTATCAAAAAAACCTCTTTAGAGCCCCCAGTGAAAGAGCAGAGCTGTTCTGCTCTGCACAGCCCTTTCCATCTGCTTCCTGCCAGGTCTTTTTGACACATCTCATCCTCCAGACAGCACAGAAATTCTCCTTTGTGTAGTGTGTTGAAGATGACCACAAACCACCTCACGGGCTGACCCTTGCCCGGCACGTGCCTTGAAGCACCATCCCCAGCTTTATGGACTGGAAGAAGGATCCTAACAAAATGTGTGTGCCGAGGAGCCAAACACCTGGTGCACAAGCCTCTGCAGGATGCCCAGGAGCCAGGCTGTTCCACTGGCTTCAGGACACGGATGGTGTCCAGTTTGCACAGCCCTCATCACAGAAACAGATTGAGTAAAAAGACAGGAAGTTTTCTTCTTGTTCTTGGCTTCCACCGAAATGCATTATTTTCCTAGTGTTAACAGTATTTCTCGAAGACAGTGCCCTGTAAGCTAAATTTCTGAAGTTCTTTGAAGTCCTTAGCTGCTGAGTCATTTCAGATATAAAAGGAGGTCACGGGGATCCCAAAGAGTAAGGGGGAGAGCAGAAGATGAATTTTTAATGAAGTATCACAGTTGGTGGAAGCAAACAGAGAAGGAGAATATACAGCGACTGTGACCTAGGGAAGAAGATACACAGCAGTAATGCTGTGTGCTGCTGCCATTGTACCTCACTAGAAAATATTTCAAGTGCAGGCTTTATGTAAGATTTTTTCTTTACTCAAGTTTTCTTCCAATTTTTGTTAAGTTTTTCAGTGAAATACCTGTCCAGCTATAAGCTTTCTGAACTAACATCTTTTAATTAAAATAAGAAACAATATGAGAAAGTGTTGAACATGTCCTACTTTACTGTTTAATTTGCAATTTACTGTTTTTATAATTACAGCTTTTTGAAAGCTACAGTTTTCTACTGCTTGAGAAACACAATAGGCAAATTTTCTGAATTTTGAGCAGAATGCTGTTCAGCATTCTACATGACACTTTCCTACAATATCCATCACCACAGGCTAGCTGACCGTTATTTAACTCACTCTCTCAAAACTTGACCACCAAATTTCACCCAATTTTAAAAAGAAGGGGTTTTATCATTCAGTTGTCAACTACTCTGTCTTCTACAGAACATAATTAATGCTGAAATAACTCCTGCACAGTTACGCACTAACACTTTCCATGTTTATCTTCACGAGGAATTCATTGAACTATTTCTCCACAGTGAAAACCAAAAGGAGAACTGGTGTCTCTGGCAAAAGTAAGAGTAGCTACAAAACAGCCCTCCTCCATGCAAATTTGTTACTACGTCTGTGTCATGACCCACATCAGTCCCCTGCTACGTGAGCTGTGAGCTGGTCTTGTGAGCAGCCTGCAAAATTTCATCCATTTGCTGGAAAATATCCACTGCAACACAAGATGAGGCCATCCAAATAATTTAACTTGCTAATTAACTTTGGAAATACATTACAGCCTTGTCTTCAATGATGATTTTAACAGACTTCAGTGCTTATTGCACCGCCAAGCTTGCTTTCTATTTTAAAATCAAATTCTATGACTTGATATAACAGCAGTAATATTGACACATATCAGTGGATTATTTGAAATTAAATATTTTGCTTTTTTGCAACATCTATTTTCAATAATTGCCTTGGTTTTGCTGTGGTATTTATCTGTGCAGGCACACTTTTATCTGATCCCAGTGTATAATGCCATTAATATTATTGCATATTTATATTATGCTACCTTGAGCAAGGCTGGGCTAGCAGGGTATTAGAATCTGCCTATATGAAGCAGATACTGTTCTGCAGCTCAAAACAATGACCAGCACTTCTGAATGAAAGGAGAGAAAGTGAACATTAGCACATCAAAGGCCCCTTTCTGAAAGAAGAAAAATTGCATGATGCACACTTTAATCTTTCTGACAATCTATGCATGGATTGAACTGAATTCTATTTTTCACACAAATGTGAATGCTTGATACAAGGACATCTTTACCAACAGCAAAAAGAACAGAGAAAGACGTGTTAGTGCAGTCTTTGAACTTTTAAAATATGGATTAACATTCAATAATATTTAACAACCGATAGAACAATATTCTTCTTATCTCTCTTAATAAACGCAAATAATATAAAACACATTTTACAGGCAACATACAGAAAAACTGTTATAAATACTTTAATCTTAGAATTTTAAAAAATTAAGAAATTAGTAGTAAACAAAATACATGCAACATTAAAATCTTCATGTAAGTGTCTATTATTTAAAATCAGTTACCCATAGAACAGCCTTAAGTGTAATTCACTTAATTAGCACTTCTATTTACGGGACCTGTGCTTATAGGTTTAAAAGAAAATATTGCCAAAATATGTGTACAATATATCTTACACTAATCATGTTCGCTCCGCTGCAGTAAGCAAGGAGATATCTGCATGTAGATCTTCCCACATTGCAGAAGACTTGCATCAATCAGCCTGGAGAAGCGAACACTTAGGAGCTACTCTGATTTAGACAGCTCTCTGCTCAGCAAAGCGTATAGAGAAGCACTTCCAGAAAACAAGATCACATGCCAACAGCACAGTAATACCAAATGCTGCAAGAACACCTCAGCAATACAGCTCTCTACACCCTCTCTATCAAATCATTACTACTGGCAGTGTAACACCGCAGACGGGACAACTTTAATTACCCCTTTTCCACTTAGGCAAAACCTTCTTTTATTCTGTTCCTTTAAAGAAGCAGCTAAAATGAGAGCACAGGTAATCAGAACACTTTAAGAGCGTTTCTTCAGCAGATACATGCCTAGATGATGGTACAGCAGCTTTGTAGGATTGCTGCAAGATAGTTACTCATAGCCACACATCCAGATGGACCTGCACCTGCCTGCGGAGGAACGAGAGGAAAAGGGAAAACGCGTGAAGGGAAGATGTTTCTCCTCTCATTCCTTCATCAGGATGCTCTGTTTCCTGCTAAAATTTCACCAACACTGTCTGCACATTTTTTGCTGCTGACAACATGTTAAACTGTTGAGTCCAGATGCTTGTGGCGAGCAGGAAATGGATGGCAGAGAAACAACAGCCCAGAGTTTTCTTCATGTAAATGGAACTGCATCCTCGTAACTATCAGCTTGTAAAGGAATGGCATGATTTTATAAACAAGCTTTATTAAATGCACATGCTGAATGAATTTGTTCCTAAAAAAAAGCCTCATTCATTTGGTTATAACTCAATCACAACCAGTGGAATGACATCTTGGAAGAACTTAAATAAGATCACAGTCTTTGACTCACAGAACATCACCAATGGAGAATGCAGAGGCAGCAAAGCTGAGCCTCACACACCTGACACTTTGCACAAACTGGTACATACCCAAATAAAACACATGCACTTCCCAAAAAGCTTGAGAAAACCACATTCTTCTTGCAGATATGTCAGCAATCTGAAAGTTAAATTACTTAAGTTACAAAAAGGAGCAGCAGATCACATTTAGAGTTGCGTAAATGGACTGTTAAAGTGTGAGATGAGCAATGAGAGGATGAGATAGCGTATGGAAATATTGGAAAAGGAATTAAAAATAACTGTTTTGGAAATCTCACTTTTAAGGCAATGAAAACACTCAACATTCATGTTAAAACTGGTCCAAAAGAGGACGGTGGCACAAGGAAAACCCATGACAAAAGATTAATATGGCCGAGAACTGTCAAAACATAGAAAAGTTTGCCTGTGCCTTACCTTAGACACCCACGATGCTAGAGAACAGCACACTGAAGCTACAACAAAAACCAGGGGCTCTTAATTTTGCTTAGTCAAAGCACTGGCTAAGATGCACACTGGGGGAGGAAAGAATGACTGGACCAGACAGATGGTCTGCCTTTGGATGCTGAAAAGGATTTTGAGGCAGTTGAGTAGAATGACTTAATTTTTGCCCTGAATATTTAAGGTACACACAGATCAATCCAAACTAGGTAAAGCACAACTACAGTACTACAATACTGTGCCACATATAAAAAACAGCAACAGATCACAACCGCAAAAACGTCCTTGAAAAAAGTGTATTTTCTCCTTTACAAATCTCTCTAGCTCCAAAGTTGGTCATGATAGTAATTTGACATTCACATTCAGCACAACTATTTGACTATACATTCTTAACATATAGAAGTCTTCTAAGACTCTTTTCCTTAAAAATCCTGACATTGAAATATTGCCTCTTCTGTCTGATCAGGGAACAGAAATTTACTTTCATTTTGGAAAAATGCAACTATTTATTCATTCTGCATAAATCATTGACTCAGCATGTTACTGCACAGTCAAAACGCACAGAGGTAAAGCAGCAGAAACGCCCTTTTTAGGAACTTCTGTCCTACTGTTTTCTCGCAATTCTGGACCATTATTACAATAGTCTCTATGATAACTCCAGCAGCGCTGGCGGATTCCACTCCATCCTAAAATCTCATTATACTGAACACTACAAAAAAAATAACAAAGCTGTCTCAGTCTGATGCTCTAAATGTAACAAAAAGATGAAATACCTGGGGAGCAAAATATATGTCTGCATGCATTGTATTTCTAATGTTCTTCTAATAAGCACTAAAATGAAAAATGAAACATTTTGTTTACCAGATCTTCTTTAATGGAACAGGGAAGATTAAAAATTGTCGCTTTGGGCATTAAAAAGAACACTGAATTCCATGTGAGCCTTTTATTTGTAAACACCAGTTTTACAGATAGTGTAACTGACATGAAAAATTGAAACTAGAAGTAAAATCCCTCCACTTTGCTTTCGAGGTCTCAGTACTCTGTGTGTTGACTTTTGGGATTCCTAAGTGCACGTTGCTGTGGTATTTAAAAAAAACGGAAATGCTGGCATGCAAATCCTATTCAACAACTTGAGAATACTAAGAGCTTTTACAAGGCAAAGAACACGTTAAAAGTTCATTAATTAAACAGTGCTTGTGAACAGATGGAATGGCTATCTGGGCTCTAATTACTGTAAGTTGGTACAGAGGTTCGCAGACCTTAATGAGGTTCAATAAAATGAATGATTACACATCAATCACAATTAGAGAAACCTGTAAGATGAGCTGAATTATCATGGCAACAAGTCATAAAACCTGGGAGCACAAAAAACCAACAGGCTCTGCGAAAGCCCATAAAGAAAACATTTCTGAATTAAAACAGTTCTTGCAGATTGGAACGATTCCTGTCTACTGCCAACCCCATAAAAATGCTCAGTGATTTAACTATAAGGGTTGCACGGTCCCTCTCTGACATCCTGGAGGATTATTAGCCATAGGAGAGTGTGGGGCACTACAGTACCTAAAGGGTTAGCAACAGCAAAGCAAACAAGACAATGATCTGAAAAATAATCAGCTATGGAAACGAAGAGAATGGGAACCCCATGAAATGCACTGTTGAAAATAAAGACACCGATGTTTCTTTTTATCTTACCAGTGAAATGGAGATGTCAAACACCAGATACAGAGGCTGTTTAAAACCACTACAATTAGAAAATGTAGCTATGTGGAAAACTGTGTAGTTGAGGTTGTTCAGACTGGTAAGGGTGTGTGTAACTGCTGTTCCTACAACTCCAAATCTTTAAATAACACAGAACTTTATTTAAATATTAAGGACAGAAAAACAATCCCAGCCACTTCCATTTCTTACCGCTGGAGCCGTCTGTGGGAAATGGTGTTTTCAGAGCCTCTAAGTTCCCAGCTGCAATAGATGCTGGCAGCAGAGAGAGGAAGATGGTAAGAGGAAGACAGAAATTAATAGTAAGGGGAGGAGTTTATTTATGGTATGTGAAGTCTCTGATCATCAGCTTCAGCGCTCTTTCCCCAAAGTAACAGCTCTATACTTTCATCATCTTCCCTGTACTGCTAACACTTCTATTGCCCTAACGGTATTAGTCTGGGAGACACAACCCTTAAAAACTCCAGTCAACTTTCAATACCAGGAAGTTACTCAGAGTCACAGGTATGGCACAAGTTAAGGTAAGATCTCTCGGGAGCAAGAGAAAAGGAAAATGCATGCTAGCTTGAGGTTATTTTCTAAATGTTCATGACTCAGCTTTTCATGATGCTGTATTTTTGGTATCAAGACTTTGCAGTAATGAAAAACTGAGCTAACTGCAAGTTTGTTTGTTACAGTGATAACACTAAGATTTCTAGGTGAAATAACTGCTACTTGAACAACACTACTTTGCCAAGCTGAAAAGTGGGCAGAAGAATGCCTATTTTATTTAAGGAAGCTAACCAACTGCAGACTAGCAAGGCTTTGTAAGATCACCCATATTGTTACACAGGTGAAAAATGAATCAGATGAATAATCCTAAATAGGTACACTAAATCCAGCCGTTCAGCAGAAATTACAGGTTCTCAAAAAAACCTGGCCCAGGCCAATTCAGAGAAAGTATTAAAAACCAGCAAATTAACTGAGATTTTTTTTAAACAGGAAATTCTGTACATGTACTAGATTGTTACTTAGCATTAGATTTAAGAAATCATTAAAAGCCATCTGCTCCTGTTTATATACTAGAACCCTGGCAGTTAATCTTACCGTGAAATACACACAAAAGTACAATACTGATGAAAGTAAAAACACAAGTTACAAGACACAAGCCAATAAACCCACTATGAAAAAGTAGCTTTCGCCTATTCCTCTCTGTTGCTGTATCCACGTTTATGTCCCCAACCTAACAAAAAAAGTCCCCAGTAATAGGATGGCTTCAAAAGTTTTTCCCTCTTTAAAGAACGATATAAGATTATGGTGCTACCCATTAAAGTAGCTTTTATATACTAGGCACAAAAATTATGTGCTGCATCCTCTTAGTATCAGATGGACAGAATCAGTCAGGTTGGAGGGATGTCAGGAGGTGATCTAGTCTCACCTTCTCAAAGCATGGTCAGCGCTGACTTCAGAAGCTCATTTTTACTAAGAGAGAAACAAGGCAATTAAGAAAATTCAAAGCTAAACCTAAAAACATTTTTTCTGTTTAGAATACGATTTCTTAACTTTTGAATGAAGTGACTGCAGCATGTATGGTTCATGAAAAACATACTGAAGTCAGGTTTTCTTTAAAAGAGACAGAGAAGAAAACTTTGAAAAATGATGTAAAGCTATGTTGGCGATTACACATTTGTACTAATGCAGGTACCCGGATCTTTGGGAATGCACACATGAAAATGCCCATGTGCCCATCTAGCTGGTCTTCGGCATCCTTTGCACCTTCTCACCGCCTGTGGAGAGGGGAACGTGCAGTTTCAGGGACATGGGAACTGCCTTGCTGGATCAAAACCGCAGTTTCTAGGGTTGGCATGCGGGTTTCGGCTTCGGCCGTGGAGAGGACATGGTGCATCATGCTGGACCTGTTGGGAAGCCCACAGCAAGCTGGCGTGGAGTCACCAGCCCCAGAAAAGCTCTAAAACTATCCCCTAGTAAAGGCCTTCTGAAGCCAGGACTTCTCCTAAAAAATATTCGCTGCAGGAGCATTAACGTGGATGAAGCACCGCCTGCAGGGGTTCCCTGTAACAAGTGGCTCACCGGGAGCCTGAATCGCCGAGCTTGGCCACCTCCATCTTTCACCACAGGTCCCTTTGTTCCTTTGTTGCGATGGAGAGCGCGGCGAGCTTCCTGCCGCGCCGCCTGCTCCGTTCCCTACTGCTCATACTTCCCTTATGCTTTTTGTCTCGCAACAACAGTAAGCAAGCCTCAGCTTTTCACTCTCTCTTCTAACGAGTCTTTTCATGACCTATAATTCCACATTCACGCAGAGTACTCGTGTGCCATGCAACCAGGATGCGCTTTAGTTTTCTCTGAATTTTGTAGTTTAATTTGATGATTACACTGTAAAAATTAAGACGCATCCTTTTAATCTAAATTACGCTGGGTAATTTAACTTGATTTTATTAAAACATAGAAATGATCGCTGTATGTTCTGCACAAAGGAATTAGGCTGGAAGGTTAAGTATCAGCATCAGTGATGCCAGCAGCTCCCTCTAGTTGGAAAGTGTATTATTTTTCTCCCCAAAGAGCTAGTACATAGGAAAGATAGCCAGATACTACAAGCTTCTTACAATAAGCGGCTTGGTAACTCGCGCTGTAATATACAATCACTGTAGATCTACTAGCCACATTGCTTTGATTCTCCCTTAAACGAAAATAACTTTTTATTATCTATGCTGACTTTTGACTATTTTTGTAATACGCAGTTACAAAAAAAATTAAAAATTCCCAACGTTTGACACTGAATCTAGTTTGGAACAAAAAAAAATTACCGTATGGTAAAACAGTGATTTGAAAAGTGTGTTCTACTGAAATTTCAAATAAGTGTTAGAACTTGCATATGCTTTAAATAAATATAGGGTTTCATATATTGATCCAGAAGCCACCTCCTTACATTTCCAAGGCTTTGAAACTGAAGAAGAGGCTTTTTAGCCTGAGGGGTTAAAAGTGTGGGTGTGGAAGTGGGCTTTTGTTAGAAAAATTAGCAATGCTATGAGTCATTGTGCATTAGCGGCAGAATAGTTTTGCATCTTGTATGAATCCAGACACCATATGCCATGCGAGGGCCCTGCTACTTTATGCGGTGCCGCTGCTGACGGGCGGCCACGTGGGCATCCCCAGCGGAAAGGCTGTCTGCGCGCGGCGGCGAGCGCAGGAACCCGGTGATCCGAACACGCTGGACATTGTCGCGAGCAGCAGGAACAGCTGGTAAGCTAGCAGAGCTCGCAGAGCTCGCAAAGCCAGCGCGCCGCAGCGGCGGCGGCCAGCCAGCATGCTAATGAGACAGCGAGCGCGCACAAAGCCCGCCGCAGAGGGGATCGACCCTGGCGCTGTCGGGTCCAGCGTGGCCCAGATTTCGGAAATTTTTAGCCCGCTCCTCCAAACCGTACTGCCGCTGCTGCCCCGCACCCGCGGGCCTCCCCAGTGCCGCAGCAAGGGCTCGGGGCCGGGTGCCTCGCTCCGCTCAAATACAAACGTCGTCTTCATTCTTGCCAGCAATGCAGCAAGAGGGCCGAGACAACAACCCGCAGTCAGGTGAAACTCCTGCTGAAGCCAACGTGCGTTTTGTCCGCGTGAGGATTGCACAGCCCAAATTAAAGTCTATTCAGATAAAACTCTTACTTTCCTTTTTCTCCCCCCCGCTACCCATTTGTGACAAAAGCCAAACAAAAATAACCCTAGGGAATCCAAAGTACAAGTGAGCATTCAGAAGCAAGTTTCCAAAAGATACAACGGAGATTTTGGCTACACAAATCCCTTCAAAGTTAATAGGGGTTGAACAGCAAAATCATCAAAACCTGCTTTGAATATACAAAGAACACAGACTTTAATTTGTCTGGTGCATAAGTGAAAAAACAAACCAACCACCAAAAACCCCCACAAGACTGAAAGAAGTACTTAGTAGTAACCTCAACACATCAATTTCACTTCTGTCAGACTTTAAAGAGAGCCTCTCATTAAACACAGTGTTCTTTGTCTAATATGACAGAAAACATAAACCACCGAGCGATACGTGTTTGGACCTCGGTACATCTTACTTGATGAGAGTGGGAGCTCGAATTCACACCCTACTATGAAAGGTACGTTTACTAATTAGTTTTAAATAAAAAACCTATGCCACACTGACTCGATGTTTGTTATTGCAAGTTACATTGAAGGCAGATCTCCATCACAGACCTCATGGAAGCCCTTCGGGTAGGGCGCGATTACGCTAACAAAACTGCACTTCTAATAAAATCTGTTTAGTTTTACAGACAACAACAGAAACACTCTGTTTGCTGTCAGCTTGACCAAACTGTAGGTATTTCATGAGCAATGCCATCAAAGCTGGTGGACTGCAGGCGAGTGAGAGATGGGTGGCCAGTTAATCTAGAAATGCGGCCAATGTCAGGCTGCTACAAGCACGCTGTTAGGCACCCCGTGAATACCTACTAGCTATCAGCCAGTCGCTACAAACCCCAGAATTCATACATTTCCCTCTTCAGCCCTTGCTCGGGGTGCTCTTCGCAGACTGGCAGAGAAATCTACTGCATTTTGCTTGTGATTATATGCAGAAGTATACCGTGCTTTTACAGATTTAAACTGGATAAACATTACTCCCAGCACTCTTAAGAGCAGCCCCTTTTGCGCAACCCGTTTGATTCAGCACTAGGACACAAGTTTAAAGCAGCACTTTAAAAAAAAACCCCAGTTTCCTGCAAAATTATTCACAAACAAATAAAATATTACTAATGAAGAAACTGAATAAAGAAACCAAGTGTTTCATTCAAAGCAGCAGCTTCTCCATGGCAGCGGAAAGTTAGAATTCAAATTCCTAACTCCCAGTCCTGATCTGCTGCTTGTACTTTATGTACTACACTATTTCCAGCAGGACCGTGAGTTTCCAGTCTCTGGTAAGGGCTAAAGAGGTATGGCTGCGTATTTTAGCAAACTTGTTTTCAATTTGTGCACATGTACATCACTTAACAAATCCAATGTTGAGTTTGGTTTTGGTTTGGTTTTTTTTCTGACACATATCACACAGTGAATTCACTTTTCATTTAAAATACCATTACATTCATGATGTCACTTAATCACAGGTTCATTTTTTGAACTACCCATTAAATCACGCAGCCAATACAAGCTTCTAAAACTGTTTGGGTTTATTTACTCTTCCTGAAGAGTACAGTTGCTGCACAGAGATCATCATCAGGAGGGACAGCAGTTAGTTCCATTTAGAACTCTGCTACAGAATTAGCTTGGGACTTTCTCAACAATCTCAGGGATCTTTACGGCTTCCAGCCGTGGAGTGGAATAATGATGCCCCATGTTACAGCAGAAAAATTAACTGTATTGTTAACATGCAAATTTCACCGCTGCGTCTCTTGCCTTCTGTAAAGTGGTGAAGCTCACCACCAGTTCACAGTAACGCATACACAAAACGTGTGTGTAACAAGGGACTATGAACAGGGACAGGTATATATGTACAGATGCATGCACAAAAATATAGAAATTTAAAACCACTGTGTCCCCGCATCATTCAGCAGCATGTGAAGTTTAAATCCGCAGAGGCATTATATACTCTTTATATATTGACAAGTGGGACGCAGTAGATTTCTCTGCAAGTTTATGAAGAGCACTATGAATAAGAGCTGAAGAGCCGCCTCCACAATCCCATGTAATGCCACCTAAAAGCTTTGCCTCGCATGACTTATTACAGGCTGGAGCAGATTAGAGGCATCGATTGCTGCCTGGAGAAGGTTCTCGCTGCGAGGAGGGAAGGCAGCCGTAGAGACAGACAGCCCGGGCATCGATCCACTCCAGCGGGGAGCTGCGCTGCAGAATGAAGGTCAGTGCTGCTTTACACCACCCTGCACAGCCACCGCTGTGTTCATCAGCATCCCTCAGAGATTGTTGCGATGGGACCAAATACTTCTGTCTGAAACTCCAACCCTCACGCGCGGGCTGGTTACAGCAACTGCCAGAAAAGCGAAGGACAGCAAGTTAAACCTGCTGCTCTCCCCAGACAAAGCAGCAGAGGACTGACTACAGACAGACACTCCTGTGAGCCAGAACTGATCACTCCGACAGAAAACTGTCAGATGCCATGTCATATAAATTGTCACAGCTCCTGTGACACATGCTTTAGAATTTCATAGTAATTTCTAACAGCATCTATATAGCTTGAGGGCATAACTTCTTTGGATGAAATAAAGGGATGAAACTGTGAACCCTTCTCTAAAAAGAGTAACGGGCTTTCTATTTTATTTTCACAGTACAATCAAACACCCCTTTATAACCACAGCAGAGTTCTAAATGCAAGATCGCAAAGCACATTTTGAAAGGTATGCAAAATGTGTTTTCAGGCGACTGACATTATGTGCACCTACAACAGCCACTCACACAATGAAGTCCATTATAGCAAATATCTTTCTTCTTCAGTCTCTGATACAGCAGGTAAGCAGATCAGTCGCTCTACATTAAGTTAAATAGAAATTGGCTTAAACCAACAAAAGGAATTCATTCAGAATTCAGTTGATGTTCTTTGCTTAAATCTTCTTCATTCCAGACATGACGTACTAATATATAGTAGATATATTAATATCTGGATGCAATATAATGAATTAAAGGTATGGATATTTTGTTTGTTATGTATTCAGACCATCTTTTAATTTAATCCTACTTGTTTGGAATAGTTAAGTAGGCATACCATATTCCTTACGGTGGATAAAACTTTACGAGTTATTCATGTATTAAATTACTTCTCCAAAGTAAGGGCTGCATTTTCTCCTGGCCCAGAAACAGGATTGCAAATCGTAAGCAGGGAAATGGTGACATCCAGTGCTCAGATATTACGTAAAGTGTATGCATCCTCATCATGTTCTTTTTCGTTTGTTCTAATGCACAGACACATTCAGCGTCTAACGCACAGACGCATTACAGTGCAGCAAAGTACTGTGAACGTCCACAATAAACTTCGGAAGAATTTAAAACTCTTAACTTCAGGTTTTCTCTTTGAATGTAAAACATATAATGTAAACAACTTTGGAAACGGTACCGCAACCTGCCACTGTGATAATTTTTTTCTTCTTACCAGACTAAGAATATTTAGGTCAGCCCTTATATAACGCTATGTATATTAATGAAAAAGGCAGAAGCAGCACAGCTTATGTTAGAGATTTGTTAGGATTACATCTCCGAGGACACTAGCACAGCTACCTGAAATGGACACTTTTGATAGCAAAAATAGTGGTTGACAGACGCGAGTCTGCATGCCTACCCCATCAGTTATCTCTTCTTCTTCTGTGGAGTAACACAGCTCTACACTGTAATCAGGATGTTATAGAAGAGTATGAAAAACACACAGGAATCAACAGGCACAATAAGAACAAAACTTTTTCTTTTCATAAGACCAAACCATTTATCCTAAAACTGAGACTGCTTAAAAAAGATAAGTTTATAATAAATATGTTAATTCTCAATAAACCCCAAGAGGAATTAACTCCCTATTTACTCATTCACAGGAAGACACATGTAGTTTAAATTGTGAAGAAAATAATTCAAAGACTATGAGAAACCAACAAAGAATGCAGGAAAGAAGCTGACTGGTGCTTGCACATAGGGACATTTTACACCCTCCAGCAGGTTGCTCACAAAAAGCTGGTCGAAGCTAGGGTAACATTTCAGACATGTCAGAATCTCTCCTACTTTTCTTCAAATTCAGTTAGTGACACCAGGCAGGACTGGAAGTACAATAGTTCTTTGCAATGGCGGACAAAAAAGAAAGTGCTAAGTTACTACAAATAACATAAAAATAATATTTCAATTACAAAGAAGCTTTTCTTCAGTAGAAGAGTGGCAATACAGAGACAGGGGCACTTACACTTGGGTACGAGGCCACTTCACAAACTTCACAGATCAGGACAGCAATTCACCAAAGTTTTCTCTTCATCATTTCTGTGCCCATTTTTCAAACTCTGAGAAGCTTTTCTTTCCAGTTAAGAAGCGGGCGAAAAGGCTCAAATGAAAAGATAATTTTGCACTACACTTTAAAAAAAAAAAAAAGTTCTTAAAAAAAAAGATGATGATAAAAGATATTAAGAATCCAGGATGTTTACCTCTGTCGTTATTATGAAGTATGTGACATGGGAAAGAATAAGCATGCTGGTTATGAAATTTTGCAAGTAAAACCCGAGACCAACTTAGAAATCTCTGAACAAGAACAATTTGATTCAAAGAGCAAGGATATTGCTCTGTATTGAAAGACAATCTGCATTCTGGCTAGTCAAAACTGCATTTCCCTATGCATTCTAAAGGGAGCTTTTTGCTCTGACATCACTATTACCAAATCCCGAAGTCTTTTTGGAGACCAGCATTAAATTACGGACCAATCGAAGTGCCTGACACCTGCAGACTTCGTTACATTTTCATATTTGGAGGTTTACTAGCACCTGTGCTTAAAAACTGTCAGCTTAAACAGCAGCTATAAATCAGATCCATAACAACGACTTCAATACAAACCCTGTTTTTATCTCCCAGTATTTATCTTTACAACTAAGACCAGCTCCCAAAGATGTGCAGTACTGCAGCTTAGGGTGACTGGGACGCCAGAAGGTACGAATGTTCAAAAATACTTTCCGGCATACAACTAATTTAATATAAGCTGGAAGAGAGCACAAAGGTGCAGTTTTATACCATCAACCCTACCATTTTTTGAAATACTCAATATCACTGGAACCAGAACAGACCCTTGGTTAGGGTGTCCTGCTCAACCCAATTACAATTACCAAAGCATCAAATTACAAGTGCACTGTTTTTCGTCCCTGCTCTCATCTCCTAAGGCATCCTGCTTACAGACTCGTGTTACTCTCAAATACTGACAATCAGCAACCTCTGCTTTAACTGGGCTTAACTGAGAGGAACTTTAGTTTTGATACATAATTGTTCGTCTGCGTGACTAGTTGTTTGTTCCTTTCCCTAGCACATAAAAAGGTGGCTTTAATGCTCCCAGAAACTTGCATAAATATATACATTTTTGTACAACAATTTTAGTATGTTTAAATAGTATTATTCCTTGTTCTTATATAACTTAAGCCATGTTCTTGTTTATGATTCCTGTAAAATACACAGGCATATTTAAAATAAAAATTATTGCCTGAAAAAGCAGACTGGTGAGGCTGCTGAAACACATTACCTCGCACTCAACAGTTACTTAGGGATGGTGAGAGCACCAATTAGTACGGTCTGCAGCCGCTCAGTCTCAATGCTTCATTGCACCAAGAATGAATGCACTCCTGAAAAAACGGTTATTTTGAACATACACTAATGTATAATCATCCATGACCATGTAAACGTTGCAGCAGCTACAGAGACAACTAAGCTCTAATCGTTCAAAAGACACCTGAGCTATGTGTTAACTACCCTGGTTTTGCTCCCGTGTGATGCCACTGCATGCCATTTGATGTATACAAAGAACTTCCAGCCAGAAAGGCATTAAACTAAAGTTTAAATATGGTTAATTATTTTTTTAATGAATATTTCTCTTGCTCTAATGAATTCCTTACAACACAAACAGTTACATAAACATAAAAAATAGATTAAAAAAAAAAAATCTGATGTGGTCCGCCGTAGTTACCTTCCTCATTTTCAAAGATATTTCCAACAGAAAAATGTATTTGAGTACAGCAGTGGAATTTGTGTCATCATGACCAAGCGATTACAGCGCACAGTGAGATTCTCCTGTGGCTCTGTGGTCCTGGTCCCCATGGAAACCGGACTTGGATATTGTCCTCCACTCGCTGGAGCACCGAGACTTGGAAGCCTTTTGTGCCCGATGAGATTTCTTCCACAACCTTCCAGCAACAGACCCTATGCTTCCTCCTGACTCTTTCCTAATTGAGATGCAAATTAATCTCTGTGGCTGATTACACTTCCCTTAAAGCCCCTGACAAGTGCAGCTGTAACCGGAGTTTACAGACTTTCCAACAAGTGACTTCAGCTGTCACTCCTGGCAAGATGCTGCCCCAGCCCCGCGGCACGCGACCCCGCGCAGGCGGCGCTTCTCGCGGGCCCTGCGAGCACTCTGCTCCCCTCGCACCCGGCGCGGGGAGCACCGTCCCCACAGCTACTTCACACCCCGCCGCCGCTCCAACACGAGCGCCACCGACTCAGGGTCTCATCGCCATTGAGCCACCTGCACCAGGAAAAGTGTTCCATCGATTTCTAGCCACGTCTGAATCGAGAAAAATTTAGCCAGCACCCCATACTATGGATGCTGAGTTTCAACACGACCCGCGTGAAAAACAGAAGCGGCAAACCGCTCTTCAGCTCTGCCTAGCAAAAGCTCTCTGCACTCACCCCAACTGCAAGGTGACATCTAACACGCTGCCAAACGTCATCCGTTACTTTTTCAGGACTACTGCTTTTTATTTCTCCCTTCTATTGAAATTTTTTGAGTTATTCTACCTTTGAGCTGTTTTCATCTCCCGTCTCACAAAGTTACTAAACTGTTTCATTTACTGTTCAAATCGCTGGGTCTGCTTCCCCCCAGTTCTCCTCATAACAGCCAGCAAAGCGAACACCACACCAAAGTCATTTGCCGCGCACGCATCTTTTGGGAGCTACAAAGCAGCATTACACATTGGACAGGTTCAAACACCACCTTTATGCATCTATACATTTACATTCTAATTTCTGGCTCGTTAAGAATTTTAGTATTTCTAAAAGTGTTTCACTATGTATAGTAAAGGCTATGGACAGCTTTCTCTTCCACTCCAGTGTCATCCTGATGGGATCTTCCCACCACCTTATCTTTGTCCAGTTTCAGAAGTTTCTAAATCCAATTTCATTTATCAGACAGACAAGTGGCAGTTGATTGACTACAGATATCGTTGGTGCAAAAGCAGGCACAAAAAAAAAGGAAGAAAAGAACCTGGGGACAGATGCTGTTTCAGCTAGACCTCAAACATATGCTGAGAAGTGGCATGTGCTATCATATTTGTGCTGCTCATGTTTCCCTGGGGATAAGGAGGGACCCAGAGAGACCCTGTCAGAAAGCAGGAGCACAGCAGGCTGGTGAGCGCTGTTCGCTCACAAAATGTTCAAAGCCAAAAGATGAGCAGGATCAGGAATCAGAGGACTCCGACTGGGAGTGAAGTGCTGGGACAGCCGTAAAAGGCAACAGGATCTCTTCATTCTTGTGATCACTGTTACTTATGTTAATTTTACTACACTGCTCTTTTATTACTACACGTTGACTGTAGAAGCAGATGGATTAAGCTAAAATCTGCACAGAAGAATTTTAGTAACTAACTAGATTTCTCTCATGAAACAAAAGTGGAAAACCTGGCAAATTTTGAATAATCTGTTAGGTACTGCCACGGTTTCACAGCTGATGTATTGCATTCAACTGCTTATACAACAACCACCATCTTTGTTTTAAAATGAGTACAGAATGAAGTTAATAAATACCAATTTATTTGATCACAATGTTGTTGTTAATTTCTGACGAGTTTTGCAAAGTATACTGATAAAATTTAGTCTTTTTAAAAAAACAGTATTTTGAGGATATTTTGTGTTTTAAAAATGTGCATCTCAAACTAATTAATCAATGTTCTTTCAAAGCTCAAAACATTTAATTTACAAACTCTTTCTCAAAGTCATATGGTTAGAAAAAAATCAAAGGCTCTCCAAAAAAAATGAAGTGCAGTGAGTGTTGGTCCTGAGATAAGTGATATGATTAACCAAAAAAGCTATAAAATATTTCTAGCATAATTATGACATTATAAGAAAATCCTAGAATAAGTGAAAACCAGTAATAGCGCTGTTAGTCTGTATATCACACAAGAATAAAAGTCTATGCTATGATTCCTGTAACAGAGAAGCATACCATCTAGCTATCTTTCAGCAACTGTTAGAAAATATGTTCTGAAAACGCCCAAATACAGACGTGGCTGGAATGAAACTGGAAATCGGGAACTGAAACATCCACATACGAAGCCAAATCCCATTTGTCTTATTAATGTAATGAGTCCAAGTTAAGTCAATTGAACTACTTCTTTGAAGAAGAATACAACTGAGCTCTGTGCATTAGCCTGATGTACACTGCAGATAACTTCTACTAGCGTGAAAGAAAATTGAGTATCATCATTACTTACAGTTCAAAGCATCAGTGTTAAGTCCAAGTCCACCACCAGCGAGACTGACTGTAGGTGCTGGTGAGAACACTCTCGTCATGTTATGATCTTATTTTTGAAAAACTGGATGGCAACTGGGTGCAAATGACTGCAAATATTGAGCCTGATGTGAAGAAAGCTTTGACCTTTTCCAATAAAATCAAATGGCAAGGACTTTCATTAAAGCTTACCTCTCGCACAAGAACATTCAGAAGCATGAACCCTACCAAGGGGAGCCCTGCCCCAGCAGGAGGAAAGGATACAAGCTCTGGTAGAGCGGGATGAGTGACTTGACGGCTCTGCTGGCATTGATGCACGTGGCACATATGAGGCTTGGCAGAAGCTTTGCAGTCACAATTGCTCCATCAAAGAGAGGACCGAAAAATGGCACCTGTGGACCCCAAAACAAAAACAACGCACGTAAAGCCGAGCCAATGGAAGCCAAAAGGTTAGTGTGGAACACAGGAACAACTTCCAAAAATCACAGAAACAACATGCCCAGCTCCCGGGGGGTTTTCACAGGAGGGCATCTGCTGCTTAAGAAAGACGCCAGGGAGGCAAGAGGAGGCAAGTTTCACACTTCCCTGCTCCAGACAGTGAAGCTATTGAGTTACAAGTGTTAGCTTGCTCTAGTTCTCCTCTCCAGATCATGGGCACAAGGAGACTCCTCCAAGTACAGCAGAAGAACACAGATGCAAACCACTTCGACGGGCTGCAGCTGCAGGGCCATTACCAGCCAGGTCAGCACAGTCAGTCAGGTGGTACCCTTGCCAGCACAACATACTGTATCTTGCATTATATTGTTGACGTTTGGAATAATAAGCATCAGACCCACCATAGAAGATTAGTACGTTACTTTGCCATGAAACGGTGTGACCACACTGTTTTCCACATTGTAACCTCCAGTGTGATATTAATCCCCCAATTTTTTATTTGAAGTTCTTAAATATTCTGTAATTACCATTAGTATACTTTACATGTATATGCACATTTCACAGAATATTCAACAGGGTAAACACAAGCTTGTTATGCATATGAACAAAATCTATGAATTTGAAATTGCTATTCCGTTTTGAGTAGCTATTAAGAGCTGTTCTCTGTCTTGCATCTCAACAGGAGACCCTGACTCACTGGCTGAATCCAACATTGGCAGGAGTTTTTGCAAAGAACTATTTGTTTCAGATAATCCTCTATGAACTCCTTCAATAGACTTCACTGAAGTGAAGGAAAAAAAAACCCAGAGCTGATCCAAGACAACAAGGTCTGTGGAAAGCAGAGAAGATGGCAGAAAACTGCCGCCTCTCGGAGGCAGTCCCGTGGAAACACGGCTGGGACAGGCACAAACAGGTCCTCCCAAGCACAGCATGTCACGGTGTTAAAGCGCTGCTCCTTCAGGGTTACCTCCAGAGGAAACCACCATATAATGTCATTTGGTGACATATGGCTCTTCAGATAAAAGGCTATAATAGGCAAAAGAGACACTTTTAAAAAGCAAAAAATGTCTGGAATTGCATACACGTAACAGACTTTGCCATGTCAAACCCAGAAAATTTTAATGTTTAAATATATAATAAATTTTTGTATTTGCAAGTAGTCAAACTCATTTCCCTTTCACAAACTCAAAATGAAAAAAAAAAACCAAACCCCAATGAAAACCCTAACCAGAAGCTAGCAGCAATTACCAATATTTAAGCTATGGATTTTTTCCATCTGTACAGAGGCTTATCACATAAATAAATACCCTCTATTATTCTTCTGCAACTGCTTGTGGGTGACTGTGACAGTCATTCAATAAATGGACAAAGGGAATAATATAAATCCTCTGCATCTAGGGAATTCTTCTAATTAGAAGTGGCAATGAATTACAGAAGAAATTTGGTTTTAATATAACATCTGCAAATGACAGCTCTCTTTTCACGCAGTTATTTTGTCATTCCTTTACTTAAAATAATTACCCACCGCCCAAAAAATAAATTCATGTAAAATGTTTCCATAGTCGTTTTGCCCTTTTTTTTTTATGCTTGCATTACTATCTAGGCAGTTGGAAAGAAAGGTGACATGAGGAAAATCTATGCCACCAAAGTGATAATGTTCTACAGCATCAAGTTTTTCCTCTTTAAGCAATAAATTTCTAAGTGAAATTTTAAACACGTACTCTATTCACAAGTATCGACAAAGGAGAAAAAATATAAAACTGTATTTTTATGCAAGTACAAATACGGAGGTTAAGCACACACTAGTATTAAAATTATACCAACATGTAAATACCAGCTCTTTAAAGTCAGATTAGCACTTACATATGTTACTGCATAGTAAATTTATTGTCAGGCTTTTTGACAAGCAATTTTTGCTTACAGGAGTTTGTTTCACTGTTTCAAAACCACCTAGAGTCTCGGGAGCACGGTAGGTTTTCTTAACACAGTCTTACAGAATTTATATACTTAAAATATAGACAAGGGGTATATATTTTCTACACCTTTCTGTGTGTGTATATAAATACATACAAACATATATATATGCTCACATTTAAAAAAAAAAAACACCACAACACAACTTTCAGTGGGCACTCTCCAGAAAATTTATTAAAAATATCCCCTATCTGTCTGACATTTAAAAAGTTTAATGATTGTTTTCTCTGAAAGTTTAATAGTCGAACTCCAATAAATCATGCTTTACTATAAAACACCTTCTAAACAGAAGAGTAAGCTAATTTAAGCTGAACCCTAAGAGCTTTCCTTAGCATCCCTGAACTTTGTCCCCATAGCGTAGAGGTAAGAGCACAGCGAGTGCTCCTTGAAGCAACTTTCATGAAACTGGGAAACGTGCTTTTTTCAAGCACATTTCAAATAATCAACCAGATTATTTCAAGAACTGTGTCCTAGGCATACATTTTGTCAAAAAGTACACGTTTTTCACAACCCAAAGTTGGCACGCACTGGCAGATGGAAAAAGAAAATAATGCAAAGGATGGAAGTGACTTTGTACAAGAGCGACGGATTTTACACTACCAAAGAAAAAGAAGCGTAGCCCGCGTGAAACCAGAACCAAGCGCAGCACTTGCCCAGACTGGTTCACAGCTTCTCGATGCGTGGGGCTAACCCTCCGGAGACCTGCAAAGGCGTCCCTGCCCTGCCCTACAGCAGCAGCGGAGGCAGCAGGCCCTGCTGCTCCCCGGCAGGCTCGGGGACCGCAGAGCCCGCTGTGGTACGAGAAGCACACAACCGGACCATACGCCCGCACGGACACAAAGCTCGGAATTATTAATTCCCGAGCAGACCTACCGGCCACGCTGAGGGTCATTAAAGTCAATGGAACTCGCATATCGTCAGCTTCCATCTGTATAGGGGGCTCTGCCTTAACGAGGAGTTCGAGGGGGGAGACCAACTGAATGCATAGGGACGTGCTTCCTGCTCTGTACTTTTCTGTAAGTTGGTATTAAATACCCATTTGAGAAACACAGTGTTTTGAATAGTTACAAAAAAATACGCTATGCTTTGGCAGGAATCAATTAAAGAAAAAAAAAAAGAGTAAAGGGAAATATCGCCTTTCTTGAGCATGCCAAATGTCAATGCAAGTTATCCATGAAACAAATATTAATATTCAGTCCATTTCAAACACCTGCTTCATTACAATTTCCAAGAAAAAAATAATTATTTCTGTTGCACGCAGTAAAAGTAGGCAAGGTTAAATAAACCTTTTGATCACAAAGACTTCCCCTCTACAGCAAGCAGCACTAGTTAAAAGAGTGGGGAATGGGTAAATTATTGTACCAAATGGCTGAGAATTAATCTCTGATGACTAGCTGCAATCTAACGAGGCATCTGTGTCCCAGGGAACCCGCAGTATGTCCCTGGCGGTATGTGCAGTGTGTAGAGTCTGCCTGGCATTCTTTGTCCTCTTTTGCAGGCAGCTTTTCGTCTCATTGTTCAGAATATCCTCATGCATCTGTGACGCGTGGAATGCATTCACACTAACAGACTTACTATTGTCTTCTCTCAGAAGCTTTGTCCAGCAAAGACTGCATCACGGTTCCTGATAATTATATTGCTTAATTAATCAAGACAAAAAAAATTTGCAAATCATTGCCCGGTTGCCAAGCAGGGAGATAAAAAATGAAAACAATACAAGCTGAAGCAATATAACAAAAGTAACAGCTATCTGATCAGAAATTCTTATATAATGAAGCTATTAATGCTAAATCGGTTAATGTTAACATTGCTCCAGGTGTCTCTACTTAGATGCAAACAAAAAGGCTAACATTATGTATATAAAAGGCCAAATGTTGCCATGGATTCTGTAACCTGATAGAGAGGACAGCCTTTTCATTTGATTAGGGAATGCAATTTAAATACCAGGGACTGAAGCCAAACAACAGACATTTCTCTCTGCAAGCCTCTTTCATTCACCCTGGGGTCAGTAGCTGGTGAACAAAAGGTCAGCCACACTTGCCCTGGAAATGTCTGGATTAATTTTATTACATTGTAATGGTTTGTACTTTAAATGTAGGGATAACACTAAATTTCCAGTTAGCTATTATTCTTTCTGCCCGTTGGGTATTTTTGACTAATATGTAAGATGACATAGCTTTTCTCGATTGGTTCATAGAATTTTCAAGCATGCTCATAACACTAAATCCTGATTTTCCTGATGGAACATTAAACGCTAAAATTCCCAAGAAGTAAATTGCAGAGCTCAAAATTCGGTGTAAGAAAAAAAACCCCACTTTCATTTTATAAAAAGTTTTCAAGCTGAAGTCTCTACTGGCAAACCACTGGTTGTTAATATATAATAGCTTCATCATTCACAACTCAAAAACCACTGTATACAGCTGGTAAATATGCCATTTGATGTACGCATTTTCCCCACAGCTGGTTATTCTCTTGGACAAATACTGTCCCTCATATAAGGGAAATGGTATTTATCACACTGATTACTTTCACAGAGTATATTTTATATACATTTTTGCATCCATAATGTACCAGACAAGCTTTTACTCAAGTAGCTTTTTTTTATACATATGCCCAGAGGTACATACACACACACCTACCATTTTGCAAGAGAAAAAAAATCTATTATTTCAAAAAAATTTCTAAAACGTGGTTGCATAACAATGATTTAAACCGAAAATACTAAACCTGAAATACTTTGTTTCATGTAAGGATATCCACTGCCTACATCATCCCATTGAGTCAGATTGTGATACCAGTCTCAAAAACATGTGAGGTTATGCACGGTACCATATGTACAACAGTGATCAAGCTGTATGGGGTGAATTAATAGCAAACGAGGAACTTACATCTTTATTATCTTGCTTGTACTGCCACACCTTGGAAATTCACAATGATTTGGAACATTGTTCTCTGTACAATAACTCCTATGGTTTGAGAATTCTAAAATACTTCTTTAAGCGCTAAGCATGAATATAAAATAAATTAGCAGGCATTTCGATTGCTATTAATAATTCTAGTTTTAAAATAAAAGCTCATTGCTCAGCATAATTTTAAACTGAGATGGACAGGCTGTATTTCATATTTGCTGGGGAAAAAAAACCACCAAAACTCAAAAACACTGAGCTTTATTTAAGCAACAAAACTGTTGGTCACTTGCATAACACATATGACAGATCCAATAAAGCAGTCAAAACATACCTCCGGTTTCTTCATTATCTCTATGAAAAACATGCGATTCTTCATTGGATAAATAACAATTAAAACATCTCCAAAATCTGTTGGTATAATGCCTCTGCGGTAGTTCCTGGTGTGTTCAGACCAGACGATGTGAACCTCATCATTTCCCAAGTGACGAAGCTGCAACAGCAAATTGGCTCTTTATTAATCAGAGTGATAACAACAGTTTATGAGGGGTCATGGCTTACAAATTGAATTACAATGCTCAATAGTAGAAATATTTCATTACAGAAAAAGTTAAAATATTGTTTTTCTCCAGTTGCTCATGAAAAGACCAGCTAAATAATTTACTTCATTCAGAACGCATTGTTGTCTGATGGCTTAATTAAGTAATTATCAAACTAGCCATTAGCACAATATGTAAATGTACATTACCTACAATAATTTAAGATGGAAATCTGAACTACTAGAACAAAACAATAACCAACAGAACTTCGTATTTCAGCTAAAACAAGATAGCTGTCACAGAAACAGGAAATGCCTTGACTCAGGACGTCAAGAAACTTTCCATCATGAACCGCAATTACTGAATTTATTATATTACAAATATCTCCTTGTCGACTCTCTCTGGAGAGAGCTTTTGTTTGAAAACGTAAGCAAAATATCTGGGCAATGTGAATTAAGGAGAATGGGAAATACTGTGGAAGTTACGTTTTTATTTGGAGCAGAGATGCATAAAATATGGATAAAATTTAAATGTGACACACACAAAATGCATTTGAAAGCCCGTGTGTTTGCTTTGTTACTGGAGGAACTGGAGGTGATCTAACAGATGGCGAAAAGTATTTGGCAATCATGTACAAGCTACATACAATAGTTTCAACTGTAAGCTTTAAAGTTAAATTTTAATCCACATGCAGAATGCCAGCCCAAAGCATAAAGAGAATTTAAGTCCCACTTGAAGCTTAAAAGACACCCCCACCCCCCACCCCCAATTTGGTGCTAGCCTCTGGCACAATGTGCACAATAGACCTAACAAAGAAGCCAAAACGTAGCTCTGCCTTCTTCACTGTCTCTGTTCGAGGCGGGCTGTGGGGGCGGGGGGAGGTAGTGATTTTTATTGGTAAGTCACAACTAAGTAATCTCCACACGCCATGTATCAGCCTATATTGTACCACTGAATTTTCCCTATTCAGAAGTAGGTAGTGCCTTTAAAATTAAAGGCTTTCATTCCTATATATCAGGCAGCAAACTGTACCCTAGTTGTAATAGAAACAAGGCAAAAACATAATACATTATGAGAATCAAAAAGTTAAAACTATGAACTTTGCTTACAGTTTATATTCTAGCAAAGTAAAATAAAACCAGGTTCATAGAGTCACTTAGACTCTCAGTTTATTTTAAATGAAACAGAAGATAGAGAGTTGTATTTTATTTACACCTGTGAATAAAAGACATTTTTAGTTCCGTTTGAAGAAAATACATTTGTGCCATATAAAAACATGGAAATATTAACAATACTATCGCTAGAGCTTCTTACATGTACAAAAAATCAGTACAAATTACTGTTCTCATGGTCATCCTGATTTCTGTGCATTCTCTTGTATTTTCTTAATTCGTCAGTAAAAATAAAGCAACATCCAAGAAAATACTTATATTGACATATCACAGTGCAGACTGATACGTACAAAACTAAGCAGTAATTTACAGGTACAACAAAGTCCTGATTTCACTTTACGTAAATAGATGCAGCTAGGTCACCTTAAAAGCTATTGAAAGCAAGATGCAAAGTTTAGTCTTAAAAAATAAAATCTGTCTGGCTGCAAGACTTTGTGCACAACAGGTTATACACAGTGAGGATTTAAGTGTTTGGAAAGCTATTCTGTACGCAGCCGAAGCAGACCTGTAATTTTCTATGAAAGCTGAGCAACGGAAGGACCCAGCTCACACCAGCTGTATTCAGAGCAGCCCAACGGTGATGTATTTGCAAGCAGTGCCCACAATTTATCAGGCTGAACTCAATGAATCCTGATACGAGAGCGAGTTCTGGCACTAGCTTTGCAACACAGAGATAGCCCACAGCGGCAGTATTTAGCAACCTGTGCTTTAAAAAGCCCAACAGATAAATACGGAAACACAATTCTGTAAGGTGATGCAATTGTCCAGTTAGACAGGGCAATTCACAAATTGAACACAGCTCTTCTTTCTAAAAACAAACTGTGAAAAAGAGGTTCTGTACCGCCTTGCCTGCTACTGCTTTTGGAGTGATAAATAGCACACACCACTATAAAAACAGTAGTGAAAACATGTCCAAATACTGCTTAAGAAATCCTTTTAAATCGCAAGGAACTATACTGATAATAATCAAATACTTGTCACACTGAAGAATCCCAAAACACTTTGCAGCTATATCACATCCAAGCGAACACAATTCAGTAAACGGGGACAAGTTAAATCAACTGATGCTTGCTGTGCTTGTTTGAGACAAGAAGTGATGGTTATCAGCTCAAAAAATCTCACAAACTTCATGTAATAATAAATTACTACCTTTGCTACAACTCTCATCGCATGCTAGTAACTCATTTTAAAGCTTGAGTTACTACCTGGCATCGTTTTGAAATCATACATCCTTAATCACTGCATTTATAAGGTATGATGTTACAAATATAATATCGGTATTAATAAAAAATATTTGTTCTCGAAAGATAATTTCATTGATAAAAAACCATCATAATAATCTTCTCAGCGACAACAAACCAGTTGCCATTTTCCTGTATTGCTCATTCAAAATACAAGCTGTGGGGTAGACTCAGCACCCTGCAGGACATGGCAAGTTTTGCTTCAAGGTCCAAAGCAACACAGATGATGCATTTGGAGCCAGAGTCCCATGCTATGCTCTCCATGTAGTGCGGGGGTGGGGGGAAAAAAAAAGAAAAAAATGCATTAAAAAAATCCCAAAGCAGCTAGGGAATAAGATATCTATTAAAAAGCAAAACCAAACAACTGACCAGCTCAACCACAAGTAGTCAGATTTTTTAAGTTTATTGCCAACTTGAACGAACTATCTACAAACGTTCAGGGAAGGCAGCTCCTGAAATTACAATTGCTTCTCCTCCCCGAGCCAGCTAACAGTGCACAAATTTTTAGCCTGCGCATAGCAGTGGTTTTGCCAATGCAAATAAAATATATATATGTTCTCAGCTGCACACAGTCAGGCACAGCCACTGCCTGATGTCTCGGCTACGCTGAGCATTCAGCGCCTGGAAGCTGGGTCAATGTATAGCTTCTGACATGCGTCACGCTGTCGTTAATCATATCTGGTCTGCATTTCCTCAGCCCTAATCTGGGCGTTGGAGCGCAGCCGGCAGCTCCAGAAGCTGGGAGGCTCGCCGAGCGCCGTCGCTCCCCTCCGCTTGAGCAAATAGTTTTCAAGGCTCCCCGCTTCGGTGGGGCTGCACGCTGCCTGCCAGGCAACACGCTGCCACTGACACTGGTCACGGTACACACCTAATGGCCTGACCTCCTTTCCCTGCTAATTGCATTACACAGCCAGCTGGCTCCAGAGAGGAGTCGTCTGTTTGACTGAAGAATTTCTGCTTTTGGGGAGGCATGGCTGCTACTTTTGCTAAGTAACAGTTGGGCCTGACATCCCCATTGTCTGGCTGACAGTGTACCCATCCTAAAATCTAAGTTTTATTTGTAAATTAACCAAGAAACTTCCTGCCAGAACAGTGCTGCCTGGAGACTGATAATGTGTGCCTTTCATTCCCTTTCACTCTTACTGTATCACTGCCAATTTGTTTTTCTGCTGCTCGCCAGCCCTAGGCTATAAAAGCCTTGTAAGACATAAGTGCAATTATAGTCCTGGAGTCAAATGAATTGGACAAATCCAATAGCACAGCTCTGTCCCCACTTTGCAAACCCCTACAGCAGTTAGATTAGCTGCTAAAAATCTAATCTAGCTCTAGCTAACAAATTTCTGCAGCGAAGGAGCAAGAGTTCAGTATGGGGTTGCAACCAGATTTCTGAATTGAAAAAGTTCTGCTATGACAATGGAGAAGATGGAATAAATCACTTGAAAATTTTGCAGCTCATTTTTAAACTGTTAGGTACAATTTAGGCAGAACAAGACAGGGGATGGTAGGATGCTGTTACGACGACTGATTTTCATTGTTGCCAGAAGACAGCCAAATAAAAAATAAATTTAGAACCAATGACGCTGAACCCTATAGCAGCCAAAGAAATCAGCTGAATTATGATTATTCCACTAGAAAAGATTTCTTTCAGGGCTGAGACTTGTTTGGAGATGTTTTTTCCTTCTTTTTTCCTCCCCCCGAATGAGCAGTATAATATGTCAGCATATACTTCAAATAAAGGAATACAAACTGCAAATTACAATTGTACTGCCTGAAAATGAGGGGCCAAGTTCATCCTCAGCAGAAGTGCACTTATTCTTGAGAATTCATACCAGAAATGAATTTATCCTCTGTGTTCAGTAAAAATAAGGAACCATAATAACATATTTAAGTAAAATTACTGCATCTGCGTAATTCCCCAGCCCACAGAATTTATGGCCTGCTGTACTACTTCCTTGGCCAGCAGGTGGTAAGACCTTCTGTTCGGCTCCAGAGCTTGCGAGCCAAGCACACTGATTGGTATTGAATTCTTTTGCCTGTCTGTAGGCAAAGTAAGCAAAGAAGAAACCACAGAAATGACAAAGACTTCAGAGATAAGGGGGTCCTTAGATCCCAGATCATCCTACCTGATGGAAGCAGGGGGAAGGCAAGAAAAAAAAAGTTATGGCCCCCACAGCATCCTGACTGGCAAAATGATAAATTTTTCCCCTCCCAGTAATATTGTCCTCTATCACCATATATAGTTACATTGCAGCAAACATTAAGGTGGAGTTGGTATTAAATAACAAGTTCGTAATCTGCCTTCCTCTCACATACTGCTATGAAAAAGAAGCATTAACAGAAAGAAGTAATAAATCTAAAATAATCTTTTTAACCTGGACATAGTGCCCCAATAATCTGAGGTGAGGACCTAAGCCCAGCATGCACTAACTGTTCAGTGAGCAAGTGGAAATACTAAAATACTTGTGATGATCTTGAGAGTTGCCACAATCTTGGAAGCAAGGCTGTATTTGACTATGACTTTGTTAATCAGGTACTGGAGAATTCACAAGCACAGTATCGACAGGTGGGGGAAATAAATACATTTTCCTCTTGTTTAAGTGTATGTTGCAGGCAGGCACGTGTTTCTTTTCAAGCACGCACACACCAGTTGTGTGGCACATGCAAAGGCTGCCAAAATCAACAGGGGACTTCTGCAGACTAAGGAACTTTGTTGCTAAAGCACCAATGTATTTGTCTTTATTTATTTCAGTATACGGCCTCCACAGCTAAGGCTCACAAGTGAAATTTCAAAAAATTGACACTTTTCGGGTTGTAAGAGTTCTTGCACTACCTTTACTATTGTCTTTAGGAATGGTTTGGATATACATTCATGCTCAAAACACTGGTTTCAAATGCTGGCTAGTTCATCCATGAACATTTTCAAAGAATTAGAGAACTGTTAATCTTCCAGAAATTTTACAGTGCTTCTGAAATGCATCTTGCCTCCACTCTTTGCTGCAGTTTTGTAAAATATGTTAAGAAGTCTATGCTAATTTGCACAGAAATACATGCTTGCTTACAGAAGAGCTGTGACAAATTGAACTAAAATGTTCTGTGCAGAAGCATGGAACCACAGAAGATTATATGTTACAAATGACCTCTGGAAGTCATCTGGTCCAATCCCACCGCTTACAGTGAGGCCAGCTCCTGAGGTCCATTAGGTTGCTCAGAGCTTTGTCCTTCTTTACAGGAACACACAGTTTGAACCCTGCAGGGTTCCATTCCTATAGCAGATTTAAGGGCTTTTTTAAAGTCTTAACGCAATTACTTTGCGATATTTTCTGTGGATAATATGTACTGGAGTTGGCCTTGTTTACTAGCACTTCAAGACTTGGAGACTGGCAACTACTAAATGCTTTTGCTTTTTCTTTCTCACAAAGAAGAAATTCTCTTAAAGCAAACATAAGGAAGACAATTAAATAGAATAACCAGACTCTCTCAATGTCTATGTTAATCCCTAACGTGGGTGGGAATTAGGAGAATTACTAAAATAGACTGTTGGCAATTAAACCCCATTTTTCCCCTCATGGTAGCTCTGTCAGACTGTGCTCTCTCCTCTCCCAAGTGATGTATTACTCAACAGCTAGATGATATTTCACTGCCTTTGCTACACTTCCACAAAATCCTGGAGCTATGACTTACAAGGGAAGATTAGACTAAACAACTACAATTTGTGTAGGAAAAATAAGACTGGGAAAGACACAGTAGCAGTGCGCAAACACAAATAAGTCTGCTGCAAAATGATCTGTTCTCCAAAACCATATGGAATAGGGTAAGAACAAACGGGCTTAAATTGAAGCAAAGTAGAGGCTACAAGAAATTTTCTCATGGTACAAGTGGAGCATAGGAATATGTTGCCTAGGGAAACTGCAAAGCATTCATCACTGGAGTTTTTAACTAGGAGCTGGATAAATACTGCTGGGAACAACAAAAATACAGATAGCCCTACCTTGGTAAAGTGACAGAGACTATACAGCCTCTTAATATGTACCACAGCCCTACTTCTCTACCCTAAAGTACTCACATTGCCTTTTTTACCATAGCCATGTAAATTCACTAATATGAAGATAACGAATTGCATACATAAAAAGAAACATACAATTTTGTTAACTTTTTTTTTTTAAATGACATATTACAATAAAAAAACAAAGGATCTAGCTTTACTGTTAAATGCTGGGCAAGTTTTCAGGACGGCTAATCAAAAGTTCCACCTTTTTATTTCAAGGAAAAGCACGTTATTTTGAAACCAACTGGACAACAATCACCCAGTGACATATTTATAGATAATTTTCAGAGTACAATAGTATCACATGGTAGACTGGATGGCTGTAGTAACATTATTAACGCACATTAACAACCTACGTAGGATAACTTGCCAATCCCAATTAAAAAGGCAAAGATTTGGTATGCACCTAAAACCTTCTTTGACTCTAAGCAGCAGTTGGCAAGCACCATAGTCTCAAATCTCTCCTTGTTAGGAAAGGCAAATGACTAAGTCCTGATACCAACAAAATTTGGGGCTGGGTTCTGGCCATCTTTGAAGCAGAGTCTGCTTGTCAGAATTGTGAATAACTGGATAATGGCTTTAAATATCCGCTGGCTGCTTTTGGTACTATGCTTGTCACTTTTCTTTCACTTCTTTTCTGTTACACGCTGGACGATTCATCTGTAAGGTTTTATTATGCTGCATTTGGTTGTTTTGTTCTCCCAAACTACAACAGTTTTGGCAGGCAGACAACATACAAATGAAATTATTGCTAATATTATTACTAATGGTGGTATTTGAGGCTACCATGGAAATGTTAATTGTGTTTCAGAATTCAGAATTTAGATGCCATTTAATTCAGATAATCTAGCTGCAGAGCACCATGTGGCACAGCAAAGATGGCCTGCTAGGACCAGTTAGCACAATCTGTTTTCAATTTAAGCTTTAAGCACTTGAAGACTACAGACAATATTTTGAAATACACAGCACATTATTTACCTTTTTGGTCAGTGAATCATCTGAGTCTGATGGCATTCTTGTAGACACATGAAAAATTATTTCCACGGTAGAGGTAGCATAATAGGGTGCCGTTTGTCCTGTGCTGCCATTGCGCTGCAGGCCGCCCATAAACCCACCATGTGTTGAAAGATCAACCTGATTGATTGAAAGTCATAATTAGAAGAAATTTGAAAAGGCTGATGAATAATCAGTATTTATTTATATATCAAGACTTGGTGAATTTACCACTCCAGAATTCTGTAGCAATCCCAGAGGACAGATCTAAATGCAAAGATCATGAACATTTCCCATTCCTGGATTTGACATTTACCAAAAGTAAACATCTCTTAACTAGGTACTGAATCATTATCTATATGGCTATTTTACCTCCCTTCCAGCAAACAACAGCAAGGAAGCAAAAGCATTTTGTCATGCACAGCTCCTCTAAGGGCTATGCATGGCTTAGCAAGCCCACTCAAAGCATACACAGCGAGAAATAATTATGAAGTGCAGAGAAAATACAAAAAAATCAGAGAAACTGAAAAAGAAATTCAAGATTTGTACAAAGAGAAAAACTTTAGAAGAAATTGTTCTAGAAGATTATTCAGAAGAAATCCCTCTCTGAAGACAAGTCCATGTCCAAAAGCTTGTTTGTTTTCCCAACTGCACCAGTATAACTGAGGATGCTAACTCTCCCTCTAGACCTTGTGTCACTTCGATCCTTAAACATCAAAGACAGCTACCGTGTATTTCCAAAACCCATAAATGTTCATGTCATTTAGGTTATTGACACACCACTTCAACAATGCAAACTAAAAGCAAACATTTTTGTCCTGTGGTTAGGTATATGGTCAGACCACGTGAAGAGCTAAAAGGAGCTAAAATTAAGGTAAAATTATGCTATAGTTCTTCATGATGCAGAAAGCAAGAATGTCCACTGCAGCACCAGTTGTCCATCAGAAACAGGAAGGATGAGTTCATCCAGAAGTTGCAAGTGGATTTACAGAATTCTGCTAAAAAAGGTGATCTTTTAAGTACTATTAATATTAGTGTGCATTAAAATTTATCCTTTTTTTTTGAGAATTAAAAAATATGCAGTGATATATGCAATTTGTCTTCCAATATGTTAGCTTGCCTGAATTTATGACAGTTACCTCCCAGCCCAGTCCAGCAACAAAATCTTCATATGCCTGGCTTCCCCTTGCATTGGAAAGTATTGAACATTTGTCCTCCTGTCCTTCTGCAATGTAAAACACTGCAATCTTATGAGTTTCACGGCTATAATTAGATATAAAAAGAAACAAAAGTTAAAGAAGTTTTAGCTCAAAATTACTTTTTAGATCACCTGCACTCAAAAGCTATGAACAAGTGACCATGTTTAACTTTACATGTCCATTTCTTTTATGCACACAAATATATCACTCAATTTCAGTTGCAGAAATACATTTTCATCAATTTTTTTTCCCCAAGACCACACAGCAGAGACACCATAGTTCAGAGGGCAGAGCTGAGTCTATTCCTTCCATGCATCAGTAAAAGAATTGATGACCAAGTTCCAGCTACAGGGTTAATCGCTTACATCTGTGCAACCTTGCCAAAGATAGTAAGATTGCACAGGTGTTAATGGGAGCATAATTTGACCTGCAGAATTTTAATTATAGGGTGATGATATACATGATTGCTTTTCAGATCCTGGGTTGAGTTTTACGAGGCTGATAGTGACAGTTGGCTTCTTTGAAAACAAGCTGAGTGGATTTGATATGAAAATTACTGGAATGCAAGAAAATTAGAACTCTGCAATGCTGCAGGCATTTTTCAAATAGCTATATGTCAAGTAATGAAAAATAACACCTAATATTCAGAACTCTATTCTGCCACTACCTGGCTGTAGAGTAGTTGTATGGAGATTACCCATTAAAATACTGCTCTTGGCACAGGGATCATCCTACAGAAAACAGCCCATTGTGTGAGTTGAGCCGAAGTCACAAAAAACATTTTTGAATTTCCTCCCTCCCTCCCTTCCCAGCTAAAGAAAACAGGAAATAGGTTGCTTGGTCTTACTATTTGCTATTGATTTTGAATTCTATGTATATAGTGCCAGTGAAAGTAGCTTGTCCATTCAGGCTCCAGAACTCTTTAGAAACAAACAATCTATTTTTTCATACAAATATTTCTATTGCTAGCACATGCAATTTTAATGAATTTTTGGTTTTGGTGACGTACTTATTCTTTTTTTTGGAAACGCTAACCCTATCAATGGTGTGTTCAGTAAACATTACCTACCATTGGCGGGAATCCAGATTTTTCAGTTCTCGCAGTAATTTTGAATTTTTCTTAAGAAGATGAAAGCTTTTTCTACAAATACATTAAAAAAAGATTTGAAGGAAAAGGAAACACAGTACAGACACAGTATTTTCTCATTCAAATACCTAACAGAAAGGAATCAAATTAGCATGATTCAAATTATTTTATTATTATTCTTATTAACATATATACAGATGTCTATTTAAAATAATTACTGAAGCAGATATATGTAAAAGTTTAAAAGTATGTTCTGACTACTACCCAGCTATATAATTCTCACTTTCTTCAGTGTGCACATGTTTGGGGGTAGAAGTAAGAACAGTAAGAATACCGTAAACATGTTCTGAATCCTCTCTTCCTACCTTCTATCCCAGGAGTTCATTCCCAAGTCATCCAGTAACAGCCGACAGAAATAAAAGGATGCTTGAGGTTCAGCAGGATGTGGTTCTTCTTGACAGGCCACCTTCATGCTGAAGTCTGAACTGCATTTAAATATATACTCTTTTTCCTGGGCGCTCTGCCTCATTAGCGCTTCAGTGATTGCATTCTCTTGGTCGCAGCTCATACCAAATGGTGGTGGTGATGGCTCATTCAGCTTTCGCTGGGGATGTAAAAGGCATTCAGGACTGGTGTTACCAATCTTGTCCAGTAATTGGTCAAGAGTGTCTTCTCCTTCCTCCACCTGAGAAATATCTTTCTGGGAAATGAAGTGGTGCTCAGGGTTGCCTGAGATTACAAACTCATTCGTTGTGCTCTTCTGCGGAAGGCAACCCTCCAAAGGTCCATACAATATTCTGCCATCCCATGAGTACTTCCCTGAGATATCTCTGACAATTACCCTTACATCCGAGGGGGCTGCTGCTGGCTCAGTGTCTGTCTTCTTCTCTGAGGGGATCTGGAGGTAAGATATAAGAGTACTGTCATTAAACACGAAGAGCTGCAGGTTGGGACTCCGGAAGACTTCTGAGGACAGCTCGGAGGACTCCACGTAGGAGTTGTCGTGGTTCTCGCTAAGGAGACTGTGGAGAATGGCAGGGCCTCCACTGAGAGGGTAGTGGCTCAGGTGATTCACCAGGTGAGTCATAACCATCCGCGCCGTTAAAGGTATCAATTCTAAATTCCTTCTCCTTTTTTCTAAAATGACCAATAAAAAGATAATAGATCAGTAAGAGCAGATAATAGATCACTAAGAGACAATTAAAAACAGCATCTGCAAATTTCTCTCATGTAGAAGCTTGCCTTAGTCTTCCTCCTAATCCTTCCTGTTCAAGAAGCTATTTACAATCACTTCCCAAAAAATTCAACCTGTCACACATTTTTGTTTTCTTTTACCAAATGCTCTTTGTCTTTTAGCCTACTGTGACATCCAGGTCTCTACACAACATGCAAAAAGTACTGTACACAGTTCCCACAACGCCTGCTGTCACTACAGTTTTGTCTGGCAGGCTCAGGTGTTTCTCCTTACTGCCCGTATTCCCACAGCCATCCCCACAGCAATGGTAGCAAGAGAGGGACATGGCACAAGAAGCAAAGGTAAACCAGAGGTGCAACTGAAAAACAACACTTCTCGATCTTTAGCTGCATGGTGGTAAAGTTTATTGTATGAGGCAGGGAGAGACTTTCTGGATCCCAAGATGCTCCCCTCAGCACAGGCAAATACATCAGTTATTAAATAAATCAATTGTGCTCCAAGTTACGTTGTGCCTCCACTTCTATGGGAATGCTATTCCAGAATATTATCCCCTTTATAACCAGAAACCTTCTAATTTCCAGGTTTTGTTCATATTCAGTTTCAAACCATTTTTCTTTAGTTTACAGTGTTTCCTTTTTCCTTGGTATTTATACCTTCTAATGCACTTTTAAACAGGTATATCCTTTTTCAGCCTTTTGCTAGCCCCAAAAAGCCAAAATTCTTCAGCCTCCTCTCATAAAAAGGGCTCTTTAGTCTTTTTCTGCATCCCTTAGTAGTAAATCTCTGAATTAATCTTTTTCAAAAGCAAGCAAATCAGAAAACTTGTAGGGCACTAACATACCCAAGATGAGAAATATCTCATTATACCTAAAAGGACAAATGTACCTGATACATACCTTTATCTTTCTGCTATTCACAACACGTCCTACTCAGCAAGAAGTCCATGTAGAATAGGGTTTAATGTTATTAACCTTTTTGTTAAAACTAAAAGTACATATGCAAAACCAAAGAAAATAAGCTGTAGGACTGAAAAACAGTACAGTATCAAAACCTGAAAATACTATTTCAAAGCATCATTGTCAATCCAACATTACCTCACACAACTTCATATTGCATCTGTACTTTCAATTCTTCTGCAGAAATACGTTAATGCATATTAATATATGAAATTACTTAAAATGGACATAATTCATAATTGAAGAGCCATTGTTTTAAAGGTTGTTTTCAAGAAGTGTTTGAAATAAAGATGATGTCTATGATAAATCACTCAGAGATAGATTATTTTCTATGCTTGGATACATACTTCTAAGTTGACTTTAAAAAGTTAGTAACATAATGTACCTAAATCCAAGTAAACTCTTTTCACTATCTCAGCCAACATCAGCACAACACATGTGGATGAGTGAATCAGCAGAAATGGCATATTTATGCAGCTGCAGAATTTGGTCCAAATCCTACACGTTCTCCTCAAGCCACTCAGAACAGGCAAATTATCTATGACAATGGAGTCACTTCTACTGAAAAATTCAAGACGAGCAGCTGAATGCTTCGGAAAGAATTTTGATTTAGGTCTTAATTTATTTGTTGAATTTAATTCTATATACTAAATTCTAAATACCAAAGGCAAAACCAGCTTCTCAGTCTATCCTATCTTTGTACAAATTTCTTGCTATACAGCACCTTACTGCCATTTTCTTTCTCCTGCCGTCTTTATAAAGAGCAATGTCAGCAATAACCTCTAACATCCTATTACAGAGGCAACTGAAATTCATTAAAAAAAGGGCGCTGCCCAGTTTTCAAGGAGTAGTTGCTACGTGCAGTAAGGAGAAGCACATTTTCAAGGAAGAGATGTAACCTGGAAAGCTTTATTTCCTAGCAGCTAAATGTTGACATGCTGGTCCTCATCACGCTCTGTAAATTCTCTTACCCTCGGCCACAGTGAGCAGGTTGCCCAAATCCATGGAGGAGTGGCACTGGGCTGGCTCAGAGCTCTTGACGTTCCCCAGTGGCAAAAATGGGTCGTAATCACTGGAGGAGAGATCTGCCAGACTCAGCACGTAATGGCTTTGCTGAGTATACGTGCTGGAGCCATTCACACAACAGTGCAGAACCTGCAAGTAGACAAGCATGACACTGAAGAAGTAATAAAGTGTACGTTGCGGTACCCACTTAAACACATTCAATGAGGAGTGACCCACCATAGTTTTTACAATGTGAAAGCCAGGACATGTGACAAAAAACCATCTATGTCTAAATACAGAGTTTTAAAAATAATACTCTTTGCCAGCACCTATTTTGTACTTTAGCAGCCCATTTCAAATAATTGAAATATTTCTGCAAAGATTATTTTCCCTGGCTCGTTGTTTTACGCATTTTACCTTTCTTTCTTCACCATCCTCTGTCCATTCTATGTCTCTGATCTTACCATCTTAACATTTTATATTCTTAACTTCTCATCTGTATGATTTCTGCCCACACTGCAAGAATTCATCATTTTCTACAGCTTGCTAAAAGCATCTCCGTGCCTAACAGGATCTGTGAAAGGCACCTTTAAACATCTAGACACAATAAATCATGTTCATTCCTCATACTCACTCTGTAAATATAGTCCAGTAAAGGAGCTTTGGATGCATGTTGATCTTCAAGAACACCAGCAGACACTGGCTCCAGCAGCATTTTCGTGGGTAATGCCATACACCAATCCAACAAGCAAAGTAGCAGTGAAACTATAAACTAAATGGAAATATGTAACACGGTATTTAGGTATATTCTATTAAATTCATTCAAACTTTAAGGTATGAGTTTAAAAGTTTAAAATACGACTGTGTTTCAAAATGACTTCATTTAATAACCATCTTGAACAGCACAAAGAAAGAATGGAGCCTGCTCTTTTCAATGACGTACCTTTTTATCTGCTTCCACAGAGGAGTATTCAGCACTCGGCAAAAGAAACGCAATAGTGGCCACAAGGATCTACATTAAAATAAACAAAATCCCAGAAAGACATTTGACTTCCTTCACTATAAAGACAGAGCATGAACTTCATTTGAACAGGGTATGAAAAAGGTTGAATTCTCTTAGGAGCATCTAATTGCCCTTATAAATCAATGTCCAAGTGAAATGAAAAGTTTTACTAAGCGTTTTGGAAATAAATCACTACAAATAAGATAAGTACACTGGTCCTAGGACTACAGCAAGAACAACAATTGCAGAAGAAAGAAAAAGTTAACATGAAGTCACAGTTACAGTAGCTCAAGTGAGGAATGAAGGAATTAAGACAACTTTGCATACAATTTCCATACAAACATTTTAAAGAAACTGACGTACTTCAGTAATTTTTCTGGACAGAGAGGATTCGTACTTCTGAAGCTTTTGCCAATAAGAAACCAACAGCTGAAGAACATCACAGGCTACCTGAGCTACCAGTTTATTGGAAAACTGGAAGAGAAGAACAGGTGATTAAAAGCCAAATAAAATATTCAGACACAATACAATGCATTCATTTTTTCTACATTTTAAATTATTTTGCATCTACACAAACAACAAAAAATGTTAATGTTGCAAAATCACACTGGCAACATTATGAAATAGCAGACTTGACGTTATCTGTATAATCTTAGTTTGGTCTGTTGTGGAAACCGTCTTTAGGTACATAATCACAAGCTATTTTTGAAAATATTTTGCACTTTTGTATAGGACACCACCTTGGCAGCACTGAAGAAATGTGCATATACTTCTCAGCAACTTCACAGAAGCCACAAGGATCTGAACCATGCTCACTGAACATAATGAGCTACTAATTACATGCAAAGCTTGAGAACTGGGAGACATCTTTTTGAAGATGGCCAATGCCGTATCAGTAACACTATGCAAAAGTCCTGAGCAGTTGTGTGTTAAGCAGCATCCTGTTAGTGCTTTAAGCAAGAAAAAGACAAACTAGCAGACTGTGCTACGTATAACCAACAACTATATCAAAAAAATGAAAATACCTTTTTTTACACAGTGTTTATTGATTACAGAGACTGTCATAGTAATACCTTCAGTGTTACACCTATGACATTGATCGCTTCCTTCACTTGGGGATGGTTTGTGCACTGTGTTAGTTCTTCACATATCCAAACTCCAAGGCCACAAATGGCTATGCATCTTTTTTAAAAGAAAAAGTGGTTTTGTCAGAAGTTTTAGAAGAATACTTAGAAAAAAGAAAGAAATGCACAAAGACACGATCTCTCTTTTCCCTCTCTCGGCTCACACAACAGGTTAACACCTTCCTGGCACAGCGTGAACCTCATCTCAATAGAGGTTCCACAGAGCTAAAGTGCCTAACTCATCCAAATAAGATCAAACCACAAAGCAGTAGGAAAAGCTCAGCTGTACAAGCACCAAAAAAAATCACTAGCGAGAAAGACTTCCCCATTTTTTCTTTTACTTAGATATCTTACCTCGCAGCTTCACTTGGCTCCTCTGTAGCATTCTTCAATAAAATATTTATGAGGTAGCACTAAAATAATAAAATAAATTAGAATAAGAATCTTTTTCATACATCCACTTTATTTAAAGTTATTTAATTTTGACATAGTTACAAGTGAAATAACTAATTCTCAGCCTGTTCTTAAAGCATTTTTACTACATGCCAATTTTATTCTGTCGAAGGAGAAATACTTACTGATTGCAGCTCAAATATACAGGCCCTTCTGGATAAATCTAATTGACTTAAACTCATGTACAGGAAGCAAGATGGAAATCAATTAATTTTCAGAGTTGATGGGTATTTACTAATGATGAGTGGTGATCACTTGATAATACAAACTATACTGTTTAAGTTCTAATCAAGCCATGTTTTCAAACGTTTATTCTTCTGTACAGAAAAGACACTTAAAATCAAGACAGTTTTAACACACCTCCAATGACTCTCCAAGGCCTGATGAAGAAAGCAAGAATGAGAGCCAGGCATGCTAAGGGTTTTGCATTCTCTCCGGTTCTACCTTCTCAGGCTGTATAACGAATTCAGAGATTCCTCCCCGGCTTTACCTAACTTTGCGCAGTGGATCAGCGTGGTGCCACAAGTTTATCGAAAAACAACAGAGGCTTGTGTGAGGGCAACCATTTGGACAGGTCTCACCTGCAAGTGATGCTCCAGGTCACCTTGGTTGGGTCTTTATGGGATGGCACGTGTGATTTTTCCCCACCAAGAGTATTACTGTGAAGGTCATTAATTTACAAAGCCTTCTATCCAGCAAAACAACTCATGTCTCGGGGTGTCCCATTGAAATTAATTCTCAGGGAAAAGCTATTCACATAACTTGATGGTTCTGTCTAATAGTGGAATTTTCTTTACATTTTACTCTAATACCAACAAGGCAAAAAACATCTCCCCTTATGCACACCCCACATCTCTTACAGGACAAACTACTATACACAGATACAATGAATGGACACTTTAAATAATACCACCAACACCTTTTAATGAAATTACTTGATAGGCATCTGGCTGGAGAACATCGTATTTGATCATAGCCAGTTCACTCTCATTGAAAATAAAATGTAATTTGCAGTATCTAAGCTTTGTTAATTTTATGGTGCGTGTTAAGAAAAGCAATGCTTATCAAATAGGTAAATATAATGTGTGCAGTTGTGGGGTTTTGAGGAGAAGGAGGGGTTCATTATTTTTAAACATAAAGTACATGGTAAAAATGAAGTAAATATATAGTAAAAATAAGTTAGATTACATAAGGATTTAGTAACAAAATGTGACTTTACCTTCACATCTGCTGTTCCTGCGATGATATCACCAGCTTCTGAAATGGGTCGCAAGAGTGGGATTTCTTGGTAGATATTTGGAAAGCAAACAAGAGAACCAAGGATGGTGTGAGCTTCTGAACGGGGAGCCTAACGAATGAAAAGTAAACAAAAACATTTTCTTCATGAAATTATGAAAATGGCATAAGCTATGAAGCTAGTGTGTATCACTACGAATATGAGATGTGCTCTATTCACAAAGTAACACTGGAAGTGTCCTGAGGAACATGTCCCAGTAGCTTTTCCATTACAACTACAGCAAAAGCAGTATGAAAGCAGCTACTTACAGGCACTTATTTGCCTATGCTTTTTGCTGCTGTGTTGCTCTGCTCTTTCTCTGAGGCCAAGAGCCTCCTCCAGCAGGCACCTGGCCCCACTCCTAAGTATATTCTACATTTTTAATACCTCCTCTGCCATTACACAATCCAACTATAAGTGATTTGGTGTCAATAAAAAATACAGAACAACCTAAAGAAAAGCTGAGTGACTTTTAAGCACTAATCCAGCACTACTGTTAGCTGATGGTGTGACACAAAGGACAGCACAATGCACTCAAACTGACTGTATACATGATAAAAATGCATAGAGAGATTCCTACTTCAATAAAACCATCAAAAGCAACATGACATGAGCTATAAATGCATTAACTACTGCTACAAAATCTTGCATAATGTTGAAAATACACTGCACTCTAAGTTTTATGCTTGCAGGAGAAATGGAAGGTGGTGTTGCTATTTTTTTTTTCCTCATAGAAGTTGAGTTTTTATTTCTTATTAGCACTTTAAGCTTTGGATCAATGATCAGGCCGATCAGTATTTTTAAAGAGATGTCAGAAAATTAATGGCTGTAAACTCTTTGAGGGACAATGGAAAAAGCGCAGCTAGGCTCACCATTTCAGTCCTGCTGAAATATGAGAGGGCTGCGTCCCTGCGCAGGGCCACCCGCTCAGCTGCACAAATGTCAAGAGCAGCGGTAAAAGCACTTCGCCAAAACGGACAGAAAGGTCTCCCCTGAACCAGTGTTTCATGTACAACAAATCTTTCCTGGTTTTCCCAGGATTGCCAGCGCTTTATATTTTGGCATCCAGTCATCGATTTGCTATTATCCTTCACTCATTTAGCTGTTTAGAGTTGGATTTCTATTAGTAATGATATTTAGTAAGAAATTCTGTATTACCAAAAGAGTTCCATATTTTCAATATTTGCTCACTGAGAAAAAGCTAATGAGATTCTGAAATCCAAGTCTTGCTTTTAGCACACAGGCGTGCTGCAATATTAGCAGGGATATGATTTCTCACACTTTGGCCTTTTGATGAAACACCTTTGCAATACTAGTGTGTCACCTTATCCCACAATTTCACACATCAGCTGCCATGGTATCTGCCCCAAGAGCCCTCTTTCGCATTGCACTAATGAGACAACACCTGTTAGAGTGGAGACATCCGAACCTCGTTAGCAAGCGCGTGCTCTTGGGGGATAGGGGTGCTGGGCATTGCCATACTCACCTCCAGCATGTCTGTGCTCAGAACCCTGGCCGCTGCAGTAATGAAGTCTCCTATCAGCATCGTAAAGCCAGGCAAGCCCAGGAAGAAAAACCAAGGTGGGCAGTGCTTTATGACAGTATTTAAGATATCCTGAAAGAGAAGTTACCTGCTTGAGAATAAATAGGCACAAGAGAAAAAGAAAAAAAAAGCCCAAAACCAAAAGGGACAGTTTGAGAAGACCTAATTTTGCAATTCACGGTTGCAACTTCCACACTAATCAAGGTGATAATTCACAGAGCCACACAGCTCTGTGTATAACTGATCATCACATAACAACCACCACTTTCCCCTGCCGATGCATGTAGTAGGAATAGCGTATTTTGTATTTTGGTAATATTTGTAGTCTTAAAAACCTGTTACAAAACCCCAAAACACCCATGCCTTTTCATGTCTAAGCATAAAAGCCCTGTTCTTCTCTTAAGTAAGACTTCGGATTCAAAACATTCAAACCTTTAATCAATTTAAGATGAAGTATTACACCACTCCAAATGCAGTATTTCCTAAAATCACATTACTCAAAATTCTGTAGCCCTAAAAACATCAAATGACATAAACGACCGCCACGTTTGCCCTGAAGCAGCTCAAGGCAGTAACTGACAGCAGGTGACTTACTACTGTTAGGCTGCTCCAGCACATATTGGCTTTTTTAAGCTATTCTGGACTTGTTCAGAAATACAGCTATGTCAAATGCAAGAAGTGATCATACACAGCACAGTAACACAGATAAATCTATGTTAACTAGATTGTGCCAAATCACTCTTATTCTAAATAATTAAGATAGCAAATACAGATAAGCCTTGGGGAAAAAAAAGGAGTTTTGCTGAACTTTTGAAGGAACAGAGAGGGTTTTTTGTTTTGAAGAGGTAGCACTATATGTGTAAGAATAGACCACCAACCACAGCTTTGCTCCCTGTGATACAAAACCCGTTTGAGATTAGTGTTTCAACTTTAATCCTTCCACATTTCGATTCTTCACAGTCTCTCCAAATCAGAACAGCGCTCCTGCATTTGAGTTAAGACTTCATTCCTACAAGGTTTCAACAGGTTTAAAATTAGGCACAAAATCTATATAATCCTTGGCTGCAACACTATATTTGTTGAAGAATTAGATAAAGCTATTTCTATATTGAGTAAAACATTATTTTTCGTCTCAGTAAAATTTCAAAAGAAAAGTTGCAAAGGAAAACCATTTTCAATGTCCGTCTTCACTGGTTTTATCATGTGTGAAAAAAGGCTTGACTTGAATTTAGTACCTGAATGTGTCTGTATGCTCAATTTCTACATCAGAAACTAAAGAACTCAAACTCATTTTTTTCTATATGAAGATATGCTTTAACTACACTAGTATTTTCTCAAAGCTCTACTAAACACCTGGACATAACCTATTTAGTGTTCCACTGAAGTATTTACAGCAGTAACATCCTATGAAATAACAGTGTATATATTTTAAATAAATAATATTGGGTTTTAGCATACTAGCAGATAATGCTTTCACTTTCCTGAATAGGCGAAAATGCCACTCGAGTTAATGTTTAAACTAGTTTTAATCACTTCCTTTGATACATTTTAAAGTCAATATCAGTCAATGCAAACATTCAAAAAGAGAGCAGATGGATGCAGCAGCTCATAAAGTGGGTGGTAAACTCACACTCAGAGCAGAACAAAAGATCCACCTTTTTATAATTAAGGGTCTGATTAATGCACCGGGCTCCTCACAACACAACGCACCTGTAATTATGAGCGGAGCCAGGTACTGTGATGTGTTTGGTCTCTGAATAATTGGGCATCAAACTATAGAGTGGCAGATGGGAGTACACTTCTGTTGACATATGCCACAATAAAAGAGCCCGTGCTAACCTGGCCTGAAAGGTAACAGAACCTAGGAAGCACAAAGACCTGCCACAAACAACTGCGTTAACTCCTGTCCTCGCTCCATCAATCCCATCTGTTAAATACCACTGTAACGATCACCCGGCTTCTTCGGCTCCTAACTATGGTCACTGTATAGAGCACTTAAAATGAAGGTAAAACAGAAATTGCAAAACCATTACTCTAGTATGTTAATACTTGTGAATTTACAGCACAGCATAACTAATACAACTTCAACAAATGCTGTGACAACACACACATTCCAAAAAGCTGTAAGAATGCAGCTGTAGAGATCTACCTGCTGTTTATGAGATGCACTGCTACTAAAAAAAATAATTTTTCATAGTGAGAAACTCTTGAAAAATTTATTTTGAAAAGTTAATGAAACAATCCTCAATTTCTCTTTTTTGTTATGTAGCTTCAAACTGATGAATTCACAGCACAGATCATACGCTGCAGTGCCACAACACACACACAACTGTTAAAAGTTAACAATGTGCAAGTGCATAAGAGTGCAAAGAAAAATGTGTTCAGCCTAGCTTTCCATTAGTTTCCACTGCCATTTTTAATCTCAGGCATTTCAGTATAAATTTGTGATATTTTGAGTGACTTAATTTAAATGAGCACAAGGCAGAATACGTGTCCTGACTATAGTATTTTTGTTCTACTTCGGCTTACTCCAAACAGAATGGACAGGAAAGAAACCATAGCCCAGGAAGGTGCTTACAGGTAAAATTTGACAGTTTTTCTCCCATTTCCCAATTAGCACACTTTCATGCACAACCCAGCTAACAATAAAAGTGTGATTTCACACAGTAATTCAGTAGCATGGCGAGCTTATCAGAAGATTCAGGCTTATGAGAAAGCGACCAAGTGAGAACATATGTCCTATCGGTGATATTGCAAAAATCAGGTAATTCAAACAGAGGCAAGTTGTTTCCTTCCCTTCAAAGCGCTGTTCTATAAATGTAAACTCTGTTCAGCAGCTTACAGCCTAGTAAATGAATCACTTTAATTGAATGCTATGTACACAGTAACTGGAAAAACACAAGCAATACAAAAAACATATGGTGATGGCAATAGAAATTGGTTTACTCATTCTGTACAGTGTTGTTTCTTTACTTCTTTCATAATTGACCTTTAGAACGATAAATGTGTAAAATAATTTTGGTTTATTATGGCTCCAAACCTTTCAGCAATTACACAAAATGAAAATTTTAAAGGAAGTATTCATTCTGGAAGCATTTCCATTGTTTACATAATTGCACAGCTATAATTTAGCATTCATGTTGTTAAAGAAAAGTGAAAAAAGGACCATTATGGACTATTTCAATTCAAAACGATGCTCTATAGTGTTAAAAATGGGAAGGAGGGGAGAGAAGGGGGCAATGACACGCATGTCCTTCTCAAATGCATTAACCCTATAAATGGCATAATATTTCAGTATAGGTTAATCTAGTAATCCGAATAATAAAGTCATAAACATCCACTAAGTGAAAAAAAAAAACTATGCAAGTTCACTGAAAGGTCAATTACAAAAATATTCTTCACCTAATTTTTGTTCAAGCTTTTGCAGATTACAGGTGTAACTAAATAGCCTGCCATCTGCCTTCATCACGTTTCCAATTGTCCCAACAGGAACAACATGGATTTTTCACTTAAAGTTCATTCTGTTCTTCACTGAGAGACTCCTCATTAGAGGCCGAAATCTACAGCACAGGAAAGATTATTAATTTACACAAGAGTGAAGTGGCAAATCCTTCATTTTCCTTTTTTAAAAGAACAAACACTTCCATTTACTTCTTCCATTTACTTAGCTATCATTACATTTTAGGTAAGAGTTAACTTGTCAAAAATTAAGTTGCAACAAAAATTTGTGAAGTATTTTGACACCCTCAGAAAGCACAGGATTAGCTTGTCAGAAAAATCCGTTTCAATCTGTCATTTAAATCTAACCTCCAAAAAACTTCTATTTGCTAAAGTATCTTGTGGCTGGAATGCAATAGGGAGAGAGATTAAAAACCAGAATAACACGTTACATTTGTAAAACATGGATAAGGTTATTCACAAGCACTAAAAGATGACAGATTACTGCATAAATCACCTGCTGGTAATTGCTCCTTCCCCTCTACATTAGAAACACCTCTCTTTTGCAGTCATATTAATACCAAAAAACGCCACCCCAAAGCTCTTGTGCTGACAGAGAGGTGCTCAAATGCCCTATTAACAGAGCTCAGACATATGCAGTGAACAGAATTTTTGAAGTTTCTCCCCTTTTTAGAATATGTTTGATATTTTCACAAGCTAGGAGACCATTGGGATTAAGGATACACTTCGAATGGAAAAAAATGTTTTACGTTCATGCACACTGAGAGGAAAATATCTGAATATCCATTTGCTACCGGTACAGAGGTATGGGTAGTGAGAACACAGTTTCTAGTCCATGGCACTGCTTGAAATGTGGAGACGACTTTGTGTTGCCATAAGGATTTCTCCCAAAAGCCTGTGGCAGGACCACTTCAAAGTCTCCAACCATAAGAAACCAAGGTGGCCATGCTGAAGCACCTGTAAAGCACTGGATTAACCATTTACAGGGAAGGTGGTTCTAGGGAAGGGAACCTGAGCACACCTCAGAGGACAGCGAAAGGAGCTCCCTATGGTAGCAGCACTCTTAACACTTTCCACTTTCACCTGTGTGCTGTATCATTTTTCAAGACGGAACACTTGCAGAGTAGAAGTGATTGTTTAGCACATTTTTATTAGAACATCCCCCAAAATGGAAAAGATGTTAAACCTTTATTTGCTTAAAATAGTCACTCTTAGAATTTCTCATGTAACCTTGCTCAACAGACAAAGGTAACTGCTAAGGGAGAAGTTGAAATAAAACAGATCTGAAGCAGAGAAGCGCAACTGCATACAGAGGGAAAAGGAGACTGATCCTGAAGACACAGACCAGTTGAAGTAAGCAGAGGGAAAGGGGGAAGTCAAGCAAGAGTGCCAAGTATGACATGATGCAACAGTGTTGCATTGCAGGGGCATGTTAACAAAGAAACTTACTTCAGGAGATCCCAAAGCTACAACCATGACTGAAGAGGTGGAAGAAAAGGTGTGAGCAAATAGAACCAAGAGAGATGTTGCCTCTATTTCAAAATATCTCTTTCTATTCTGGACCCAGCTCAGAAAATCCCCACAAAGGAGCTTACAAGTGGCAGGCACTCCAGCAAGATGCTGCTGGGAATACAGAAGAAACAGACAGAACACTGACTGCGAAACAGAAGCATGGGTGGGATAGAAGCAATTTAGAAAGAGCAAAAGCATTGGAAAAAAAAAAACAACAACACACCCAACCAAAACAAAAACCCCAAACTATCAAAATTGTTCCAGAACACACAGCTCCCGCAGTCAGCATTACCTGGTTCTCCCTTTCTTCCAGTCAATCCTAGCAGCTATTTTTCTCCAGCATTTCCAATTTATGCCGCTCTGAGTAAGCAGAGGGGTATGCAGGATATCCTGTGAGACCTTGGCATTTGTATTTTTGTCTCTACTGGAAACATGCTGTGTGTTAACACTTTTTCACAGTACTCACACAGCACACAATGGAAGCACGCAGGCAAATTTTCTACAGAAAGTGAGACATGGGGGAGATTAAAAGAGGGAGAAATTCGTGGTAGCAATTGGAAGAAAGTCACAAGAAACTAAAATCTGGGAATCTAAGCCTTAAGAAACTGTATTATGATTATTTTCTTTTAAATGGCAGTCTGGAAAGAAATCTAAAATGCGTTACGGTTTCTGAAATGCTGTACAACTAAGGGCCCTTATGTGCAACATTATCAGGCAGAAATATGAGCAAGAATTACTTACTCCACAGCGTACAAAAGCAAAACTGCTCATTTACTGTACCTTTAGAAGACAATGCTCTACCCCAGCTAATACATGTCCCAGTGAACAGCATTAATGGCTGAGCAGTCTAGAAGTTGTACACTGCTCCTCACTGTTGAATAAGAACTTAAGAGAAAGATATAAAAGCTGACAAGTACTTTTTTTAACAAAAAACTTGAGATGAATGTTAATAGAAATAGGTAATTAATATGGCTTCTACGGTACCAACTCTACTAAAAAATGCTTCATATTGTTAATTAGCCACCTCTGATACAAAGAGCTACACTACAATCAGTGTTTCTACATAAGCTTACTACATAGCTTGTGTAGCTTCCTTTCCATAATCAGCAACAGCGTATTTCAAACAAATTCAGAGGCTTATAGACAAGCGTAACGTACATTAGTATATCATCATCTTTACTGATAAATTATTTCATCTAAGTCATCCTTTTACTATTAAAAGGAATTGAGCTAAAAACATAGCTGTTAACTTCTCTGCCTACAGCTGGGCTGCGTTCTGCGGGCAGTCCAGTCTGCATGTGCTGAAATTTAATCACCAAGGACATCTGTCAACTCATTTGGATTTGGGACTTCTTTTTTTCTTCAATATTTAAAGTTTGTTCTGCCCTTCACATCACTGAACTAAAAAAAGCCATCAGCACAGACTCTTTCCTTTTCTATTACTTGCCCTTTCCACAGAGAATTTCTGAAGTCTATACATTTTATTATGTTACTTAATATCTTCTTACATACATAAGCACTCTATTTCAAAGATACTCTGGCAAGCCAGTATAATTGTACATTTATTAAACTTACTTGTTAAAGTTCACTTCAAAAGTCAGAAATATAAATATTTGATTGCAGCCTTTCACTACTTAAAGGGAGCCTATAGGAAAGATGGGGACAATCTTTTTAGTAGAAACAACAGTGACAGGGCGAGGGGTAATGGTTTTAAACTAAAACAGGGTAGGTTTAGGCTGGATATAAGGAAGAAATTCTTTACAATGAGGGTGGTGAAACACTGGAACGGGTTGCCCAGAGAGGCAGTGGA
>Ga0065711_1027347_pt1 | contig 50601 bp, 20 predicted proteins | sample Hoacrofraction12_FD_59098 | JGI IMG/M metagenome (GOLD analysis project Ga0065711, IMG submission 59098) | Hoatzin crop microbial communities from Cojedes, Venezuela - Epithelial fraction 12 v2 (version 2) | ecosystem: Host-associated > Birds > Digestive system > Esophagus > Crop | place... | reverse complement strand
CCTGAGCCCCGCTGCGGCTCCCCAGCGCGGCCCCGCCCGGCAGCCCTTCCGCGGGCGAGAGGCGAGGAGCGGGGCGGCGGGAGCCGCCGTGCCCAGCCGCCGCGGGGCCCTAACGGCCCTGCTCTGCGGGTCGGGGGCCTTCCGGCTCGGTCAGGGCTGCCGGGAAAAGTGGAAACGCTTGATTTCCAGAGGTAAAACCGAGAGCTGAAAGATGAGGCTGCAGGTCTGACTGTGGTGAAGGAAATGCCATCTAGCATCACTTAGCGCGGGTAATCCTTTCTCCGTAAATAGAGACGTTGCATTTATTCTGAGTGTTTTCGGATTTCTGTCTGGCTCATTTAAGACAATGGAATTTAGCTGATAAAATACCAAGAAGCTTTCCTGTTACTTTTAAATTCCAGTTAAAATTAAGCGTAAGCTAAATCGTAAGTAAAACCAGCTACGTGGCTGGAGGTGCGTCACCATGCTTCTCTATAGGAGTATGACACTTAAGAATGTGAATAAACTAAAGTTACATAGTTGCTTAAATAAACCCCTAAATAAGGTATAAAAGATACAACTGAACATCTCATTCCACCAGGTCAGTTAGAAAAATGTATGATTTCTTAAAGCTGCACCAGATTAAATCTGAAAGAAAACGGTATTTCTTGAGTTTTTCACTTTTTGCTTTGGTTATGGTTTCGGTTCCTGCCATCAGTCCGGGTTTACCTTTACTGTCAGCGCTGTCGCGGCGTCCTGGGCAGTCCTCAGCAGCTGATGGCTGACTTGAGAACCCAACTCAGCGCTGCAGGAGCAATGTGTGGAATAAAGATGCTGTGAGACTGCAGTAATTTAATATTTAATGTCTGTACTCAAAAAGTGAGTAGTGTAAGCAAGAGGGAGATGACCACTATTTCCCCCTGGGCCCACAGAGTCGGCATGCAGCTCTCACATCCCCACTGCCATGCCATGGCTGCCAGCCCTCCTGGTACCAGGCCTGAGGGAGGCACAAAATGGAGGGGGCTGTCTTTTGTGAGGGAGGGAAGGCACAAAATAGAGGGGGATGCCAGCTGAGAGGCACAATATGGAAGGGGCTGCTTCCTGTGAGGGAGAGGAGACACAAAATGGAGTGGTCTGCCTCCTGTGAGGCACAAAATGGAGCGGGCTGCTTCTTGTGAGGGAAGGGAGACACTAAATGGAGCAGGCTGCTTCTTGTGAGGGAGGGGAGGCACAAAATGGAGGGGGCTGCCTCCTGTGAGGCACAAAATGGAGGTGCTGGCTGGCCATGATGTCGTGTGAGCCAGGTGGGCAGCCGTGTTGAGGCCCTCTCAGGCTGGTTCCACACAGTTTGAATATGTGAATTCACATCAATGTAGTATGTGTGCAGGCTCCCTTTCCATGGATGCAGAGCTCATTACCACCTTGGGTGTCACCTTTCCTCCCGGCATGTATGGCGTTTGACACAAACCTCCCGAGAGCTGAGTAGCTCCTCCTGTCATGTGGACTGAACGGGTAGGAGCAGCACAACAAGCTGAGCGATAGCAGCAGACAGAGCATTTCCAGTCAGTGCCAGACAGGTCTCAAACAGCTGTAGGAAATGTTTCCAAAACTGCAGAGAGAATCTGATTTAAAATTTAATGCAAGTGTTTTCAGAGAGGCCACAGGGGAAGATGACTCCTGCCTCTTGCCAGCACAGGAGAGCAGGGTGGAGGAAGGTTCTGCCGTGCTGAGTTCTATAGAGTTTCCCTGAGCAGGGGCTGAGTACGCATCAGGCTAAATGTGTCAGCATGAGGCGTCCAAATGGAGTAATTCTTGCTTCCTACCCTATAGCTGTGAGTTAAAATTCAGCAGTGTGCGCAGATCAGCCCTTTAGAGTTACGGTCCGTCCGTTTGAAGGTTGCAAGACAGATCAGACAATTTCTGGGAACATCCAGTCAGGATTGAATAAGTCAAATTAAAAAAGCAAAGTTCCCCCCCTCACTTGTGGTATACTATGGGTGGGATGGGGTAGTGGTCAGGACTGCAGGTCAGAGGGGAAGTTCTTTTCTTTATACTACTACTTAATGCAAAACATGGAAATTTTTTAAATTGGTGGTATTGGTAGTCAAGTTAATTAATTTCTCACCAAAGAAATTATAAACTGCAGTGATTGTGGATTTTGGCTTGTGCTGGGTTGAACCGTTATGTGTGTGTGTTCAGGACTCAACACAATGGAGATCCTGGTCCATGACTAGGGTGCCTGTTCACTGCTGTAATACAAATACTGTTGCAAGGGATATATTGTGGAGGCATGTATGGTTGGACAGTGGATACTTGCAGTAATCAGTGGTTGCTAAGGAAGGTGTTTCCGTGCAAAACTTTCCCTAGGCAGGAATTTGATGTATGTGTAGTGATTGCTAAAATACAATTCTGCTCAGTGCAACCTCATCTGTAATTTGACATTGCTTTCGGGGGAAGTATTTGCAAGAATCTACAAAGAGTAAGTGATAACAGATTCAATTAACTTAAATTATTACATTTCTAATGTACAAATAAACAGGGCAGGAAGAAACTTCGATTGTGGTTCCAATTTCATCCCATCTTCTTAATTGTATGTGCAGTAACACCACACCTTGACATTTGCAAAGTAGCATCAGATCACCCCGAGGTGGAAATGTGATTCCTAGCCCATGATTATGTAAAATTAAACTGCTGCATAAGTACATTGAGAATTTGACAGGACAACTCCTGCATCAGGAGGCAAATAATTAACAACTTCATGAGTGATTTCCAATTTGTTAAAAAAAATATGTAGGAGTAAGAAACAGTATCTCCAGCATTGTGCAGTCGTACTTTTTGGTTTGTTGAGCCTGTTTCTACGTACTATTTTGAGCATTTCCATCAGCTGTATTGTAGCAGACTTAACAAAAAGATACACTATAAATCACTCTGGATGTTAGAGCTGACAGCTGTAAATAAATAAGCTGACAGTTCAAATAGCTGTTCCATTGACAGTGTGTAGTCTAAATGTGTCAACAAATGTGTCGACTCAGCAGTTTGGCATTAGTTTAGCAGATAAATTACAAAATAGTGCTGTGATTGAGCAAAAAGCACAATGCCTGCGTGTCCCTGGTCTGCACGCTTTGTTTGTGCTGTAACAGGCCTTTGTAGCTCCATGTGATAATACAACACTGCAGCTAGATGCAGGGGTCCTAAGAGCATTGTTCATCTCTCCCAGTTTTCTTCTTACTGCAATGTCAAGGCATGTGAGCAATTGAGTGTCATGGTGAGTAGAGATGGTTTAATAATGGATGTATTTGCTTTGCAGGATCAGAGATTTCATAAAGGAAGGTAGTAACTTTGTACTAGCTTTGGTTATGATTAAGGATACAAAGTCACTGATAAACAATAAAAAGCTACTTTAATGCTTGAGATATTTAAATGTTCTGATTTGTTTAATGTGTTTAACAGGAATGCCGAGGTGTTGTTACTAGCCTGCATTTGTAGTACATGTGAAAGAAAAGCTAGAAAGAGAGGATGAGGAAGGGGGACAGTTAAAAGGATTTCAGCTCTGAAGATGAATTATACTAATACGTTAATTATTTCCCTGCTGATCACAGCAAGAAATGAGAGAGAGAATTACGTGAAAAATGATTGCCTATTTTGACATATTTAAGGCGTGGTGGTTTTTACGCTTAGAGGTTGAATAAAGCCACTGTTTATTCTTTTGTATTTTTATTTTAACTATTCACAGACAGGATAACATGCCACAAGGTATTATGGGGTAAATAATGTGAACATGAAATGGAACTCTGGAGATCTGTATTTTAATGGAATCGCAAGTATTCTGGTGTTTTCTAAAAATGTATTTTTATAGTTGTTGTGTCTAGTGAATAATTTTGGTATACAATGTACAAGGGATAATTCTTCTTTTGCAATCTGTAAGCACCGTTGTCAGTATAGGTGATTTCTGAATGCTGCCTCTCATGTCAAACGTTTATAGTGAATGCTGTTTATTAATGCGGTTCGTATTTCCATCCCATTCATTAAATATAGAAAGTAGCTGCTCATTCCCTTCAATGAGCACCAATATCCACATGTTAAGTGATGGTTAAATATGGTACATATCTTTAGTTTTTCCTTCCTTGTTGTCAAAAAAGCCCTGCCCAGGAGCTTTCTCAATGACAAGTCCCTACTTGAAACAGCTGGTATTCTCCATACCATGTCTCTAGGAGGAGGCTTACTGATGACATTTTGTTTTAGGCCATGGAGCAGACAGGTATCTCTGCCAGTGAGTAAATCCAGTTTGACTTATCACTGTCACAGGTTTTACAAGAGCATTCAAAAGCATGATTTAGCATTTCAGGGATTCCAGGGAAGGGATAAGTTGTTTTGACTTGAAGTTTCTTCCACTTCAGAAATCCTACAAGTCAAGAAGTTTTCCTTTACTTAAAATGTTCTCCCACAGAGAACACTAATCTACTGGAGTAGCTGCTGTACTATTAAGGCTTTTAAGGTACTTTTTTCCTGATGGAAGTGCATGGAAAGGTTCCTTTAACCGCGATATTTTGGATGTTAGAGAGATCTCAAAATATCTCACGTAGATTAAGCGGGTAATATTTTTTCTGTTTGGTGCCGTAGTGCACAACAAACAATTGAGACATGTTTTGAGTTAGTAATGATGAACACGATTTTTCTAAAGCCTTTAAATACAAACTCGTAAAAAGGGTACGTGTCAGGCCAAGAAGTGCTTCCCTAGTCTTTTTGTTCCTTGCCTCTTGATTGGGCCTAAGTACATTTTGTAGTTCAGATGTTTTACAGTAACTTCAGGTGCAGATAGCTGTGATACAGTCGTCTTTCTGGGAAATGAAGAAAGTTCTAATTTTGCTCATGGATTTGTTGTGGGCCAGGACACTGCATGAATCTTCTGTCCACCCTCTGTTCAGTGACCTGCTCCAGCAAGGTGTAGCATCTTAGTGGAGACCAACAGAATTTGTACTTTGCCTCTGGGTTGCTTTGTCTAGGTCCATGGTGCAAAGGCTGAGATGCTGAGAAGAGCTCGAGTTCAGAGTGCAACAGCAACTGGAAAATTCTTGATTTTACATACATTTGCCTGCCTGATGTAATACGATTAGTCAAGGTCAGGACACTTAATTGTCAGTGAAATGGAGAGCGATTTGTTAGTTACTTACATGTGAACAAGTCCAAGACCCTTCTGTCATCAAACTGGTTTCACTGCCAAGAACACACTTTATTTCTTGTGACTATCCTGTGACATCCATCTTACGCCGTGAGAATCTCCATGGGTCAGATCCTCAGCTTGTGTAAATCTGAGTAGCTCTGTTTAAGTCGTTGATACTTTAGTGATTTATGCTAGGTGAGCATATGTCATAATGTTATGAAATATTATTAAAATTCAGTGTTCATTTTTTATCGGTTTATATTATTTTTGCACAATAGAAGGAAAAATATGATGACCATATTAAATTGTCACGTATACTGAGTATACCAGCTTACAAACAACATGTACCCTAAATTAAGCTGTTTGAGAACGTTTTAAAATGGGACAAAAATTCTGTTTTCAACCATCAATTGTTAAGAATTGTAGATTAATATATACTTTTTTTTTTTAAAGGCAGTAGATGTTTCTTGGCTGGTTCTCCAGTACTTAGCTCCCCAAAGAGTAGATGGCTGCAGAGAAGACATAGAGGTGAGTACTCAGGGATGAATCATTACAGAATTTGTATTGGTGCAGCTGTCTAGGGTGTCTTGGAGGATGGCACTCCATGAACATTTTTTCACACTGAGTAAAGGAGAAATTTAATTTACAAAACTGCTTTTGCTTCAGTGATGAATGTGTTTGAGGCCAACAGGAATTTTTCAATTACTGTTTTGTTAGGTTTGCTAAATACAGGTTGGGAGAGAGAAAAAGGCCTAGCATATCGAAATTCTTCACCATGAGGGTGGTGAAACACTGGAACAGGTTGCCCAGAGAAGCTGTGGCTGCCCCCTCCCTGGCAGTGTTCAAGGCCAGGTTGGATCTGAGCAGCCGGGTCTGGTGGAAGATGTCCCTGCTCATGGCAGGGGGGGTTGGAACCAGATGATCTTTAAGGACCCTTCCAACCGAAACCATTCTATGATTCTATATCAAAGCATTGGCCATATGGACTCTGTATTTGTGACTTTGTTGCTCCCAAAGTACATAGCCCTTTTTGCAAGCACATTCAGATTCTTTAGTCTCTTCCCCAGCAATAGCTGGCTATCTCATAAACATTCAGCTCTGGTTTTGGTGTTTTTCTGTACAATTACCAGTATTTATAGAGACTTTTGGAAAGCAAAAAATGTGGTTAATTTTAAATGTAGTCATTTGCAGAAAAGGAAGATGTGCATTGAAATTGCAGTGACTCTAAACCATTCCCTTTGCTGAAAAGGCTGCAGTTGTGTTCTAGTGACACCTACAAGCTTCATGTGTATGAACTGCAGTATATAGCACTTGCTAATGTTGAGAAGTGAATATATAAATACTCCATCAGAGCATCTGAACATCCCTCTTTTCTAGTGACTGAATTGTTTGTTTATAAAAAGACATTTCTTCAGCATCCCCAGAGATGGATGCTTTTGTGAAGGACATTTTCAGTATGGCAGACATAGCCCTGAAATACTGGGTAAAGTACGTTGGAGCTTTCTCAACATGCATTTCTACAGATTCTTCCTCCGCACTTTTAGTCCTCCCTATTGAGAAAGCTAGAAAATATGACCAAGAAGATATATTTTGCTTCCCCTCTGCTTTTTAAAGCCTTACAGTTATCTGAAACCTCAAGTCCGTGTAGGCTTTCCTTTTAACTCTTTCTGCAGGAAAACTCTTTCTTGTTGTCTTAGTTGGCTAATGTGAAAAGAGTGGCTTGAAACTGCAACTTTCTCATGCAGAAAAAACTTCTTAAGCAAAAAACTTATGACTGCTTTCCACTTGGAAGTCAGTGAGAGATGTTATCCTCACCTACCTCACAGCTGTATGTGAGCTCCTAGTCTTTGACGAAGATCTGAGTTTTTTGAGAACTTCAAGCTTAATCCAGAAGACCTGTTGTAAACAGAACTCCCACTGATTTCAAAAGATGTTCCATATATAAAGGTCTGATAAGATCAAGATCTTGGAGGGATTAACAGTTTTAGTGTAAGAATTCACACATTTCAGTTCAGCAGTCAGAAAAACAGGCACAAGCCACTCTATGTGGTTAATTTTTATTGGATATTTTTAAGGGGAGTGTCTGCTAAAATAGAGTTTAGAACATGGTAAAAGGTCCACACAATGAAAAAAATAATGAATCAGTGTTTCGTTATGTTGCTAAGGCAATGAAGAAGTAACAGACACTGTCAAGAAAAATAAGGGACTCTTGATTTTCGAGGTTTTGGAGTATCTCATGCAGATTCTTCCCAATTCTGTCTTGTTTGGTTCTTTTGAACCTTCAAGACTGCACCATTTCCTGGAATTCTGCAAAACATAAGAGAATATTTACAGTACAAATATTAAAGTTAAAGGGTTAGGAGTAAAAGATTATTGGCTTATCAAGAGATTTAGAATACGAATAAACAGAAAACAGTTACCTGAAAGATGGCCAAAGGAGAAGAAACATGTATGAAAGAGTGACATTATCTAAAATTCCTCTTCTGAACAACAGATGGAAAGGCAGTGTTTTTCTGACATTTATAAGGAATAACAAAATGTTCAAGGTAGTTTTAGCCTTCTCTCTGCATAATACTGATCTTGGCCAAAAATATTGGAAATTACTAATACAGAATGTGAGTAAGAGGTTAAGAGCTGAAGTAAAAGAATGAGAAGTGAGTCCGTGTGTCTTAGCTGTTTGTAATGATTCAGAGCACAGCCTGAAGCCAAAAACATTGTGCAGTTCCATGTGGTATGATACTGAAGTATTGTGTTGTACAATGAGGTATTGTTATTTGGAAGAACTGTTAAATATTTGGCTTCTGTGAGTTAGATTATCTGATCAATCCTGTCTCTGAACAACTGTATTAGTATACAGATTGCTTCATAAATCATGTGTGTTTATTCTGCAACATTTTCTAAGGAACAGGTTTTAATTCCTTCCAAATAAAGAAATGGAAGAGTTCTGTCTTCCTAGCGCAGTGATCTAGGGAATCTGTGCACCAGCACATTCCCTGCATGCTGTTCCCTAAGCGCCTTTCATGCTTGTCTAGGCAGCTTGCTTCTCTCATGGGGCAAGTTGCCATTGTCTGCAAGCCTTTTGTGTGTGTGCTTCCTGTTCAAAGTGGGGTACAGAAATATGGAATTATGACAGAAATATGGAATTATGAGATCGGGAGGTTTCTGCACTGAGCAGATGTTAAATCACACCGGCATTTCCATCGGGTGAGTGCAATATGCTGCTTCCTAAAACAGCTGCTCCTTCCTGTCTGGTCCTTAACCTGTCACTGAAGATAAGTAGCATCCATCCCCATGCACAGAGCCTGTTGTGGGATCTCACGTTGGGATAGTGACACTTGATCATTCTGTTCTCCTTGTTATGCAGAACAGATATCAAACTATGTGCTGCTAGCTCTTGTGTATTGTGAATGATTTCACTGACTAGTGAAATTTCTGTTGGGAGATGACTGCTGTAAATGAGCCGGTCTACGTGCTGTTGATTCTTATGTGTAGAGCTGGTTCTTTTGTCCTTGATTTTACGTTTGTGTATTACAACTGATGCTAGTGCTGCTTTACATCAGAGTAAGTGGGAGGAGAAATAAGGGGCAGTTCCTTTCAAAACAACTGGAAATTCGTGAGTGAGTGGCAGGGAGAAAGTTCCTTAGGGCAACCTAAGTGGGTTTTTTTGACTTGCTGGTGCAAAAGGAGTTTAAGAGAGGAACTTGTAAGATCAGGGACCATTTCCACCCTTAAACAGGTTGCCACTGCAAGGGTTTCAATAAAATCACTGGAGGTGCATTAATGTACCATCAACATAAAAGAGAATCACACATCATTTACGGCACATCCTGAGGAGCCTTATTCTGTAGATAAATAAGTTAATACCTTCAGCCCCAATTTTACCATCCCCATCATGATCTGCAGCTGCTAAGAAGGTCTTGGTTTCCGAGGTGGTTAACACTCTGGCTCCACACTCAAACCTCTGAAGGAAATACCTAGGAAGAAAACAACTTTGGTTATGATTTTTGCAGAATATTTTTCTTTTATGCTGGCTGTATAATCAAACTGATAGCTATCTATAAATAAATTATTTACTGCAATAGCCAAGTCCTCCAAACATTGCTTTGCTTGACAAGCTAAATCTTAGTCCATATACATTTCTACTTAGTAAGTCCAGCCCTGATACAATTGAGTCTTCCCACTACCAAAATACAGCCCCAGGGAGTTATATTCTTCTATAGGGAGCATTGAAGGCAGATATTTGCCAATTTGTTTTTCTCTGTAGGGATTATCTACTTAAATGCACCTTTCACAGTCTGCTTTTTATCAACATTTAGCATAACTTGTGCTCACATTTACAGAACAGTTCTGGAGAGAAAAAAGTGCTGATTTTTGGATAGCCTCTCAATAGTTAACACAGAAAATCCTTACTTGAGCTCATCTTCCTCAATAAAGCCACTTTGATCGTTGTCAAGAATCCGGAAGATCTCCTTGAGCTGACTGCTACTCTTTTTAGACATCCCACTGATCTGAAAGAATTTTTTGGGACTAAAGGAATCTGGAGCTGAAAATAAATTAATAAATAAATTAACCCCAGACCACTGCGTTCACTGTTCCTAAATGGTCTGGGGATGCTGCTTTGTTATGTTTTAGTTGTTTTAAACATGAGTGATAGATAAAGCCTGTCAAAAAAAGAATTTTGCCATACTGCACCATGCCCTCCTAAACACCAAACAAAAATCACATAGGAAGAAGTTATAAACTGATAATATAAAACAGTCATGAACAAATATACGGTGACAGATAAGTAAAGAGATTACAGATATCTGTTTACATATGTGCTTGTTTAGTATTCCTTTGGGACTGAGTTAAATTTGCCATGTATTACACAAAATAATAGATTTTTAGAGTTTTAATGGTTTTCTCACCTTGGCAGTCCCGCAGAGCAGCAGCAATATCAGAAGGGCTTAGAATGTCTGTAAGGCTCATTTTAAACCTGTGCAAGATAGTATATTGCAGACAGATTTGTGAAATGCAAATACATCTTACAACAAATTGGTTTTTCTGTGTTTCAAAGAATACTGTATGGCTAACAAGACTTCTAAGAGTAGATTAATCTAATTTATCCAACCGACATCGCTGCTATCCCTAAATGAATTAGAAGAAGTAGTACATTACTTACTTGAAAATAGCAGTGTTGAAATAATGAGATGGATTACGTAAATGATGTTGTGAGTTAATGATCAATTTTTTATCATTTACTGCATTCTATTTAAGTACAGCACATTTTTAAACTCTATGTAACTGTTAATCTAATAATTAGCCTTACTGGAATACATGACATTTGGCAATACCAATAACAGTATATGCAGTGGAAAAAAGAAAGTCAAGAAGGTTTGCTTCTGTTTTTTCCCCCAACAGCTCTGGAGAATAAAAAGAAAACTGATACTTATCTATTTAAGGTCCATCCGTAAGTAATTCCAGCAATTCAAATAAAAATCTTAGAACAATGGTTATTGTACTTACTACTGGTGCAGCTCTGCACAGTAATTTAATTTAATTAATCTCAAGTCAGCTGCTCACCTTTATAGTTTTCTCAGCTAGGTAAAGGAAAAATAGCTGAGGAGATACCAGGCAAAATAGTAATGTTGGCTCTGGCTTGCCACTCTGGCTTATAAAGGATTCAAAAGGTGACAATAACCACTACTTAGGTTACTGTTTCATGGATCAAATGTTTGATTTGAGACCTAGCTCAAATTTCTTCCTTAACTAATTAAACTTTCCTTTCTGTTTATATCCTAAGATAATATGGATAAGAAGAATATTTTTTTTTAATAAATCCACTTGTGCTTGATTAAGTACAACTCTGCTATCAAAACATAGCCTTTCAGTCTCCAGATACGCTAAAGATTTTCAGTTAACCTCTGGACCTTAAGGTTGCTCGCTGGAAGATGACTCCAGCACTCAAATCCTTATGAAAAGAAACTAGTTTAGTTTTCCTAAGTCTGTTGATCCTTTGGAATGTATAAAGGAAGTTGGAGGTGAAAGATCAGAGATGACAATGTGTCATTCTGAGAAAGATAACTTGTCACTAGGATAGAGAAAACCATGCTATAATTTGGGGTGATCTTTCTACAGTAAACTTCATTTCGTATTTCCTGACCATTTTCTAAATTACAGTGCTGTCCCTAATCATTGGTAGAACAGAAACCGATCCCTTCAGTGACAGCAAAACTCTGAAAGTAGGTAAAGCTGAGTAAGCTAATCTTGTTGTCTGTATTCCTTGGAAAATTATGTATAATCAGATGGCCTACTTAATAATCTATTCTGAATATTTTAAATTACATTAAATCAATCATAGACTTACTTGAAGTGGTAGGAATCAGACTTTGGTGGTGTGGAGATAGTTTTATATACGTTTTACAACACACACTCTCACAGTCTGTTTTCTTAATATGAAATTAAAATTGTAGGTAAGAGTAAGTGGGGGTTTATTATATATTTCAAGAGCAATAATTTTGGAAAAAAAAATGAAGAAAACTGGGAACAGCAGGTATGAGGTTTTCATTCTCAGGCAAAAATCTGTTTCCATCTTTAAGGGGGTTTATGTGGACAAAATTCTAGGATGAAGACCAATAAGAAAGACGTGTATTTTGGTTAGAGTTTATTGTATAACAGTCTATTATGGTATCTAAAGTAATGTTCTCCTGGTACGTGAGTATTGTTTTATTTTTTAATGAATGGAAATAGTATGGTATGCTGAAGAAGTAATATTTTTTGTAGTAGCAAAAGTTACAAATTATACTGTGGAGTAGAGTAGTAATATATCTAAGTCTTGGTGTAACTTAATAGACTACAGTGGGCTTACTCCTGATTGGTTTAATAACAGTGAAAAAAGTATCAAGCATAGCAATTGTTCCATAGCACCTGCTTGTCTGAATTTGGATAGAGAAATACAAGGTGTAATTAACATGAAAAAGCAGGCATCATTTAATGATACTTTTTCATTTTTTGCTATCTATTTTGTACACAAAAGAAGGCAGCGTGAATCACAAATAATCAGATTTACGTTTAATCCCAAATATCAGCTGTCTAGTAATGAAAGAATGCTCCTCTTTATCTCTTTCGGTAGGAAAACTGTTTATAGTCATCTGGAAGAACACCTTCCTATTAAACCTAGGAACCATGACCTGTGGTAAATTAGTGTTTTCTAATTAAAACAAATTGAATAATGCGGATTTGTATAAGTTGAAGATCTGATCTCAGGTCTTTTGGTGTTCTTTCCATTTATCTTTTTCGTTCAGTACTGCATGTTCATATTGCTTTCTGTCTGAGATTTTCATGATATTAGGATCTATCAGACAGTGGCAGTGGGAATGAAGCCCATACTGTGCTTTCTACTGGATCATCCCAAAATAGCTTTCATCCTTGTAGGTACCTTTTGCACTCTTGTGAATTTTCTCCTTTACGATCACATCAAGTTGATACGAGTTTTTACAGAAGGGTTTTTTTACTGATTCCTTTTTACATTTTTACTTCCTAGATGTTTCTAGAGAAGAGGTTTTTTTAGACCTCTGTAATAGTGCCGTAGACGTTACTTTATAGTAGGCTTCCTTTATTTCTGCTTGCTCCTGCACATTGCTCATTGAACTCTTGGCTTTGTTTAAATTTTTGACTTGCCATACAATGCTAATTATTAAAAGCTAATGAGAATGAGGAAATTTAAATGAACTAGAGGAAAATGATGAGATCAAGGTGAACATGAAATGCTCAAGCTCAAAATATGTCTGCAACTAATTCAGGCAGAGTATTAAAATATAAGCCCCAAATGCTCAAAGAATGGCATCTGGTTACCTCATACACTCTGCCATGGCATGCAGGGTGCTGAACTGTTTTTACATGCATTCAACAGCAGTAAAGTAGCCAGAATCAGGATTATAGTAAAATATGATCTCAGGTAAAAGCGAGCTAATTGCTACAATAAGTTCACTATTATTGCTTACAAAGGGATCTTGTAATGTTTGGAATTCAATACTGACAACAAAAGTGATGCTAATCCTAGCTGAAAGATAGTTTACAAAAGTCTAAAAGAGCTGAATTTCAGAATCAAGTTGATGTCACTGTATATTGATACAGGTGGGAATCTAGGGTTACTTGTTTTTATTTATTTATTAATGACACTTCATCTGAAGTACAGGTTTCCCGCTACTACAATTAGAATGAAATAATCAGGGATGAGTATATTATATATAGAAATGTTTTAATTAGAGAATCTATTTTACAGCGAAATTATCTGACTGTTTTCTTTACTTCGGGGGTGTGTGTTAGCTTAGGTGATTGTAGTCACTCCAGAGGTTCAAAAACTGAGATCTATAAAAGAAATTTTCTAAAAGATATTATGCAAGCCATGTAATGCTGTAAGGAATATTCCTAAGAATTCAACCAGAACAACAGCTGCTAGGTAACGGGCAGTTAACAGTAGTGCAAAATCTGGTGCAGAATCTGAGTATTGCACAGTTTCCAGGAATATTCAGCACTTCTTCTTATGAAATTCAAGAAAAATTATAATTTTTTTTGTTTCTTTATTTGTTTTTGTTTTTTTTGCTCTACTAGGGACGTGTGAAAGTGCCATTGAGTTGTTCATCTGAAGATTCACGTACTTGTATAGCTTTACTTCCGTTGTTTTCCCCAAAGTGTCTTTATGCACAGTATATACAGGAATAGTAAAGCTTTTTTGTTTGTTTGTTTTTGTTTCAGACTTCCAGAATTAAACTTGAAGTTGTAGTTCTGAGAAATACAGAACATTCATATTGAGAAGTTCTTGCTAAGAATCTAAACGTATAAAACAACTGTTTTCAGATCAAGTAGCATTCACTTCTCTAATAAGCAGAGGAGAGTTGTGTTTTGATGAGTCATTGACAGGTTGTGGACTAGTCTTGTACTCTTTGTGTTCTGTTTGGTGTAAAATACGGAGTTAATTAGCAGTGGCAACCAACCAAAGACATGACTTCAAGCAGATGCAAAAGAAACATCAGCAGTTGTCTCAGGTGAGATCAGAGGAGAGGTGTTAACCTGAGACCAACTACAGTAGTGTAAAGAGATGCTGTAGCAGCTGTTCTAAAACCCATACAACTCTGTCTTTCAGCCCTGGTTGTGTTAGGGCCAGAACAATTGTATCATGATCCTGGATAACAGATTCTGCCTTTGTAATGAATTTGGAAGTAACTATGTGGTTGATCTTTAATATTGATGTCTCAGTGGTGGTGGCAGAGAATCTTAGAGTGAATATAGTTATAATCCTTGTAAAGGGCCTTACAACAAAATGAGTTATGTCCTGTCACTTCAAGTTGTCTCTTAAGGCACATACTTTAATCAAATAGGAATAATTACAGAATCCAATTTGAGTGGTTGCTTGGGCTTAATCTTGTACTACTTTTAACTGAGAGATTTAAGAACATGGTTTAGTATTTGAGTGTTTTGGTACTGTGCATTATTACAATGAAGGCTGAAATCCAGGCCTTGGAAGTCTCAGTGACAAAGCTTTCTTTTCCTGCAGCAAGTAGAGGGTATTAGCCAGAACACTGAGCAGAGATCCAGACTGTGGAATCCAACACACAAGATACATCCTGCAGCACTGTGGGTCTAGAGCAAAACGAAGAAAGGTACTGCTCTCAGGTTAGGAGAAATGCCTTGTGTAGTTTCCCTGATTTAAATTATGTCCTTATCATTCTGTGTAAATGAGATTTATTTCTGTTTGAAAATGATAGCAGAAGAGACTAACATAACTGATCAGTAGCGTAACTAATTCGTAGAGATTGTTCTGATTAAGATACTTTTTCATTTAAAAAGCTGTCTTGGAAGATCTCTGCACTACCATTTGGTATGCTATGTGCTTGTCTTTAAATGCACTTGCAAGTGCTTCTGTGACTCAGTAACACAATTTTGTGACTCTGACCCTAAACGTAATTGTCTAAGATGTTTCCGTCTGCTGTCAGCATTGTAGACAATGTCAGATGGAGTAATTTTTAGAAGTCTAAGTTGTTCAGGTTTTCTGTGTATTTTAAGAATAACTAGGCCCTAAGGTTGGAGGCTGTGAAATAATCTGGGTGCTGCCTTTTGTGACATGTAAAAGATAGGTACAGTGGTACTATACTGTTACCAAAGGCTTTTTGCACATGGCTGTATTTTACTATGACAGGCAGTGTAAAAAAGCCATGGTAAGATAAAGCAAATAGCACTGAAGTGATTCCAGCTGGTTCTATATTCACTGCCTGTCCTCACTGATGTCAGTGGGATTTCTGCCATTAACTTCATCAGTAGGAGAATGTATAACCCTTAGTGAGGTATAAAGTAAAAATACCCTCTAATTAGAGTTAACCTTATCATAAGTAATCATCTAAAGTCACTTACTTAACAGAAATTACCTTCTAAATAAAGGAGAAGCAGGTGTCTAGATTCAGACAAGAGCTTAAAACACACACATGAAGCGTGACAAAATTCCTTTGACAAAAGACAACCACGTATTTAGGGGCTCTGGTGGAAAGGGTTGGATGGAAACATTTGCAGAATACAGGGCACGGTCTCGGACCTCCAAACTTATGATTCCAGAAGAGTGTTCTTCACTTTAAGGGAGCTGTGTGGGACTGTATGTTTATGATCGTGCAGCAGTCTTCCCAGTTGTGGCCTTACAGGCACAATTTGAAGAGCTTTCTTAGAGCATATGATAAGCAGTTACAGAAATTTCACAGTACCTGACAGCCTGTGTGAGTGAGAGACTGAGAGGAAGAGAAAGTAGGTAAGTAAGTGTATTCTTGTAGACAGAAACCAGCATTTTCTCCACCAAGCTGCTTCGTGGTAATACTGAAGGAAGGAAAGGTCTAAAAATGTCTCTAGTCACAACCTCTTCTTGACTTTCTGGAGTGATTGCTGAAGCTGATATCAGACTTACCTTGTCATTAATTTTTTACTGTTCTTAATGGAATGGTAAGTGGTGAAATTGCCTTAGATTTGTAGACCTAGCAAGCTAATCAGTGTGGAAGTAAGTGTGGTTAAATAAAGGAGCTGCCTGCTAACTCAGAAGTTATCTCAGTTGTCTGTGCCTTTTTCTCTCTGTTAGCCATTAATATTTGTATGATGCTTGAAGATCTTCAGGTGACCCATGTTTCATGATGAAGATATAAAACATAGAATCAGCTGAGCATTTTCTGACAATAATTATAGCTGTTAGCCCTGCAATCAGACTGCAGTTATTAATTCCGCAGAATTTCCTTTCTTTATTGCTCTCCTGAGATGACATTGAAACCATAAATGTGAATTTGTTTGATGGATAATTCTTTTTTCACTGTTAAGGAAGGTTCTACAATATTAGGGCCTGATTCATTCATTAGAGTTAATGGAAATATATTTTTGCTAACGTAGAAGGCATGAACACAATGTTGAATATTAAAGTCCTGTAGATTGCTTTAATTTTGTGTCATATGATGATTTTTGCAACATTGTATTGATGTGTCCTTCTTTCTCCATAATGTCTTTTCATAAATGGGTTATGCATCAGAACCACTGTAGCATTAGCAGATAATTTTGAAATGAAGACTTTTGATCTGTGAATACTAAAACATCTTCTTAAATAGCTCCAACAGATATAGTATGAGAGAGTCATACAGGGTTTTGCAAGATTAATGTCCAAGAACAGACTTTTCAAGAGTTCCAAATTTTTCGAAAAGAGTACATTAGAGTAACTATTATGTTGGAAGTAAAATATTCTGGATGGTTAAAGCCATCTAGATTTTTTAAAAGGCTGTTTGCATACCTGAATTTTTATCACATGTGCAAGCTTAAAAAACCCTGTACACCATAGTGTCTAGTTAGGTACTGCTAGCAACTAGTTCATTTTTGAAACCTAATTTGATTTCTGTGTGTATTATAGTAAAATTGCGGTGACATAATCACACTTTTCAATGAGAACCCTAACTTAGTGCACAAGCTGGATGAACTTCAGTTAATTAGGAACTATTCAGAATTTTGCATTCTTTTCATTCCTTATTTCTGGCTTGTTGTTTCAATCTGTCTATAAAGAAAAAATCACTAATTTCCTAGCAATTTTTTTTTATGATGCTCTTCATTTTATTATACTTTCCTCACAAACATTTAGGCATTTATTTTTACAACCCTGTGAGATACGGGCCTGATGTTATCCTCAGTTTTAAGATGGAGGAGAGTAGCAGAACACTGGTTAATTTGGGGCAACATGCACCAGTTTGGCATTGTGACATACCAGGGACTTTATTTTTCAAAGTGCTTGTCACTTAGTTGTGTCCAAAACATAGCTCCCTTTCCCTTCAATTGCATTTGTTAGGGTTGTAAAAACACATCTTCGCTCATTAGACTCCCATGCAAAATAAACAACTTGGAATTGTGGTAACAATTAATACTCTTTACATTGATTTTTCCTGAACTCATTTTGTCGTGAAGAGTCTTGATATGCTTAACGGGTGCTGAATCTCTCTACTGCCTCTCTGTGTGCAGACCTTCCAGTCTCATGCTAAGAGAGAGGAGACCTCTGGGCTCCTGACTCCTGCCCCTCTGCAGGCAGACCCATGACTTGCTCCTTTGTATCTCTGTGCCGTGGTGTGCAGCTTGCCAAGTTCAGTCGGTGTGCTGGATATGTAATTCACTGGCCAGCTAGCACGAGGAGACCGGGTAGGAACGGGCCTTGCACCTGGTGTTTGGCACTAAAGGGCATTCAGTGTGCAAAGTGGACCTAACAAAAGGGATTTATTCCCCAGCTGCAAACTAGCACCGTAGACATTTCCCGAGACCTCCATCCTACTTCCAAGATCTGAGGTATAGGGTCTCCTCCTTTGGAAAACAAAATTTTAACATTCTGTATTCAGGGATAAGTTAATCTGGCAAAACTGAGTCATAAACAGAAGTGGACATGTGGTATGCTAGAAGTGTTCTGACTTGAATTAATTCAAGCAAGTAGAATACTGTTTTAAATTCTTGTGAGTGAAACAATAGTGCCATCAGGTGGGCAGGAAGGTGAGTGATTCCTTGGAGAGCTTTGAATCTATTGCTATTTCAGTAACCTAGATATATCTTGGATCCAGTTGATCTTATGTTGAAATTGACAGCTGAATTAATGCTGGGCCTTGCCATTTAACTGGTGTATGAAACAGAATCAGTTGCATAAAGAATGACGTAAAAATGTGTGGAGCATTCAATACACCTCTTGACAAAATACCACTGCTACCAGTTACCATGGCCAGGTTTTACACCTGGGCATTTTATTAATTCTAGTTTTTTACAACAGGTGCTAGCTATTTATGCAAATATTGAAGATTAAATGGCCCACGGAGATGCTTTTAATTTCACTTTCTCTTAGTATTTTTACTAGAATCTTTAATGGCCAAAATTCAGATGAGCAGAGTGGATTCCAGTTCAGTTTCCCAGTGGTAAAAAGGTCTTCTGCTTAAAACATTGTGGAACGTGGTTTAAGTAGTGCTTGCACTACTGCAGATGTTTCCCAGCAATATGAAATCACTTGTCAGCAATTATTCATGACCTTCCAGGGTACAAAATGTGTAAATAAATAGTAGGCTTTCAGTAGGAGAGATTGTTTATGGCACAGATATCTTGGTCTTTATCTTGACTGTTGTTAAGATTTGACCAAGGCTTGAAACTCTGAAAAAGAAATAAAAGAATAATAAAATGGGACCACATTTTATAATCACACAGTCAAAAAAGTACTTAAGTTTAGACTTAAAATGGGAAACTAATGATACTTCCTCTGATAATAATTCCTTAAAGGTAGCACATTGTATACTCATAATAATAGATACTTAGACAAGTAATAATAATAGACAAAGGAAGTGTTGCATTTAAGAGTCACGTTGTACAATAGTTCAATAGTAAAAAGCAGTGAAATTATATGCTGGAATTCTATAAATATATCAATTTATGTTCCAGTCCTGAAAAAAATCTCTGTAGATGAAAAAAGGGACGGACCAACTGTAGCCAAGGGCAGAATACGGACTGACTCCTATGGTAAATCCTCTCTACAATATAGGGCAGATCAGAGCACCTCGGAATCGGATCCATAACATCCAATGTATGGATCAGGGCAGCTGCCTAGAGCTAGCCATTACAATGTCTCAGTGGCAGATATTACTCTGTTTGATAAAGGCAGTCTTACCATCTACTCCAATTTGACCATCTCCATCACTATCACCTGCGACCAGGGGCGCCTTGGTCTCAGCATCAGTCAAAGCTCTGGCACTGGCTGAGAAATTCTGCAGGAAAAATCTGTGAAAGGTGAGAGGACAAAGGAGTGAGACATACTTGATACTGGAAGCATTTAGAGCTTGTTATTGGTAATAGCTGTGAAATTTCGAGCTTGATTCAATTCTTGAGACTACTTCAAAAGCACTTTGTAAATATTTTTGAATTCAGTGGCAAAACTTCCTCTAAATTCAGTGAGAATAAGGGTAAGAAAGGAAGAGAATGTTGCATCACAACATGTAAAAATCCATGATGACATTTTGGTTTCATTGGATTAAAAAGGGAAAATTAGAACTGACTCCCTATTGGCAGAATTAATCTTCCCTCCTGTGTTATCTTCCTTCTTTTCTCCTAAGATACAGACTTAGAGTGGCAAGAATTTTTCTAACCTTGTTTTTTAACTTCAAAGTCAGATGAATGTGATCTGGATTCATGTGATACGAAGAAAGATGAGAGAAAAAATAGCCCTTTGAATTCAGTCTAGTAAAAGATCTTGCAATAATAAAAAGCAAACTCCAGCAGAGCTGCTATTTTTATCTTCACAGTCTGTCAGTTATCCCTGCATGAAACAAGTATTGTCAGTGCTATCAGAGTGTTTTCTCGTTGTGATCCAGCCTTTCCTTCATTGTTTGTCTTGCAGTTCCTTCAGCACAAGCACACACACATGCGTGCACACGCACGCGATTGTCTTTCATCTAAAGAGACAGAAGGAAAAGAAGTATTTCTGATTTATCCTACGTTTTTAGACAGTAAAGCACAAGCCTGTCAGTAACTCATTTTTAAATTTACTTACTTCAGTTCATATTCCTCAATAAAGCCACTCCTGTCCTGGTCAAGAAATCCGAAGACTTTGGTGAGCTGGTCTTTGGACTCAGAGTTGAGACCCACTTTGGCAAAAAAGGTTTTGTAATCAAATGAATCAGCAGCTGAAATAAGCAGGAAGAGATGAAGAAAAGTAGTTAAAGATCTGGAACAAAAAAAAAAAAATTAGCTTTTTGGTCAAAAAGCAGCAAACTCTTCTGCAGTACAGTGAGGGTCATTAGAAACCCCAATCAACAGTCTTTGATTTTCCCGAGTTTATTTCCTATTAATGGGATTTTTCCATCAATGATCTCTCAAACCAAGGAAGATAAATGTTGTCTGTGGTCTTCATCATGCAAGAACATACATCTATAAATAGATACTTAACTCAAATGTGAATTCACAGAACTTGATGATAAAAATTGTGCTTTTATTGAAATTGGCAGGAGTTTTATTATTATTCTCTGAAAAAAACCAGCCTTTCAGCCTCTGAATTTGAAATTAAAATTAAAACTGATACAATGCACAAGTGGTGATATCAGGGTGCTTGTACCCTGGCTGACAAAGATTAAAAATTGCGTCTGTTCCATTACCTTGTCTCCTTGTTCTCTTTTTGATATAACAATTAAAGCTGTAATTAGCAAACAAACATAACAAGAACAGCTTACCATGTGCCCTGGAGAGGAAATCAGCATTATACTGTCTAGTTCATCCTTTCAGCCTTTTCTATTTCCATTTGAATTGGGGCTTTGAGGTAGTGAGGACAAAGGAATTTGATAAACTGAAAAGCCAAATTTAAAATGTAAATGTTACCTTGACAGCTCTGTAGGCCAGCAGCAATTTCAGCTTCTGTCAGGATGCCAGCAAGAGCCATGTCAAAGCTACTGCAAAATGAAAAGTAATACTGAGTAGAGTCCATATTGATGTTGCTGTATCAGCTTTTGATACTGCCCCGTGAGGACAGCCAGGTTTGATTAGTGGGGCAGTTGCAACCTAGGTCCCAGGGCAAACCAGGGGAGCTGCCCCGCAAGAGCCATCTGTTCCATCCTTTAGTTCCGATACATGTAGTACGTCTGCCTTGCTGTTATCTCTAGTTAAGCCTTCAGCTGCACAGGCTCAGGACAAAACCAAACATACTTACAGAACTGCATGGCATTTTGGGATCTTTGGTTATTTCCATGCATTTTTTGTGTGGATTATTGTCATGTCTTCAAAAGCTCCAGAGGAAATATTGAACTCACCTTGCCACTTAGTTTTCCCCAAGCCAAGAGCAGAAATAAATGTAAGGTAAAAGATCTGCAGAGTCCTCTTGACTTAATTCTTTTTCAGATGACAGAGATAATGACTTATATAGACCTTAGTTAAGTCCTCTCGACCTTTTACAGAAATCCTATAGCCACATGATGGATCTGATACCCCAGGGGATAAGTTACTGTGGCTGACAAGACCTGCTAGCTAATCAGATTGATATTTATATCCCAAAGGAATGTGCACGGTGTTTTAGACAATATGTAGGGTTTAGTGCCATACAAAGTAAATCCTCTCAGCTTGCACCTATTTTTAGTCTACTAAATGATTTTTGATCTGTGAAAGACATTTTTTTAATTGCTTGAATGATAGCTACAAATGGACATCTTCATGGCAGACTTTGTCTATTAAGAGCCCAATCCTGAAGCAATGACCCATGAAACGTTATTCCTGCAATTGCCATAATAGTCTTCAGATAATACCAATACTGGTACATTTGTAATAGATATATCTGACATACAAGTAGAATCTCACCGATAAAAATTTTAATTTTAAATCAACCCAAAGTATTTTTAATAAGCTGATATGTAAGCTTTGCTTACCCAATTACTGTAATGTGTACTTTAGACTATAAAAGTCTAAAATTGAAAACATTTGCTCAGTTCATTGCATGGTGCACATTTTAAATCATCATCATAATTGTGTCCCTTTATAGAAAGCAGGTTATGAGTTGTTCGGCAGCACGCAGGAGTAGGCATCAATTAATGGTATGGAGTGACACTGAGCAGTGAAATCTGTCGTACTTGGTTTTTTCTTTCTCTACTGAAAAAATGAACTTCTATAAGGATTCAAACAGTAGCTAAGCTCAAGTTGCGGCTTTTCTCATACTGGTTATTAATAGGATCCTCCGCTGAGCTATCTCATGAAATCTGCTGGAACTTAGTGGCCTTGAGCATGGCTGAAATTGGCCAATGGTGTAAAAAGCCATTGGGAGAACATTTCACACCCACACATACGCAGATGTGCACAGAGTGTCATTGTAGGTTTAAGTGATATTTGAGTAATGCCATTATGTTTAAAATAAAGCCTAACACTTGGTCAATATAAGATAAAATTACTGTCTTTTCTTTCAAAAATTATATACATGAAAATACAGACAAAACCTCATCTTGCACATCTTAGTGTCCCTTGATCGTTTCTTCAAGAGAAGAATGCTTAGGAGAAGCACTAACTGTGTTGTTCTAAACCCGTGCTGTGAGATAAATTGAACATTATGAAAGCAAAGTTTCCTGGCCTATGTGAGATCAACTGAGCAAGTTACTTTTAAAGGCATTTTATCTTCAAGGAGTGGATATATAAACTAAATGATCCAGTCTTTCCGTCTGGGAATTTAGCTTTACCTTTTGTTTCAGATTCCTAGGGAATAATTGAGAGTATGGCCTGAGATCAGAGAGGACCTCGTAATTGTGTCGGAATTACTGAACATTCAAGAAATAATGCTTGTGAGAAGACCACACTGAGCTTACAAAGCATTTCTCGATAGAAGTTTTTGAATATTTCTGTGGCAAACCAGAGCTTGCCTGTAGATGGCACCGGAGACAGCCAAGTCCAGCTGTGAGAGCTCTCTGGGCCTGCTTCGGGTGAGAGAGAACCAAGGAGCTGAGAATGGGAACAGGTTGACAGGTGGGCATTCATAAACAAGGAAGAGAAGCGTAAGGAACAGATATTGAAAAGACAAAAAAGTCTAGTCTGCCAAATCACTCGAAAGACTGGAATATAAACAGACTAAATTGAAAACTGAGAAATAAGTCCGGAGGACTTTCCTTTAATGATGGTTTGGAAGAACAGGTTATTTCATCTGTTTAACAAAACTAGATTCTACTGTGTTTATTTTTATGCTAGCTAAATATTACAGTCTGTCAGGGAGCTCATTGCAAATATAAGGTCAGTTTGTTCTGGAAGCCTGGGGGTTAGAGCAGAAAGTTAGTAACTAGGAAATACCAGGTCATTAATGTCTAGTTGTGATGAAACTGATGTGATTCCCTTTGAGTTAAGTATCTTCATATTCTACTTTGACATAAGTTCCCCTTTGAACTTAGGGTCAATAATATCTTCGTAACTGCAGGAGAAGGTATTGTCTAGGGGTACCTTCTTTTCATATTGTAACCGATGTGGTGATCTGATTTTCTTTTCTGGAGCTTGGTACACAAAAACTCTGATTTTCTTGTTTTCTTGAGTGTAGGACATGCTGATAAGCAAATCAAAAGTTACGGAGCACCCATATCCCATCTGATAGGTAGTTTGCTTTGTAGGCCTTTGGTACAGAAAGTGTGCCAGAAAGTCCATGCCAATGTAATGGTGTCTTAATGTGCTTGCAAGCAAAAGTAATGCGGAAATAAATTTTCATAAAATGTGAACACTTTAAATTAGTTTGTATTGCACAGCATCCACTTATTAAAATGTTTTAAAATATAGGAACAGTTAGGCATGAAAATGTTAGCTATATGTCTGTTCAGGGATTTAATCAAGATGTGTCTATTTCAGTAACCCATTCCAGGAAATGAATCCAGCCTTGACCCCCTCTGCCCACACTGTTTGTGTGAAGAGCTGCAGGCGCCTCTGATGATGCTGCATCAAAGATTTTCCACATGGGCTGGCTGCTAACTCAAAGAAGAAACTTTACCAGTCTATGTGTGCAATGAATGTTCTGACAGCCCCTTGCCCTTTCTGTGCTCTTTTACTTGTTAGAAGATGACTGTGAGATTTTGAGCAGTTGGAGAACTGAAATTGGTTCTGAAGTTTACACATGGCTCTAGGTTGGGATTTCCAAAGGAACATGAAGTTAGGAGACACCCAGCTTCCACTAAATACCAGGAGGTTTTATGTCATACATGATTCTGCTCCTTTATCAGGACAACCCAAAATTTCAGTTTGAGATGATGGGTTCAGTGGCTAGAGCACTAGGGTGGGTTTAGGCTACTGGGTTCAACACCCTAGCCCTCTGTACCGTTTTTCTAAGAGCTTGTGTAGGACAATAAATTTCTTTGTGTTTAGTTCCCACTTAGAGAAATCATAGTGTGCCTTTGTTTCACAGGAAGTATTGGGAGGATTAGATATTAAACTGCTCATACAGGGTAATGAGAGGACTGAGGTGTGTCTGAGAACTCATGGTCTTTGGACTCAGTGGAACTCAGATCTGCCACTGACATTTTGGGTTGCTCTTTCTTTAGTTGTCTTAATTGTAGAAAAAACTATATACATAAACAACATTTCTTTTATCCTGGGTATTATGAAGCAGTATTATACTATTATACTGAGTAGGACGGTCTTACTCTAAACCTGAGAACAGATTTATCAGTGTGATAATATAGGGTGTTGTTAGATCCTTTCTGATTTGATGTAGCATAAACAATTTCTAAGAGAATTTTGGTTTTCAACTGTATACTCAGCAGTGTTTTATTTGTGTACTTCATTCATAAAGGCTTGATGCAAAGGATTTAAAGGTTATAGAACCTCTGTCCTTGAAGATGCTCAAACTCAGCTTAGAGCAGTGTGCCCTAAGTTGGCCTTCTGAGGAAGCAATTGGACCAGAGATCTTCAGAGATGCTTTCCAGTATGAATTACTCTGTAATTCTATCCCTTAATTGTGGTACCATTGTGATATGATCATTTGTCTCTTTACTCCTTCAGATGGCATTCACACAGATGTTCTGCAATCAAAGGTTTTTCTGTAGTGCAGTGACATTGTCAAGTTCAGAGACGACTCCATGCTATTCCCTAAGAAAACTGAAGGCTGCCACTGCCTAAACTTAAGTTCATTGAAATGAACCTTCCAAGAAAACTTTACGTTTTTGGAATTTGTTTCCTTTAGGTGGAAAATATTCTGTTCTAGTTTGATTAGCTCTAAAAATGTGGATCCTAGTGCCAACAGAAGAGTTAATAGGGACTAGGCATTGTTTTTGCTGAACAGTCTATGGGCCTTTTTTGAAATCGGGGACTTTTTGGAGTTTTATTGTAATTCCTTCTAATGAAATGGCTGGATGGTTTTTATAAGATCTAAAACATCTTCTTGCCACGAGTTACTGTTTCAGAAGAACAGATTTTCTCATAAACAAAATTCTCTAGCTTTTGTGTAAAGTTGCAACATGGACAGGAACAGCCTAATTCTCAGATGTGCTTAATTCCCCCTTGTGGCAACAGAAGGCAGTGATGTGCAGTTGTCTAGCACCTCTGAACTACGGGACAGGCCACTATGTAGGCTTGCATTTCTTGCATTCCACAGGAGAATTGCAGATGTGCAAGGAATGCGGTATTAAGTCTGTTGCTTATGGTATTGTGTGTGCCATCTGCTTGTGAACTAGTGACATGATATTTTAGTGATCAGCAGTGTGAAGAGCTAATGTATACGTTACATCTGTATACTGCTGCAGATCTGGATTGCTCAGGGCTTTTTCTTCAGCAGATAGGAAAATGAATAAGGTGAAATGAACCAACAGTCTCATCATTATGCAAAATATTTCAGTGCTGCAATTAACTGCAGCTGCATTTTAAGCCCAGATTTAACATCAAAGGCGGTGGGGATGGAATTAGGGTTTATATTCACTATAATTCCGCCAAGGCTTCAGTGAGTCTGATTGCTAGAGTTCCTCTTTTGCATTAGGCATCTTAAATCTGCTGAACAGCTCTCTTACATGCCTGGGTACGAGTGAGCTGTACTTGCCTCACATAGTCATCTTGCGATTCATGGAAATGCCGACATCGAATGTTACATAAAAGTTCCAGAAGGCTTTGTTTCTGCTCCTGTTTGAAGCAGATGCCAAATTATGTTATAATTATCATCCCGTTTCAGCAGGGAGTATTAAAATGACAGTCTACTTGTGAGCTGGAACCACGTCGTGGTAGATGGGAAAGGAGATAACTAAATGTTGGTGGGGAAATTTCCAACCCACTCAGCCAGAAATGCACATCTACTCAATCTATTGAACTCTGCATTTAACCATGAACATTATTTACTTTGTCCGTTAATATAGACAATGCTATAACTAGCTCTAAATCCTGTAAGACACTTAACAAAGGAAAGACTGGTTCTTAGTAATTTTCAGACTTCAGAAAATTGCCAATATTATGGATTGTACAGATGATTATTCATTAGAATAAATGAAATAATTGAGCAATGGCCATTGTTTAGCAACATAACAGGTTTAAGGTTATCAAATAGCAAGAATGGCTTGTTGATTGTTTCATCTGTAGGAAACACAGAAATTCACAAATGCAGCAAAATATTATTATTTTGTGCATATTAAGAGATAATAAGCAACATGTTAATGATTCACAGAAACACCTCCAGGCCTGTGGCCCATGTTGTCAGGGGAGGGTGACTTGTAACAGTGTTAGAGTTGGGATTAGACCCTTCTCCTCTATCTCACAGCTGCCTTAGATTTCATGAAACATAAATCTTCTTAAAGGAGAGTTACATTTTAGGCCATAAACACTTTCTGACGATACATGCCGTAGCCGAGTACTTCATTTTGTAAAAATACCCACAAACTTCTTCCCTGCTTTGAGCTACGTGTCAACTCCTCTTAAATTTTTTTCTTGTATTCTCAGTGTTGGGACTTAATATAAATTATTTTTAGCTATCTGTCTTGTTAGCATTGTTTTTCCTCAAGGATCAGAGAATTAAAAGGAAATAAAACTCAATGAGATCAGTACGATTAAGCCTTAAAAGATGTCGTATTGTTTAACATCATCAAAAGTGTGTTTGGCGAGTCAGCATGGTCAGATATGAGGATGCAAAATCTAAACAAAATTTAAAAAGCAGCTTTTTCCCCCCAAGTTTTTTGGTTTTTGTTTTTTTAGAATTTTTTTTTCTCCCCTCTTTCAGCCACAATTTCAGTATTATGAGTGGCTGAAAATCACAAAGTGCCTTCTTTACGGTGGAAATGTAACAATACCAACTGACCAAAACATCTGTACGTTGCAAGATTTCTCAGCAATCCGATGTGTGAACTTGATGTACGGGGAATTGTTAATGCCTGAAACAATATAAAAATGTACAAACGCATGCTGAGTGCGAAGTGCTTGTTGGACGAGGCAATTGGAAGAGTCAGTCCGAGGTTGCCTTTGGTCTAATGATGTTTATGACTTCACCAGAGTCTGGAATTCTGTCAAGGAACAAAAGGAGAAAGGCAAGGAATAAAACTAGATGAAAATGGTTTTCAACATCTTTAGAATAGATAAAAATGACATAAACTCCTAGCCATGGAGGGCTCCCGAAGTTATTATAACACTGCACAAGCTACTGCTAAACTGAGATTCTGGAGGCGTAACAGATTTTTCACTCCTTAAAAAGAGTAAGTGCAGAGAGGAGGAATATGTCTGTAAATTCATATTTGTGGGAAATCCTGAGTTAAAGGTAAACTATCTTTAGCCCATTACAAACTCTGATAATAGCCAAGAAAGCAAGTGAATTAGGTCGAGCCTGTAGCTTTCAATATGAGGGATTTTTTGGTTTTGTATTACAAAGAAAAAATATCAGTAGTGATGTAATTTCAGAATGGGAGATTCAATGGTTAAGGGCTAATATCTGCATAATATAATGCCTTATTTGGGGCTCATAAACAGAAGCTGCAAAAGCACATTCCTCCAACAGTGTGTATCTCTCTCCTCCCAAACTCTGGCTAAGATTAGCACGTGTATCCGTTAGAGTTATTGCCACCTGTCCTAGTTCAGCTGAGACAGCCCTGTTTTCAGTGACTTCATCTCTAATACATGATGCATAATGTCCTATTTTCCTTACTGCAATTTCTGAGAGAAATATCCTGGGCAGTTCACATCATCCTCTGAGGTTTTCTTTAAGATTTTGATTTAGTTTCTCATAGAGGGACTGCCTGGTGAAATTTGCACTTACCAGATAGTTCTCTAGCACAAAATTCTGTGCTGCATTGCAGCAATTCTAGCCTTTGAAGACAATACCAGTCTTCGTTGACATTACTGAATTAACCATTCAGTAATATTGGCCAAAATTAGATAGTGGTAGATGAAGAAATAAGTTTGCATAAGTGGAAGTGTTTAAAAATGAGAGTCTCATATGGCCAGAAGTGCAGAGCATCCACTGCCAAAATGGAAATTCAAAGAATGAATAGGATGTTTTAAAAATCTGGCACTTTGAGTCTATAGATCAGACACACTGCAGAATTAACTCCAAAGCTGTTATTACTAATTGGAAGAACAGGCTCTACGTTGGGCCTAAATATGCTGTTGCTGCAACAGAGACCCAATGGGGAAAAAGCTATGAAAATAAAGGAGTATTTGCTAGTACAAAAATTGTGGCACAAAGTACCAGGCCAAAGTACTTGGATGTATTCTGCATGCCACAGTTTAAATGCAGCCCTAAATACATGCATTTGAAAGCACAAATGTTGTGAAGTTTCCTGAAGTCTTACCTTCCACTCCAATTTTGCCATCACCATCACTGTCACCTGCAGCCAGAAAAGCCTTGGTCTCTGCGGGGGTGAGGACTCTGGCACTTGAAGAGAAATTCTTCAGAAACAGCCTGGAATATAACAGAGCACTGTGCTTGAGTGTTAGTCTCTGAAATGGCTTGGCATATTGGTATTTCTGGTTTTCTTAAACCCATGACAGAAAATCCATAAGGTAATGCCTGCTCTTATTATCTGAGGAAATCCACACAGATTAAGGAAAGACAAGGAACTGTGTTTTATTTTTAAAATAACATCAAGTTTTTTCTAGGACACCAAGCAAGTTCAAAGGTTTACACTGTTTAAAGAAATAAAGCCGCTGAACAGTACTTACTGAAGCTCTTCTTCTTCGATGAAACCACTATTGTCCTGATCAAGGATTCCAAAAACTTTGTTTATCTGATCAGGAGTCTTGCTGGATAAACCAACCATGGAGAAGAAAGACTTGTAGTTGAAGGTCTCAGCAGCTGGAAAAAACAGAAGTTGTTTAAGTATTCCCTTGATGTTGCTACTGCTGTATGTATTCCTTGGGGATACGTATGGCTTTTCTCAAGCATCAGTCTGCTCCTCTTATTCCCTGGTGCAGCAAAAAAGAAGATACAATGGATAATTTCCCTTTTTAATCACTCTGTGCCTGTGGTCATATATCCTTTCAGCCAGTTTGAAGTTTTCTGCTACAATGGACATTCTGCTAAATCAGGATTCATGCAATGTGTCACATGCAATTAACAATAAATATTTAGAGGGTGCTACTGTGGCTTACAGACCAACTCCTATAATTCTTACTTCATTTTCACTTAGTCCTTAATTTGATGAAAAATTTGTTAGGAAAGTAAGTAATTCACAGTCAAACTAGCTCTCTGAGCATTTTGAAAATGGGCTTGATCTTGCTGAGGAACTCTTAAGAGAACTGAGACTGGTCATTGCTTCACAAATGACACTTTGATTCTGCAAGCTGAGGCTTTTTTGACATTTTGAAGAAAAAGGCTAACTATTTAAATATGAGTCTTTAACAGGTTTAAAAATTCACAGAGTTTAGAGTTCAGCCAGCCCTAACTGAAACTGTGGCCCTTTAATTGCTGCTCTGTGTTTTGGGGAATGTTACCCATCAAATAACCGCTTGTGAGACTTGCTGAATACAAGGGCCTATACTGTAATGTAGCTAGAAAGAGATCTCATGGGAAAGGAATCTAAGGGGAAAATGATAGGCATGACATCTTAAGACATAAAAATGATATGCATCTTCTGGCTGCAGAGAGACCATTCCTTACCCTGGCAGCTGGAGAGGGCAGATTCAATATCTTTGGCAGAAAGGATGTCAGTGATGGCCATTGTTGAACTGTAAAATAAATTAAATGTGAGCTACTTAGTCATTAAAATTACTTCTCTACCTCTTTCATGGTTCTATTTGAAGTTGCTGCTGTGACAGTATATGATAGGAGAGACATTATTCATCTAATTGTAAGTGGAGCATACTGTAACAGATGTCTGCAGCAGGTGCTTCCACTTAAAGCTGGGTAATGAGGGAGGAATTCTACATGCGGGAGTGTGGGGCTTCAGGAAGATCTGATGCCTGTACTGTGCTGAGAGAGAGAATCAAAGGTGTCTAGCACCACAAAACTTCATGACTTCTGTGTGGGTTTTCCTGGAGGTGGATTGTTACTGAATTAATATCAGCATATATTTACAGCATACATAAAAGATAAGGCTCAGTATATCCCATAGAACTATATCTGGAATAAAGTAATTGGACTTTTAAAAATCTATTATTATTTTCAATAAATGTAATAATCTTTCAAAGAATGAAAATAATAGTGTAGAATAAGTAATAATAATTTTACTTATTTCAAGGAGTTCTAAATTTGGAGAGACAGTTCCCCCTCTGTTTAGTTGCAATAATAAGTGTAACTACACTATAAATTTGTCTTGTTGGGCTGCTGCATCTTTAAAATACTACATTGCATGATAACTTTATAAAAAGTTTTCATAAGTATGTTGTGTTTTTTTTTTTAATTCCATCTAAGTGATAATAAACCAGATTTTTATCCAGATTTTGGCATTTCAGTATATTAATGTGCTTAGAACAGAGGTATTGAGACTTAATATTTGTTCCTAGTAGAGTGGAGGAGGTGTTTTCTTCTCTACAGCAACATTTGACAAAAGATACTCTTTGTCCCATTCAGCCACCAACAGCTGCAATAGTTTGCCAGCATAATATATGTCCCTTAAAAAAATGCTACAAGGCCTGAATTTCTAGTCAATTTTCTAGTGTGAACATAGCATTGATACATTTACAGTTTGGCAAACCACACACCAGTGCCAGCTGGTTACAATTTAAAACTTGCAGCATTACTGTAAAGTAGCTTTGTGTTAATGAAGGAAGGGGAACTAAGGCATAGAAAAGTTATTCTTGAAAGCCACAAGAGAACAGAAATATCTTTTCATGAATCTATTCATTAACATCGTTCTTCCTGAGCACGGAAAGCAGCATTCATGGGAAGGAAACCACTGCTGGTAACCATTTATAGTCTGTGCGCTGGTTTGAAATCTACACACAGGTGTAAACTTTGCCTAAAATCTGAAATGGCTGCCTCTGTACCTGATGGTTGCAGCAGAGGAAATTATCAATCATTTCAGTCATTTTCTGAATATCCCAGGAGGTGTAAGGAGACAATGGGACAAATTCACACTCATGGCAACGGGTACTTCTCCAACTAAGGCAGATGAGTTACTTCTGTTTTGCTAGCAATTATTTTGTCCCAGTGGCTTCTTGTACAAAGAACTTCCCCCTCTAAGCGCTAGACAAGATAATTTGGACCTCTGCAGTTCACCTAATTCTCACTGCTGACAGGATTAAAAATGGGGAAAAGTTGAAGGAAAACCTGAAAACTGCAGCATTTTTTACAAAGGTCATCCTTCACGTCTTTTTCATCCTGTGATCTGAATGCCGATTCTATTCTATGTTAGTTTGTACAGATATGACATCCTGGAATCTGGTATAAGAATAGATATTTTAATTGCATAGACGCTTTTTATCTAGGGAGCATTTTCCTTTTGTGTTTGTCTTTCTGAAAGCAGAGGAACTAATCAGCTTACCTTTGTGGTCTTCTTGACTGGATAAGGAAGCAATCTGGTTGGGAGGAACGTACTTGCTGTGTGTCTCCAGCAGAGCTGAGCTTGCATATATATCCTTTAAGTTGTATACCATATACAGATTTCAGATTTCAGCGTCACGAAGGGGGAATGGTGTCAAATGAACTTGCCTAACTAATCATCTTGCACTATTTTTATCTCAAGAGAATACATATGATATTTGCAAACGAAACAAGATAAGTGGCCAGATAGGCAAAAAGGACAGAGTCCTATTAAATTTCTTCTGATGTAAGCAGAAATTTCCAACTTCTCCATATGACATAGGGCAGGAGAAAAAACCCACTATCCGATATACTTGATCCTAGGAGTGAGATGAAATGAAGCACTACTAAATTCTGAAGAGATGCCTTTAATGAATATTTAAATGTGATGACTTGTTATCTTATCTGTAGACACTACGTGTGATAGTTTCATCATTACAGCACTAAACAAAAAAAAATTAAAAATATCCTGTTCAATTATTGTTTGTGTAGCAAACCATTTAGAGAAAATAATAGTGGTGTTGTCTCCCAGAATGTCTGGTCTGTTGTTGTTTTGAAAAAAATAACACACAGTGAATTTGTTGCTACAGGAGGTAAAATAATATTATGTCAATCCATTGGAACAGTTGGTTGGGGGAGGGTATTTCATCTGGTATGTTTCCAGGGAAAATCTTAGAATTCTGCAAGGTTCTGACATCCTCTTTAGTTGCGTATGTATGAAGCAAAGGGGCTGAGATCTACCCAGCTGTCTCTGAGACAAAAGCCGCTGAGCCCTACATGAAAGATCTTTGCTTTCAGAATAGAGGGAAAAAATTCGATAGCAATATCACTGCAGGGAACAATATGTGAGGGTGCGAGGAGTGTCTGTGCAATTTTGTAGCCTACCTGCTGATCTCTGTAAGTGATTATTTTTTAAAATTTTTTGGCCAGTGCTGTTTCCAGGTGTTCCTTTGTGCTAGTTACCTTTTTTTTTTTTTTTAATAGCTTATAAACAATTTTATCATCTCAGTTTTCTTTCCTGAACATTGTAACCTAACTCGTGAGGAGTCTGTCAGCTTGGATCTCACTTGTGGCTTGAGGCAGCAGAACAGTGAAAGACGAGTCATAGGGATGACAGCAGAAGATGGCATTATGGCCAGGGGTAAGGGATGGCAAGGGATGACAGTGCAATTGGCATCACAGCTTGAGGTGGTGGCACAGTAAGAGGTGACAGTGCAGAGCCTGTCTTAATGTCAGAAAGTATCGAGGCATCTTTTTTAAGAAGCATTTCCCTCTAAGATCGAAGGCAAAACTAGCCAAGTACTGAAGCCAATGACTAATAAATCCTAGTGTGAGGCAGAAAAAGCAGGAAGTGGGGTACCGACGAGACTGTAGTGCATCCAACACTGATAGCAGCTGATGAAAAAGCAACAAAAGACTATTGCAAAAGATACTGTGTGTGGAGGAGGTGTTATTTCACTTTGTGTGTACAGACATAAGAAAAATTATTGCTACAAGGTTTTTTTCTTTTTACAAATTCTGCATGGCTGTCCTCCATGAAAAAGTTTCAGAGACAGAAAATTCTTGTGAGGGGAAGAACCATTGGTTAAGAATGGCTGTGGAAGATCTCAGCTTTCCCAGTTTTCTGAATGGGTTGTTCACCAGCTGACGCTGAAAAATTTCAAGAAGAATTTGATGGATAGATATTTAATACTGACTCTTGTTGCCACTGGTGACATCTGGTAGAAGGGATACAAATATCACTTTCACCCCTCTAACTCTTCTAAGAAATGACTTTTATTCTACATGGGAAAAAAATTCCTCCTCCTTGTGTGCGTACCACACTTTTCTCCCCCTCCGATTCAGAAAATTGCCTACATAGTGCCAACAACTGATGTGAAGTAAGTAGGGTGTCCAACATAAAAATTTATGGCATATGATATGACCTAATGAAGCTAAGTTAAGAGGAAGGCCAAATTCTGCTGAAACTCTTGAACTGCAGGAGTCTACATGGGAATTTGGGCTCTGGTGTCTATTTCAGAGAATGCATTTGATTTTAGATGCAATGGCTTCTCATTTTGCCCAGAGCTAATTCCACATATGTTAACCCCTCGCCCCCTCTCTTCCCTTCAAAAATAGCATTGATTGCTCTTATTTCCCTTAATGCCTGTGGACTGCTGCCATTAGTTTGAACTTTTGTATGTGAATCACATAAGGATGCAGTGTTTAAAAGTGTGCTTTGTTTTCTAAGAGGCTTCAACAAGATGATTCCTTCTGTTGTCTGAAATTTTAAGGATAAAGCATGGATGTCAAATGATTTACGGCTCTAGTCTGTTGAGCTGCATTCAGACTCCAGCAGATTTTGAAGTCACTTTTGCAGTGAGATTGGAGGCACTAGAGATCCAGAACACATGCACTGGCTGGCAGGATGAAATGCACAAGGTTCATGTAACTCTATTTACAACCAGCTTCCAACAACCATTTGATTTTCAAGCACTGCATTAGAGATTGCAAAAACATTTGTCTGGTCATTTTTGCTTTTGTTAAATACTGTTAGCAACTTTCCAGCTGCCATCCAACTTGGCAGGGAGAGGAACGGAGAAAGTATTAAAAAGTAAGAAGAAGATATCCCTTTCAGATTGTCAGGTTAACACTAAAAGCAGTTTTAAACCCTGGGACTTGAGCATTTCACTTTGCTCAAGTCTCATTGCCTTCTAGAGGACTCTGTAATGTGATGCTCCTCTCTTGTGTTTTTCTTCGCATTTTCTATCTTAACTCTCCTGACTCCTGAAGTCACCTCCCCAGGTTGAAAAGTTGTATTTTAGGTCATCATAAGTTCTGAGATTGTTCTATAATATATTCTTGAAGTGCTGATATGAGTTGTGTGTGCAACAGAATAACAGAAATACACTAAACAGTTGTGAACGCCTACTTTAATTTAAATAAGTGTGATGTGCTGCCCTTGTATATGCCTGAGATCGTTTTCCCTGAATGCTTATGATAGGGATATCCATAATCACCAGTCAAAGAACAGAAATCACCTTTTATAATGTGTTTAACCTGTTGTTAAATGACATGTGAATGGTGAAAGTGGAACACTCATTCAGCTTGTAATTTGCTTTGGGAATATATGAGATGAAAGAAATTGTGTGTATGTAATTTAGTGTAATTGTATTAATGCATCATGCTCCTGTCATTTGAGGAACATAGCTCTTGGAGTGTTCTGGAAATATCTGTGAGTGGTTTAGGTTTATATTACTTAATCTAATATCTGTAGACACCTTGTAACTACCTCCCAGTAAAATACTGCAAAAGAAAAATGCCAAAATAGTTGCTATCGGATGAGGAAGCTGTACATGCGAAATATACCAAATAACATCTGTTTTATTTTTGCAAATTTGAATGAATCACAAAAATTAAGTAATTTGTTTTTCACCAGCTATCACTCTAGTGTCGGATGGCTTCAACCTCTGAGGCAGATTTTCAGACATGCTAAGAATTTACAATGTAACATTTCAACTTCAAGTGCCCTTTAAAGTGCTAATTTACAGAATTTCTTCAGTCATACTGTTCTCATGTGTGTAAAACATAATTTTTAAGCCAATTGGTTTGTTTACATAAATCAGACAATTTCTGGTTCTGCATATCTGAAATTTGCAAGAGAGAGTTTCACTTCTGATTCCAAAATTTGAAAGGAATATGGTCCAGATGTGAAATCTATGTGATTTCTCAAACTGTAGCTTGAGATTTTTGTTTCTGAATTCAAAATTTGCTGTTCAGTTTCATTTCTGTTTCTTTCTGAAAATGTTCCTGCATTGATGCAAAAAGAAAAAGGTTTTTTTGAAGAAAGGAATTCACATAGAATGATTTCTGAAGTGATAGATTGCTGGGTCTTTTAAATCTGATACAATCATTCATCGATGGGCAGAATACTTGAACCTCTAAATAACTCTATCCGTAGTTTAAAAATTGCAGGCAGCAAGTGTCAGAAAGCCTACAGAATAAATAATTTTCCTGCTTTAATTATGAAGCAAAAAGCTTTCTATTTTTGTAAGTATCCTACTAAAATTGCCAATAAAAAGGTATGTGTGGGATAATCATGTTTTTTGAGTAGAAAATAAAGTCTGTTCTGTCAAGGCAATATTCTCTAGCTAAGTTGGAAGCAAAGATACATGCTGAAAACAGAAGTTCTGTTCAATATTTGGTGTACTATATTCTGTTCTTGAGCTATGTTCTTCAACTCCCATCTGATAACACCCCTGAAGAGGGTCCTTGTTACAGGAATTGTAACGTTACTCTGTGTGTTTACACTGCGTAGCCCAGTGTGGTCCTGCTCCATGACTGTGGTTTATGAGCACTCTAAATAATCATCAGTTGCAGCAAGCTTTCACATATGGATTTGATAGTTTGAAATTAACTCAGATGTTTCTGAGCCTCTGTGTATGTTCTTGTATAGTCCTTATCACACTGTGTAGATAGTGTATCCCAGTATAAACAGAAACAACTCCTTACAGTTATGTAATTGCAGGAGCATGAAATAAGAATTGGGTCATTGTTCATGCATATACTAATGTAGTACTGATATTGCTGAATAAAGCAATTTTTCTGGCAGAGCTGCTTGTGAAGAATATATACATTTCAAGGATATATGAGTTTCAAAAAACCCAAATGCTAACTGACATAAAATTAACTCTTAAAGATGGTTTCCCTGTGCACAGAGCACATACCCAATCTGATTTATAGGTGCCTGGTGAGGTGTGACTTAACTCCCTGCTCCTCCATTTGCAGAGATCAGGAAATTGTCAAAACTTGTCACAGCTCCAGTCCAGCCTGTGTGCTTGGGCTTCTTTTCTATGGAAACTAGAGCGTGATAAGGGGCTGCTGTGTGTTTGGGTATTGTCCAAATGTAGAGTTCATGTCTCTAGGGCATGCACCCGGACTCAGGAACTCAGAAGCATTCCTTCGTCTCTCATTACATATTGCCAACAACACTGACAATAATTAGGATGAGGACATAGAAAAGTAAGCTGAATTAATATGGAAATTAGTACTAGAGACATAATGGCATCGGATATGAAAGCATTAGGTCTTTACAAACAAGAATTAATTGAGCATTTGACAGCTAAGCCTGGTTTAATCAAATGGTGCATCAATAAAGTGATGGCACTGTTCAAATATTTGAAGGATCCGGGGGATGAAAAGACAGAGCGGGCATTGTTCTTCCTATACAGTGCTGCATTTGTGCTGTAGCTCCGAAGTAAAACCAGTGTCCAGATAGTCCAGTGATTTCAAGCTTTATTGTATAGTGTGGAACAACACAGACAGAAAATGTGAGTTCTTATTATTCATTTGTGGATAACGCCATTACATTTATTGTGGATCCTATTAGCAAATTGCTGCAGTCAGGTGTAAAGTATTGTATTCTAGTGATAAATTCACATGACAGTCTTGCCTTGATTTGTAGTGACCTCCATCTAAGATGGATTATAGCACTGATTGCACTTTACTAAAAAGATATATTTAAAAAGGAATTTTGTTTTAAACTGGAAACTTCAGGAGAAAAAGCCTAAGTGAATCTGTAGCGCAGGAGGCCTGTCTCCTCCTTCAGGCCTGGCCGTGACTGGTTAGCTGTTATAGCAGAAAATGTCCTTGAACTGTTCAGAAATTGGCCACTGGCTCTAGCTCACACAAGACGAGGCCTGCCAGCGGTAAATGGGGAGATGCTTGACTGCATCTATTATTCACTGAGACAACTCACAGAGTGGCATTATAATACATAGACAACAGATAGGCAAACAAAACTCTTGAGATTCTTGGATCAATCTTACAATTTTTGAAAGATTTGACTCATTATGTTTTAACTTTTGCATTTGGAGATACTGTATAGCAACCTCCAGATCTGAAAATCCAGAAGGTGAGAGCAGAAGGTATCTTGCTGATTCCTGAGTTCTCCATATTGGCTTGTCCTTTTCTGAGTAGAGGTGGATGGAAGCAGGTGTTAAACAGAATATGTGCTTAAGTACTTTGATGAATTAGAAAAGAAAGACCATTTTGCAAATGCATTGTATGTCCTACACAATGCTGAGCTGGGCTGTACAAGCTGTAGTTCTGGGCAAAATTTGGCACTGAAAATTTTTGCTGGAATGTTAATTACTTCTGTGCACAAAGTGATGTTACTGAAATTTGGTTATCATATGAAATGTGAAGCTTTTACTAAACAGTACTTCAAAACTGTTATCTCAGAATACCATGGTAGGGTAATTTCAGAATACCAAATCCCAGATATTTCCTGAAAGTTCAGCTATAGAAAACTTTACTTAACAGTGATGTTGAAAAATGCATGTTAATCAGTGCAGAAGATCTTCCCCATCACATAATCTTATAATTGATGGTGTCATCAACAGCAGAGACAGTCATTTAAATTATGAATGCTTCTGGTTATGAGTGATGGAATTTTTTGGTATAGGAATTAAAGTGTATGCATTATTAGAACTAGCAGAAGAATTCAAGTCATGCTTTGGAGAAAAGTACAAAGTTAGACATGATTTAACATTCAGGAATATTTGGGTAACCAAGCATATTTTTCTTATAATTATGTAGGTATTACAAAACAGATAGAGAAGCAGCCTTTGAATAATGTTTGAAAGTTGTTCTAAGCCTAACTGAAGTTGGTGTATAAGGCCACCACTTTGAAATTAAAATATCTATAAGCAGTTATGTTAGTGCATTTATGGATGCAGGCAGGTGAAACAATCAGCTTAATCTTTGTCAATCTGTTCCATTTTGACGGAGCTAGTCCAGGGAGCTTTCTGATGAGTGGCAACTCTGATGGATCTGAGGGAGAGTGACTTCCTATGTAGGGGTGACCTGCTAATCTGGGGCATTTGCCTGAACATCTTCTACAATCACCTTCATTTGCAGGATATACTTCTATTTGGACTCCGGGTATATGGACAGCATTTAGTGAAGTGTCACTAGCAAAACAAAGAAAAACATAGGAACTCATCTTCTGCTGATATGGCCAGCCAATCACCTTCCAAAAGGAAGGTATCCTTAGGGTGAGTGGAACTGGATTTCACCCAGTTTTAAAACTGGAAGTATGAAAAACATGATCTGATAATCAGGCATCACTTTCACTGTATCTTGGTGTCCTCATTCTGCCATTTCTTCTAGCAAGCCCCTAGAGTTTTCCAAGGAAACCTGTGTAAACAACAATGGCAAAAATAGCGAGACAGCTGTTAGAGAAACAAAACCGATCAGTAAAGTAGAAAATAGAAGTACAGTCTTTAGAGGTTAAAATGCTGTAACTTCCTTTCCACATTTGCTTTTATGCTATTCTATTGAGGGAAACATCCATAAACCTCCTGGAGACTGCACTATGGAGTATCCCCTGTGTAGGGATATTGCCTGGGAGGTGGAATTTGAGAGTAATGACTCTGGGATGAGGCCATGGCGCTTTGGCCCATGTTATCTCAGCCTCTCCAGTAAGCCTGATTAGAGCCCATGGCAGCTTGCGGAGATTGGAGCTGGCTCTGGGCAGTGCAGAAGCCATCATTACAGAGCCTAACTCAGCTGTGCAGTGTACCTCTAGGAAGAAAAATAGCCTGAAACTGAGCTTCATCAAAAGAGCAAAATCTGCGTTGAGTACATTACTGTCTCATTACATGTAAATGAGGAGAGTTTGAATTTTTTCTTGTTCCTATAAAATAATCGAGGTAAGCCCCATTGAAACAGAGCAGCAATTTGTTTCGCTGAAGTGATCTTACAGTGCGTACTTCAAAGTGCAAGCAGTGGACTGTAGGCCAGTTGATACAACAATTTTACAGCCCTGCTATAAGGAGTAGGGGTAAGACTAAATATCCTAAGCTGCTTGCTTGTAATGACATGGGCTTGATGTAAGAAGTTCAGAACTGAGCTAATGTAGTTACTAAACTGTCTGTGTCCAGGGAATGCTGAACACAGGCAGAGCAGATGGAAGAGATTTAAAAAGCGTAGAATTGTAGATGAGGAATGTTCACAAATAAGGTGCCAAACATGAGATTTCTATGTATGTCTCTTTCCTGATTACTTTGAAGGATGTTAGGGTGAAAAAGCCTTAACATACAAAAATTACTGTTAACTCCATTTAGAATCAAATTAATTTGATACAAATAATGCTTTTCAAAATTATCTTTGTTTCCCTGCACTCCAGCCTAGCAAAAGCAAATCTGTATGTTTAACTCCACCACTTAATTTAGGACCATTTTAAGTTGTCTGATGAATTTGATAATTCAGCTTGTCCTCTACTGTTTCAGCTACTAAGGAAATTCCAGTTAGGATCTGCTGGATCAGATATCCTGTGTCTCAGCTGACCCAAAATCCCCATGATGGCTTTAGCACCATTCTTAAGAGAACCATGCAGACTAAGTGACTAACAGACTTGTTTACCTGATCGTGCTAGAGGATTTAATTTAAAAGATAGTGGCATCAATATTAGAAACCTCAGAATTAAAGGATGGTGTCTTGAATATCCTTAGTTTTTGCTGCTATTTAGTGCAATTAATTAGTAACAATTAATTAAGTAGAAAATAAAGTTTAATGGATCCCTCTTCTTTTTGGGAAACTCCACCAAAATTGTAAGTGAAAAGTAGAAATCTTTCTAGCATCCTTAAATGTTTTTTTTTTCTGAACTCTAGTCTCTAAGGATCATGTACCTTACTCCCACTGTGCTTGTACTGAGCAAAGCCGGATAATGCTGTAGTAAGGACTATGTAGCTTGTGCTGCTGCTCCCAACACTAACGGTGTGGTCTTGGTGCAAAGGCAACAGTACAAAATAGAAAAAGACCATGAATATTACTCCAGCTCCAGGGTTTTCTAAAACCAGAGGCTCTCAGCAAGCTGAACAGGCTTAGTGCGTGTTAAGACTGTTTTTACGGATCCCTGACAGAGTGTAAAATTACAGACTGGTCAATGCAGATAAAGCTGACACATACTTTCAAGCATAGTGAGAGTTTAGGGCTATATTTAACGAAAACACTGAGTTCTGTGTTTGGGTAATACACTCTGCCTCCGTACCCAAAAAGAGTCACTGGAATACAAATTCTCTCTAGCTTCTCCTGTTGATTACATCCCACGTACTGATTTAAAATTTTATCAGAATGTGCTTGTTTGGGGAAAGGGATATGGTTTTGAGGTAAATACATGGAAAACATTTTCTTTAAATGCATCAGTTTTTTAACCCTCAAGGACTTAGACTCTTTTCTCTATACTGTTGGTAAAAATGCAGCATCGTATTCCCTTCCTTTGCATGCAGGTGCAAAAGTGCAATCATGACACGCTGGGGAGAGGGCGCGCATTTTCTGATGATGCCTAGAGCACATCTTTGCAACAAAGCTAAAAGAGTGTCTCCTGCACAGTGTGGACAGAACACCTATTTTTGCCTGTACCTCATAACTGATAACATTAGACTACTAGATTCAGGTTTTTCAAAGAGCTGCGCACTGAGTGCTGAGTTTTAAAAATCTGTCTGTCAATACTATAGTAGAAGCTGCTGGTACAGTGGAAAATGCGGGCAATGTGACTCTTCTGAACATTGAAAATTAGGCCCACTCCCCAAATGAATGTAATGCACTGTCTGTATTGTGTCAACTTTTAAATCTATGCAATTAATGTTCTAAAGTCCGTTTCTTTGAATCACGTGTGACAGGACTCTTTGCCTGGTGGTAACGGCTATTTCTGTTCTGAGGAACACTGAGCACTTTCCAGATCTTTCTGAGATATTTTTCATCATCTGACATTTCTGCAGGCAACGTTTGCTCAGTGGCGAATTGGATTGTAAATTCTCCAGCTGTGAAGTTATAGGAAACAGAAGTCTTGGCAAATTTCTAAACAGAGCTATGGTAAGGAGTGAGTGGGAATTTAATGAATATACATTGTAAAATCCATCTCTTAATTTGTTTTGATTAGGGTAAAGTGCCTGTATAATAGGGGGTTTTCTATTACATTTGTAAGTATGACAACACTGAAATTTATTACTTGCTCATATTATTTTTCTTAACTTTTCATTCTTGTAAAACTTTTGAGTTTCTCAGCATTGGGATTGTGGCCTCCTAACTTAGTATTTGTATTTAAATCCTCCCAGCTGAACAACTTAAAAAGAAATTATTTTTTGAAGTCACTACCACTTGGAAAGTATTTTCCCCTGTGCATGGAAAGACAGGCTCTGTACGTGGGTGGTAGCTATGTCAGACTTTTCTTTATGATTTTTTGTATTTATAGCTTTATAAGAAGAGGATGCTCAGAGAATTGCACTTAATAGCAACTGATAATAATCAGATGGTTTTATCCTGCATTAAGGAATCCCTCTGACCAGAAATACTTTTTCTGGATGAAGGAATCTAGTTAAAATCTCTGTGCGTCTCACCTTGGGTATGCCATAGTCTGTCTGAGACCAGCAATGCCGCTGTGTCCTGCCTCTTTAGTCTTGCTGGTTCATATAGCACAGTGACAGCCACTGTGGCTGATGAGAGCTGGACATAGCTCTTTCAGAGGCTGCTGCTGTTATTTCTGTATTGGCTAGAGAGCAGATGAGACTGCAGAATGCAACTTAACTTTCCCTTACAGGAATAAATACAATACACATCCTACACAGTGTTCCTGGGTCCAAGACAAGGAAATTTCATGGCTTTTTACAGGGACTGGACTGAGATTCAGTCTTCCAAGCGGAGCAATCATTTATAAATTATAGGAGCAAACATATGATATTTATAAATGCCTACTGTACGGAGACTTCCTGGTTCCATTGAAGTCAATAGCAGAATTCCCACTGACTTCAGCGCCAAGAGACTCTGGACTGCAATAAGACAAAGATTTCCCATTAAAATTATCATATAATTAGCATTGGGAAGCTGCTTAATGAAGTGGATCTGATAGCTACAGAAGCTGTGGATCATTAGTATGAATTGAATCTTTCTTTGTTTCTCTAGTAATTTCATTTAAAATTAACTAGTGTCCTTGTTTTTACCAAGCTCTATAAATTTTTCATCCTGTACCTCATCGTAGTTAAAGCCATCATAGTATTATTATTAGTGAAACCTACTTTGTGGACTCTGTCAAAATGGAAGTTTCTGCTGTGGTGATGTGGCTATTATCAGTCATATTCTTCAGAATACTAGCCATATTCTTAAATTTACTTTCCAGTCAAAAGAGGAACATTTCAATATATGGTCAAAGAAAGATGGTAATTTTCAGTGTCAGGAAGAAACACTCTTGAGACAGCAATAGTTGCAGGATCCCCAGGAATGGCAGGAGGTTGGTATTTGGCTGAATAGTTCACATGAGCTGAGTTTAGGAGTAAGGATCTTGCTCTGTAAGGGATCAACAGCAAGTACAGGACTGGGCCCCACTACTGTGCATTCTGTAGTTCTGCCACCAGGCAACTTCTGTCTTTATATTTAAATCATTTACGCTTATCAAAAAGACATATGCAAAACCCAGGATGGGATATCTGAATTCTAATTCCGATGTTGATGTTGAGCCTCCCTATGGCCCTGAACACTTATTATCGATCGTGTGCTTTGTGTCAGTACCTCCCTGTGCAGTCTGCCACACATGCATTTCAGTGATAGGCTTTGTCCCTAAAAGAGGGTCAAAGAAAGAGGTCAAAGCCAAAAGGGCAATTTGTGATATCGCCTCAGTGTGTGTTGAATAGGTTCTTGTGCTACAAATTGCTGCATTGCAAGACAGGTGAATCTAGGAATCAGATCCTACTAGTGTAAGTGTATCACAAAGTTGTTCCTATATGTTATTTCAGATGCTATTTGCCTATGAGTAAAACATGACTAATCTCTTTAATGACTTAAAAAGGTGGTGTATGGACTTGCTAGTTACCATTAATTAATTCTGAAGATGAAAAATTGTACTTAAATACAGGCCAGCTCATTTTTGTTTGTTTGTTTCTTTTTCTGTAAGTTCTTCATTTTAATAAGAACAGAATATGGCTTACACTAGTCCTGAGTCTTTGCTTGTCACTATATTGACAAAGCTTCTGTTGGAAGTCAGTTGAAGTTTTGCCTGATTTAGCACTGCTTTATGGTAGATTTGGTCCACTTATGAATTTTCCAAGTTATCAAGGCGTTAGTTTTATGTTAAACTGAAATAGTCCCATCTAATCTGCTATGCAAGACAATAATAAATGGCAAAATATTCAATTCATAAAACTCAAATTATTGGTATTTTTTCTATACTTCATTTTGTGCTGTACAGTTCATCTTGGTTTGGAGAGTGAAACAAATATTGTTATGGAGAGCAAAGAAACAGTGCAAATATATTTATATATTTCTAATTTTGTCTTTGGGTGTTGAATTGCCCTGGGTTAAGTTGCATAATGATAAGTAAAGCAACTGGACATAATCCAGTGCAAAGTGATGCATGAAACCAGCACTCTTCCCCCCTAGTGTGTGAAAATTTGTATCAGCAAGAAACAGATAGTCTAACTTGTATATAGTTGGAGAACTGTGTGCATTTTGATACCTACATTCTTTTAAAATGAATCATTCTTCAGTGCAGATGCAAGATCCCTAGCTTGCTGAAGCTAAGAAGTGACATGCTGACACTGGGCTACCATAACCCTTCATCTTCACTGACTTCTGTGTACTAATGTAACTCTCGTAAGTGGTGACCAAAGAGGAGCTGTGGTCCAGGCTGTGGTGAAAGCAGTTATTGTGCGGTATTACAGCACAATACTGTGCTTTGCAAACCCATATTGGAACCAGGGTTAGAGCCAGGGTTAGACCTGAAATCTGCTAGCATCTTGTCACAGATCCAGAACGCTAAGCCCCTCGTCACTGGTACTGTAGCTTACGACTGCTTGGAGTAGCCTTGCTGCAAAACTCACCGTCCTGTTCAGCCACTTTTTGTCCAGAAGATGGGGCAAGGTGCTTCCTTTTTAAGGAAAGGACCAGTCATTGCTTTTCTACTGGTCATCAGACATATTAATCATTACAGGCTCAACAACGATCATAAATGTAAATGCTTAGGGTAATGATTTTTGTTCTTTAAGCATCTTTCACCCTCAACGCCTAACATGTGACTTTCTACCAACTATGTAGCAGGGAACCCTCACGTATAAAAAAAGCCTTTGGTGTTAAAAGGAAATAACATATTTTTGATAAATAACTTACTTTTAAAACAGCCGCCCAGTATCAGATAGAGAATAATCAGAATAATTTCTCTGTTTTACCCTTTTTTTAAAGTAAAAAATTTAAAGCTTTGTATCTTTAGGCAGCTGTCCAACAGCTACTTTTATAAAACATAGAGTAACAGTATTTGTGTGAAAGAAAGAAGCAGAGGTTCAGTTCTGGAATGAAGCACCTATTTGGATGTTTGTTTGGTTTTCAAAATCCACATTCTCTGGGAGGTAGCTGTTGTACTGGGATTTGGAGCAGCACAAGAATGTAATGTAAATAAGTCAGATCAGTCTCCGGAGTAGGGAATGTTTTAAGTAATGTTACGGACTCAGCCAGTGTAAAAATGTGGGTAAAGATCATGCAGATTTTGACAGTTGCTCAATCAGTCAGGCAGCAATTCTGCACTTATATCTTTCTCAGTATGCCTCCTTTAAATAAGGCACAAACATGTAAATAACTTGCAGCTGATTTATCTTATTTTGTAGGTGAAGATTTGGAGCCTAATTGTAATTAAAAGTAAGTGTTTATGGCTGGCTTATTGACCTCCCAAAGCTGAAAGCAGCAATGGGAAAGCAAGCACATCTTCCTCTATGCTGTGACAGATTCTTCTGTCCATTGAATGTACAGCAAGCCTTTTCAAAACTGCTGGGATTTATTAATGACTTTGATTGTTTTGATTGACAAAGGGGCAACTGAACAAATGGTAAATCATCATGGATATGGTCATGTGTCTATGTGATCTCTGAATGGCATTTAAAGATTCAGGACTTGTTCCCAAGTGACTGAAGCAGTGGGGTGGGAACTGAGGCCTTACAGCTTTTTGTAGCAGATGCGCAGTACTTGAGTTTGCATGAGGTATAACTTAAACTATGCTGTTGGAACAGTCAGCTGTGAAGTATTCTGCTCTTACAATGGTCAAAGGAATGCTGTATGTTGGATAATCATTGCTGGAGCAGTAGAGGGATCAAGCTGGGCAAATTGACTGGTCTAACTTAAACCGCAGCAGAAGGATAAATGCTGTCTTCTCTAGCTGAGTTGAGGCATTCAGCAGTGGCTCAAAGCTGTCTCACCAGTGCCAATGGGCACAGAGCCACTGGAGGCTTTTTAATGGCTCTGATGTTGCTGTGATGCTCCTGGAGGGGGATATGAAGCAGCGGCAGTGGGTTTTTATTTATCCCAAACATGCACCTTGCACTTTGCTGCACTTTCTAGATATGTAACAGTCAACAGCCATGGAACTAGTCTTTCCAAAGGATGTGGCCACCATGTGTAGACTCATTAAATTCTACACCCACTCGGCAGTCAATCCTGGGAGATTAGATTATTTTTTGAGTCCTCTGTGATCATGGAGTGGGCAGGCTTTGCCTGAGAGGAAATGTCATAAGAATAGGATGGAAAAGAAGAGTGAATTCTGTTGCTTAAAGGCTGGTCCTGGAAGAACAGAAGGGATAATGCGCTAATCAAATTCTGACAAGGTATTAAGGAGAAAAAAAGGGAAAGCATTTTTCAGCTGCCTACACTAAAGCTGAATGCCTGAAAAATAAAGCAGTTCTTATGCATAAACATAATTGTGATTTAGTTGGCATTAACCAGGGAGAAGTCGTACAACTATAGCAGCCATAGACGTCAGTGTCTGCAAGAATGGGCCTCATGTATGTTGGTGATGCCAAGAATCAGGGAGACCACCTGTTCTGAGATGAAGTACAATATAAATAAATACAGCTCCTAATCTTGCCCACCTAATATCAACACAGGTAGCACACGTTGCATGTGATGCACGTTGACATGATTATGTGAATAAAGCACACATAGCCTGACCTGCTTTTACAGGGGAAATATAAGTAACAGGGGGTGTGATCATAGTCAAGTACTGTTTAGGGAGAGCTTTTCATTATGATCAGTGAGGTCTAGTCTCTTTCCTTCACTGTGATATTTATGTAAATGTGAGTTCATGAAACAGAAGCTGATTTTCAGACTACAGTGAAAGGCAGGTGATCCATCTCTGCATTGCACTCTGCAGCATGGCTCTGCTGCAGCCATGGTGGCAAAGACGGGGAGATCAAACCTTTGCACGTGTCAGCCAGGGGCTGGCTTGCTGAGTCCTCTTCCTTTATGTTTTCTGAGAGACTATACAGGAAAAGCAGAGAATGGAGGCTGAAGAGAAGTAAATAGGCAGGGAGAAGGGAATGACCAAGAGACAGGAAAATAACAAGAGTGAAAATGTGAGCAAGATCTCATCTTGTACTACACATCTCAGGCTATCTTGCCATTCTCCTTTTTGCTTCCATTGTCTGAGCTTGGCAGGAAGAACAGGACAAGGGTAGTAAGCCTGCAAAGTACGAAGTTACAAACTCCGGTAGGATTGACATCAGCATGTTAGGATGTCTCTTGGCTCCCCCAATTTTCTTTCCCTTCATATCTTACACTCATGTTTGTTACACTTTGTAAGACTTCTTAAAATGTAAAGCATTTAGGTACGGAGGATTTGCAAACGCTGATGTAGAAAACACTTGTTCAAGGATGGAGAGTGTGCAGTACTCACCCAGGTTGGCTCTCAGCCGCTGGACCGTCCCTGGCCCGGCCCAGACTCTGGCTCTTGGGCACCTCCCGGCCCGGCACCCGCAGAGAGGTTGGTGAGCGCCATCTTGTGGCTGCGGGGCTGTGGACGAGGTCCCCGGGGCTGCTGGGGAACGGATGAGGAGCGGTTCTTGAGTGCCAGGAGCCAACGGGATCAGGTCGTGAGGTGACTGCCTGCCCACAGAACATCGTGTCCTGTCGGCATGCCATTGGGTTTTACATCGTGCCTGCAAGCTACGCAGACAACCTGAGACCGTAAGCATGTGAAAAATCTAGCCTCTAAGAACACTTGTAATTATATTTTATGAAGAAGGCTACCCCTCTTACAGTGCTGAGTTAGCTGGGAGGATGAATATGAGGATTTATTTATTGACAGGTCACTAAATCCTGCCCTGCAGTGCAAAAATCGAGAGGCAAAATGTCAGTAGCAAAGTCAAGGAAGTTTCCAGTGCTGCCCCTTCCAGCTGCTCTGTTGTTTTGTGACCCCTCTGTTTGTGACTCCTCCGGTTCCCGCAGGTGATCATAGGGGTGCTCTGAGATAACCCAACCCCCTTTCGTCCTGCCAGGGTATCTTGTACGTGAGCCTTTGTCCCGCTGCCATTTTTTGTAGTGCATTTCTCCCCAGTGGAGGTTCAGTTCTCCAGAAAAATTTTCCCCTACAGTCTTGATGCTCTCATCAAGCTATGAGTAGCTCCCATTGGCATCGCTACCTGAATCATACCCACCCATACTAAACCTGATGTAGATGCCTTCTATTATGTGGAAACCTCAGAAATTGGATCCTCGACTACAGAAAGGACCCGATTTCAAACAAAGTAGTCCTTTGGGATTTGAAATATCGTGCAGTGCTATATCCACTGGCATGCAGGAGTGTCTAAGTGCACAGTCAGAGCCTATTGGAATTATGCTTATTCTAAGAGAATAAACCAGTTTATCCTGACAGGCTACAAATTACAGAAGATTTTGTGATCAAATCAGAATTATTCATACCAATTTCACATGTTCAAAAAAACAGAAAAATTAGATTTCATGTGATGGACAACCTGAGTGGGCTATGTGAGAGCTCTAGAGACAGATTATGATCACATCGGGATAGAGCTTAAAAGGAACAGTGAGTTCTAACTACGGTAAATGTGTTGCTGTTGTTGTTACTGTTATTAATACTATTCCCACAAATGTTTGAGATGTTGTAGGTATTCCTCAGACATGCAAGAAAGGATTATATTTGGCCAGGTAGTTCACAGTGGAATACGAGCTTTTTTTCAGTTTGACATGGAAAGAAATAAAATGAACCCAATATTGGTGATCACTTTGCTTCCTTGAGAACATGTTATGTAACTATTCTGCCTTTCTTTCCTCATAAAGTAGGGTGAGGAAGATGAACATATAGAGAAAAGAGCAATATAAAGACATTCAGCGATCCTGCAGTAGTTCAGAGAATCACCTTTGGCAGGTACAGAAGTGGTGTCCTTGAACTTACATAGTGCCACAGCATAAGTTCTTTATCGCATACCATACTTTGATAAAAGAGAGAAGAATCAATAAAGCAGAGAATGTAGACTGAACAACTGATGCTGAATAGAATTCTTATGAGACAAAGGGTATTTGAAAATAATAGAATAAACAATCCAAGTTTCTTAGTCCTCTGTGATAACCCATGTCCAATTTCGGTTACCAAAGGGGGGGCTACAGGAGGGTTACTCCTGATTTATGCCAAGAGAAGTAGGAATAGAAAAAACAAGCACTTACGGAATGAAAATTCAGCCGTAAGGTTGTAGAGGATAAAATGTCAACCAATAACTAGTTTAGGCAATGAAAGAGAGTGCATTATATTTGAACAGGGGGAGCCAGACTGCACTATTAGGCGAAGTGCTACTGCACTGGAGCCAGTGTAGCAGAATGGAACTGGAGAGAAGGAACTGGTCCAGTGAGGTCCCATCGTGTGTGTCCTTCCACACATCGCTATGCTCTGGTACAAATAAATCACAGCTGTCTGGGATGAGAAGTAGATCATTTAGCTATGTCTCATCTAATGCAACGTGCACTTCCCAGGCAGATGCCTGCTTTCAGGGGTGAAACTGAACAATTGGCAAAGCTGCAGTGTCTCACAGAAATGTGAAAAAACCTCAGAAGCTAACTAGTGCAGCAATGGGATGTCTTAGGAGGAGCCCACTGGTTCCCTATTGGTGGAACCTTTTGCCAATCAGAAAGGTCTGCAAAACATGGGATCCATACACAAGAAATACAGAGCAAGAGAGATCTTTAGGTGTATTCAAAACATTTATTGACCACAGACTCATTTTCTTACTTAGTTATACAACTCTTCTATGGGTATGTCAAGTTCCATCTTAAGACTGTTGAGGTTCCTTGCCCTTACTGCTGTCTTTGAAAGATTATGCCAATGTGTAATCTCCTTGAATAGTTAGAAAAGTTTTCTTTAGTTTTCAGTCTAAACATACTGCTGAGCAGATAATAAAAATTTGATCTCACAGTCATGTTAACCTTTAACTTAGTTCTTTTTCCATGCTATTTATCTCAAAATCTATTTATAAAGGACTTGCATATTGTTTCTCCGCTGTCACACTGAACAAACCATGCTCGTTTTATCTCTCCCTAAGACTGATATTTCTGTAATCGTTCTAATAGCCAGTCTGCACTGATTCCAGTGTAAGCTAATCTTTTTCAACACTGTTGTTTCGGTTTCGGCTGCCGCCGGCAACAAAAACGCCACGCGGCCGCCCCTCCCCCCGCCGGCGTGCGGAGGAGAATGGAAAGAAAGAGGCAGAAACCGGTGGGTCGGGATAAGGGCAGTTTA
>Ga0065711_1027346_pt1 | contig 50604 bp, 23 predicted proteins | sample Hoacrofraction12_FD_59098 | JGI IMG/M metagenome (GOLD analysis project Ga0065711, IMG submission 59098) | Hoatzin crop microbial communities from Cojedes, Venezuela - Epithelial fraction 12 v2 (version 2) | ecosystem: Host-associated > Birds > Digestive system > Esophagus > Crop | place... | reverse complement strand
ACTTTTTTTTTTTTTTTTTTTGCTTGTAAATGAATAGAATGAGGGGGTTTTGGGCAGCTTACAAGCATTTCAGAAGTCACATCACTTCAAAACCCATGCTTGTTTTATAATTAATGAGGCATTAAATCTCATTATTTCCTGATAAGACGCATGAAGAGAAGAAATCCTCTGCATAAATTCTTCAGCTGAAGTTAAAAGGATTCAGTTTTTTTCATGCATAACCTGACCTTAGAAATTCCTTAGAAAATTCCCTACAAAAAATAGGATTTATATTCATTAGCAGAAATTTTTCAAGGCTATCGCTAGTCCAAATGTTTTGTTTCCTTTTCATTTTCTTGCTTAACATCCTCCAAGTCTACAGAATGATGCTAATTTCTGTCAAATTTTGTTACATTTCTACCTAAATATTTTTAAGAAACATTTCCAGTGTTTTCAAAACTTTTCAGATATGATGCTGAGTGAGCTGTGTAGTACTTAGTACTGATGGAACCAAACATCTCAGGTCTGTAATGGGCCATTTGTGTGATATTTTCGGTCTACATTTTGGGGAACATATTGAAAATTTACATGATAGTGCAAGAAGTCAGGATAGAGGGATAAGAAAGGAAATCTTGACTGCAGTCCAGGCTCAACCAGGAGGTGGCTGGGTATATCCATATCCATACCACAGAAGATCCATAACGGAAGGGTATGGCTGAAAAAATGCTGGGTAGAACTGTCACAGCCTGACCTCGGGTGTAAAAAGAGCCTCAGCCCACACATCCTGACCTGTATGAACTGTTTATAGTATGAACTATCTCACTAAAGAATAAGGAGTCAACAGCTTTGTTCAAATTGCCCATCAAAGCTTAAATTATTTGAAAAGTCTAGGTATTGAATCTATACAGTTATTAGTTTTTTTTAAAACTCGATTTTTTACACTTGTGGTATAGAGGTAGTTTATTTGTTTCTCAAAATCTGTTTTCTTGGATAATTATACAGTAAGGAATATAGAGAATGAGATTGAAATCACCTTTTGGTGTAGCATCTTCTGGAATTTAGTAGATCAGTTACAGATCTAATTATTCCTCTCCTTCTTATCTTCAGAAAGTTCCTCTGAGTTGTCATGAGTTTGGTATTCTTTAAAGGAATTTAAACAGTTAGAATTTAATAAAAAGTGTCTTTGTTTCTGTTATCAAATCCAACTAGATAGATGAAGTAATCAAACAACGCTACATTACAGAGCTTTCAGTAGAATGCTTGCAAACTCAGTAGGTCTTCTGTTAGTTTCTTCAAATTACATATTACAGATTTTTTTCCCTAATCACTCAAAGGTTGCTATTCGATTAAATATTGCAATGTACCTGAGAGTATGGTCAGAAACTGTAATACTAAGCCTAAAGGACAAGTTCTTTTCCATCAGATTCTGCAGTAGTCCATACTGTGTATGGGAAGGGGTAGGTAAAATCTGTGTATGTCGTGTTATTCACATATTGGCTGAACAGTAGTGAAGGAAATTAGTAAAGAAACAAGATTATTTTTTTAACTCTTTCATTTACATGGAATCATGTGTAAACTGTCACGCTGAGAAAAGTGAAAGCACAGAGGCTCATCAATGTGAAATAGCTCCTCTTTGAGGTTTATTTCAGATTCTCAATCCAAAAAGCACCCCTGAAGTCAGTTAAAATCTGGCATAACTCACTGACTTGCTAGCAGTGCTATACAGCCTCCACTTACTGGTTTGATATCCAGGGATGACCCACAAAACTTGCCCGAATTTTCATGTGGAAAAATTGGCCTGCGCTTTTCTCCCGAGATCTTGCTGGCAGCCAAGTGGATGCAGCTTCCTTGCCCCCAGCCAGCCGGCCCACCTGGCAGTTACATCCTGCGGTGGTCCCAAAGACTTGCTGGAAGTGCTTGTTAGAAATGTACCTTGTGAGGAGAGGAGCAGGGTCACATCTTTCATTTTCATAGCGCATAATGGATCGTCTCTGCTAGACAAGACTTCTCCCAAGGTCAGAAATCCAATTTGACATATGTATTCAAAAAATAAGAAACTCCAAGACTTGCCAGTGATAGGGAGATTTTTATAGCAAAGCATACCTGGAGACTTCAAACAAAGAATTACCATTAACAGAAATAGCCGTAAAACCAAAATTTGTTACTGATGAACTGGAGACAAGAAGGATGAATGTCCAACATTTCTCTGGACTTGAATATGACAATAAATATGTTTGATTACAAAGCAATGGAATAGGTATTAAATAGCTGTTTAAACAATAGAATTCAATGAAGCAGATTCTTCTATGGGAAAAAACAGACAGCACAGGTTGCAAATTACATAATTATCTCTTGGTCTGTTAAAAGAGAAACAAACCAAATGAAAATAACAAAAAAAGCCACTTAAAAGACTGGTCTCCACAGACAGACACATTTAAAACTCAGCTGAGAGGGATTAAGAATCACTGAAGCCCTGAAATGTATTTAATGAATTTTCTATCTCCTACTGGCTGTTGTAAACAGACATGACTTTTATTCCTAAAGGTAGTTAATGTCAGATTTTCAGGGACTAGAAAGGAATATTTTTATCCATATATTTCAGTATTCTCTGACACAGCTACATCATTAAAAGCATTTGATCAATTTAATTAAGGTAATAAAATTCTGCTTGATAGTTGTAGGAAAGAAAGAAAAACTCTGATGTATTCCTGAGGTATACATTTATATGCTAGGCAATTTTTTTTTCATTATACGGTTATTTTAATTAAATAGCATGTATATTTATTTCTTTGCATCTAACTTTGTTTCTTTTTCATTCTTTTTCATGCACACACTGGTTTGCATTGCAAAATCTTTGTAAAGTAAGTGGTGTGGCAGTATCGTTCCAATACTCACAAAATGTCTTGTATTTATTTGTCTTGTTTTGTTTATAAAAGTAAAGTTCATATCAGTAAGATGTTCTTTGTTCTTCAGTGTTGAAAGAAACTACTTAAGGTAAAACATTATTTCCAATATTGCAATTTCCCACCATAGAATGTTTTCAGACATTTGAAATACAAATTAAATTATGTTTGCTTCAAACTATATCTATATGCAATACATACACTTAAATATATTACAAGCAAAAAACTATTTATTTCATATGTTTAAATATTTATGAAAGATCTGGGCTTTTTTTTGTTTAAATAAACTAGTCATTTAGTAGCCTAATCTCACCCTGAAATGCTGCCATAGCTGGAACAGCTTTTTATCATTACAAAGTTCTCTTTCTAAAATGACAAGCATCTGACCAGCTAAAAATTATGAGCAATATGGTGTTATTGATTTTCAGTGAAGAACCTAAACTCAGTTCACCAGCATAAAATGGTGTTGCATTAGGTAAAAAATAAGCATTAGGATATTTCTTGCATACAACAGCAGACAAGAGGAGTTTAATTTTTTTGACTTTTACAATGTCTGGTCTCTCTTGTCTACATTTCTTAAAGTATGGGAAACAGAAAGGCATCAGTAGTGTATCAGATGAAACCTGGGAATGTCTTCAGCCTGATGTTCTCTGTTCCAGCTGAACTGGCAACGGTGTAGACTTAGCAGCTTGTGGAGGGGAAATTATTTTGATAATCATTTAACATTTCTATAGATAGCACAATAACAATGAATGTTTCAGATTAGCACAGTACAGACTGATTCTACGCTGTCCTTAAAATCCTTTTTTTTCTAGCAAAACACCAACTTTAAAGATATCCTAATATTTTTAATGTTAAAAACATTTTAGCATCTTGTGGACCAAGAGGTAAATTTTTGTTATATTAGAGAAAGTGTAGTTACGACATTAAACTTCAATGAATAAAGAGGAAGAATGGATCAATGCTAGTCAAAAACACACAAAAACTTTTCATTATAAAAAAAAAAAAAGGATATGCATGTTTTTTAAAGTAAGAGATGTCTCCTCCCTATGAAGATTTTCCTGAAATTTGTATTCACCCATTCTTTGGGCTCCTCTGTACATAGGTACATCAGACAAATATGAAAGATTTCTACTGAACAATTTTGAACTTTGAGCTGAAGTAAAGGACGTCATGGACGTTTTCCATATAACAAACAGAATCTATGGGATAGCATAAAATGTGAGACTGTAAAGATTAATTGTCAAAGTGGTTTTTGACTTCTCTATAAATTTTTGTTAGCAACCAGAAGTAATGTTTGCATGCAATAGATTAAATGAGTTAATTAGAACTATCCATTTAGTAAAAATAGTCTTATGGAGCTAAAATCAATGAGCCAATGAAATTCCTCTCCCCATCTGTTAATAGAAGTGTACCTATGTGTGCATGCAGACACACTTGCAAATATTCTTTCTAAAACATTTGTAATTAAAATATATATGGATATAAATTCTCTTTCAAATATTAATTTTTTCAAACATTAGTTCTGTAGGTGTAGAAATGAGTCAATAGTTCTACTCATAAATGTCACCATGTTGATTTGGCTTTCAAGCACTTGGATTTGATAAGCAATTGCAATGACAGTTTCTTTGAAAATTTTTTAAAAAGCATGTAACAAGAATGCATTGATTTAGAAAAAAGCAATACATCACCCAATTAAAATATATAACATTTTGAAATCATATAGTACAGATACAAAAAAATGGATGTGGGAAAAGACAGGGAGCACAATTCACAATTTTGTGTTGGAAAATGATGGGTTAGACACTGTCGGTCCTAACCTCAGCAGGTATAAATCCAGCTAACTCCACAGGCAGTAATGGAACTGTTCCAGTCTGTCACAGCTAAAGAGCTAGTTCTAAATCTTTTCAAGTGAATTTTTTTAAACTTGTGCTGTGTAAGCACTTTTGAATAAGACTATGTGAACAAAATAATTTCTCAGACACAATAGATTTTCATTATAGCAGCATAAATTAATTGCTCAGGTAAAATAAAGACTTTCCTTAACTCCAGATAGTTTCCTGACTCAGAATCATTTCTACTTGATTTGAAAATCCTTTGCATAGTGCTGGTGACATTTAATTATTTGTTAGTCACCATTAACCCGTTCTCCAGAGCACTGCAGAAACTGTCCTCCCACTTGTTACACACAGAAGCCCGAAGTGTTAATCTTGCGCTTCTCATCCAGAAATGGACTTTGACAAATTATTTCTATGGCATCTTGCTCAAGCAGCTTAGGGCGATTACATAGCAGTCTGCTCCACTGGAGATTACCATTCTGGTGGCAGAACCAGTAGGAGAGACCTTCTGTCCACGGCTCACTTGTTCCTGTGAGCAGTCTGTGAACCTCCTGTAACTGATGCTATTATAATACTCTGAAATCCAATATAAATAAATTACAGTAAATGACGATGCACACAGCAAGACACTTGTCATAATTGCAAAGTACATACAGCCTTCTGAGTGAAAAAATGGTGCTAGGGTTATGAAGTAACCTATAAATTCAGTGTTTGAAGGGACTTGCCACAAAATGGAAGAAGAGAGACTTTTTTATGCATTACTTGGAAGCATAAACAGCAGAGGAAAGGAGAATTTATGAAAATACATTAAATTTAGAATGAGAGGCTGTGGAGGTTGCGGAACAGTAATAAAAAAGAAAGTATAAAAGATACTGCATTTGATGCTTTAAAATTACATTTTACAAGATGATAGGGAAGGCAAAAGAAGCAAACTGACAAAAGGAGCACTCTGATTCCTTAACCATGAGGCTAGCTGAGCTTCATTTATGCATCTCGACAACAGTCACCCAGGCTCATCTAAATTACATTGATAGCAACAGCTCCCAGAAGACAAGAGTCATGCTCCCTGCATTGCAAGGCTGACAAGAGGAGGAACAAAAGATTTTGAAATGAATGTTAGATTCACCTAATTTAATTCAAGTAGATTAGCCATTTGAGAAATATTTCACTCTCTCAAGGAGACTGGAAGTACTGGAACAAATTTCTACTTTAATATTGCTAGCCCCAGTAGAGTTTTATGAAGTTTAAATTTGGGCTGCATCAAGGAGAGGGAGCAGCAGAGTTCTCACGGTTTGCTTTGTGGTGGGTCAGTGCTGAGTTTGCTGAAGTATTTGCTGGTTTAAAGGTTACTTTCCTTTTTCAATTTATGTGAAAATATTTTATGATTTTTTAATTTTTTCCATTCTATTGTCTGAAGAATTGCTTGAAGAAGTTTTATCAGTCTAGGAAAGTTTGCAGAAATCTAGCCCAAAAGTGAAAAGTTATATTTATGTGACTGTTACTTCTCAGAAGTCCACCCCTGCTTTGCAGCAGTTTTGTAGCATGTGCAGTCTAGGTGTATCTTTCCATTCAGTGAGCTGAATGAATAGTCAGTATAGTTCCAGGATAAAACACGATGACTTGTCATGCTTCACTGCTTCGCTCGAATAGCTTGCAGAGAAAATTTGATTGCTGTAGGGAGAAAGAGAATGCAATTTACCATACTTAAATTTTCAAAAGGCATGCTATAAATTACAGTGAAAAATCAGTATAAGATATCAAACTGCCTTTATTAGACCAGAAGTTATTTTTACTGGTTTCTTTTGAAGGACAGCTTCTTAAATACATGTGGGACCAGTGAGTTCACTAAAAGTTACCAGTATTTTTCAAAAACGTTACTGTCAAGGGTGCAGTACATTGACACAGAAGAAATGAGAGGATAAGAGGAAGCTGACTACAGGCTCAAAGATAAAGGGCAAATTGATTAATAAAATATTTTCTGGTGGAATTGCAGAAGTGGTGAAAAAGTTCAGATTTAAATCAGTTTTTATTATTTATAAATTTCATGTGCTGCTTGAATAAAAATGATGGAAAATTCTCCACTGGCAGTACCTGCCAAAACAGGTGCAGAATGTTTCAAGCAGTTAAGAGGACTAGTGAGATTCTTCTTTCTGGTGGCTTCATTAAATTTATAAAGACTGTCTTCAATGCAGATAAGTAGAGAATATCTTTCTATGTCTCTTGGAACTCAGACAGATGACCAGAATTTTTTTTCAGACTGCTAAATCCCCAAAGAATATATCCAAAAGCTAGTTTCAAAAGTTATCCGTACCAAAGTATGTGCATTTGTCCACAAATTACGATTTTTCCCCATTCAATAAGTTTAAATTAGGACAACATTCTGATATTTAAAGTAGAAAAAATGACATTAAATAGTGCAATATGCACAATGATCCTATTTATTTAATCAGTACAGTTCATAGATCAAGTTGTAATCAAGGATGAAAGTATTAGTTTTTGACTAGCAAATATCAATAACAAATTAGACTGTCAGTCAAAAAAAAATCACACTTCTTCAGAGGTCAGCCTTTATTGAATAGTTCACAATATCAACACCAAGAAGAGAGGGGAAAAATAATGAGATGTGGCAATAGGTAGGAAAAAGGCTAAGTAGAATGTACTCAGATATTTTGGATATTTTCACATGACTATTTAATGTGACATACTTAAGAAGAATGGCAAAATTATCCAAAGCAGGAATTTTTAAGAGCTCTTACGAATTCTGAAAGACTGGAAAATTGCAACTGTAAGGTGTTTTACTTTACAGGAAGAAAGTAAGATCATCAGTATAGTATTTTGCTCATCTTCAATTTCCAGAAAAACATTGGACAAATATTCAAGAAAACTAATCACATGGATGGTACGTAGGACATGAATATGTACCAATACAGATTTAATGAGACCAAATTATGTTAAATCTATCTAATTTCTTTCTGTGGTAGCTTATCAGACTGGAGACAGGTAGTATGTGCTGTGTATCTTGACTTCTGTAAAGCTTTTGATGCTGTTGCAGACTGTATTCATTAGCAAGGTAAGAAAATACAACCAAACTGAAAGTACTAAAAAGCCAGCAGGAAAAGCATACTCAAGGGGCACTTAATATTGTGCTTTCTCAAACTGGATTAATATATCATTAATTCTTTGTAAGTCTGTTCTGACCTTTGTACTATTCAGTTTTTTTGAATGAGGCAACCAATAGAAGAGAGTAGTCATATTCACTTTACAGATGCTACCTGTTTTGGAAAGGTGGCAGCCCTCTGGGAGATGGGTTCAAAGGTAAAATGGAGAAATCAGTCAAAAAAATGTAACACATGGTTCAATTTTAGTAAGTCTCCCTTTGCATAGGCGTATAACGAATGCTTGTATAACGAATGGGCACCACCTCGAAATTACTGGTTGTGCAGAAAAGGCCTAGCAGAAAGGAATGTATTGAAAACTCAGTGTGACAATGTCGTGTTGTTTTCAGAAAGACTGACATGCTACTGGGATGTAAAATGTGAGTTTGCGAGTAAAATATGTGGCACAACCTTCTACCACATGCATTACAAGTAGTCTGCCCAGCTCTGTGACTATGAATAAAAATTTGGACCTGTCAGACAATGATGGGAGAATAGCAAAAAGACTGATCAATGATAAAGAAAATATAGCTTAAAATGAAATATTGAAAGTTTTGGAGTTGTAGGAGAGAAAAAGGAGACCTGAGGGAGGGAGTTAGTTTTCCTTTATGTAAATATTAGTTTGAAGGAAGGAAAAAGGTGTTCTGTAGTCCCATCTGCACGTTAATATTACATGTATGAATTGGTAATAGTCTCAGTGCTGTTAGTCCTATTTCTGACGTTCATCAGAAAGCGACATTTGTCGCTGCAAAGGTCCTAAAAGATGTCTATGTTGAAAATGCAATATGTACTATACATAATAAGTACTTGCCCATTCCTAGAAAGCTATAAAAATATTAACGTCAATTGTTCCTCTTTTTAGCACCTACAGTAATGAGAGGCATGTAAAAAAATTAGAAAAATAGATACTGTCAAATACTCATAAGGTGTAAAATGAATTAGATTTATTGAAACTACACAAATTAACACAACCTAAGAAAATGGTCATTTAGAATTTTTCTGCTGGAAAAACATTGTATTAATGAGTACAAGTGCATGCTTGTTAAACTATTCTATTCTAAGAGATTCATGCTATCAGAACTTGGACAACTGTTTAGTAAAGTGCCTGCTTACAAAATCTAACCATGAGCAAAATCTCCAAACTGGGAGGCTACTTTAGTAACTAAAATGGTACTGAGCAGAAAAATAAAAAATGTTATGAGGAGAAAATGAGAACAGACAGTAAAAAACTAGAAGAGATGCAGAGCAGTAGATGATGGGTGGTAAAGAATACTGGGAGGAAACTATAGGGGCAGAATGGGCCATTCAGGTTTCCCTGCTACAGAAGGGTGCTTACTCTGCAGTAACCAGCAGTTCTGTAACTCTTCGGTGCTGCAGAGACCTGGAGAGCTGTGAATTTGTCTGAAATTTTTCCAGACTTCATCTCTAGCAAGCATTATTCTTCCTGCTCAAGCAAGCAGGCAAACCTCTATTTGCAGAGCTGCAAAAATGTGGCCCAAGAATCCTTTGGATCATAAAATTAACTTTTCTGGGATTATGTGGGACTGAAGATATCTACTCCTGCAAATGGTAAAAGTACAGGCACACACATGTAGATAGACAGGCAGAGATGCCATTTCTCAAAACAGACCATCTTATGCAGATGAATGATGCACACACAGACCCTTTCCCTAAAGTCAGTGGAAACGTGGCCGAAAGAGAATTTCCAGGTTTAGTACATTGTACACTGTTCCCCCAGCAGTCACTGCAGCGCAGAAAGCATGGAGACCTACTGAAATCAATGTCTTCGTTATTTGTAGTGCTTGGACCCTAAGCTGCAATTAAGAAAAGCTTGGTTCTGAACACTTTTTAAAAACTTTTGGCTGATCTAATTTAAGAATTTCTTGAAAAATCATATTTAGAAAGCACTCCTAATTAGAAAGAGAACTTAAACTTTATTTTAAGCATTTTTACATCTTCTAAAAACTAAAAGGTAGAAGTACATATTTAATGTTCTCATAAATTGAATTACTTTACTAGATACTTATAGAACAACTTTAAAATGGAAAAAAAAATTTGTAAGAATAACTAGAAGTAAATTAGCAATGGAGGCATAAGCAAAAACCTTGTCAAAAATTTTGGAAACCTGTGTTCTGGTAACTTCCTTCACAGCAGCATAGATTAGGATCTTCTCCACTCAAGTCAGTGGAATTAGATTCAAGTGTAAATCAGGAAAAAATTACATTTGATTATGCCCCAAGTTATTAACTGTTCTGTAAAATGAGAGTAAATAAGATGGGAACAGTCTTTCGCACCTGTTAATAGAAGAATTCTCTTTTATCTCAGGGCTTTCTTGAAAACCATTGAAGGTAATTATAATCTTCCAAAGAGCTTTAGTACACCTGGAGTTATGTTTTCAGGAAGGAGATGCCTGGAAGATTAAGAACACACAGAATAGTCAGAGTACTCTTACAGTGAGGGGGACATGGCACATGCACATTTTTCCAGACTCTATTCCTTGCATTTGCATTATAATGCATGTATTTCATCACCATGCAATTGTGAATATACCCTTCAGAAAAATGACCTATTGATGGGTTCCCCAAAAAGCCTCTACTGACTATAATGTGTAATTTAATTTCAATTTCTATCTGAAATTAATTATAAGTCCTGTGAGATGTCGTAGAAAATTTCATCTTTTGTTTTGTTTTCTTTTTTTTTTTTGTATTAGTGACGATAAATTTATGCTGATTCTTTTTGAATTATGTTTACGGTTTTACTGATATGCAACTTTAACTGATAACACTAGTGAGGTAGCAACAAGAAATGTGAAATATACATGAATGCATTTATTCATGGTTTATGATTAACCGTAAAAAACGCTAGGTTTTTGAACAGCTTATCTTTTTCTAATGTCCGTTATTGTATCTCCAGGCTTGGTATTTTAGGTATTAGGTAAAATATATGCTACTCTTACCATGAATAGAAATTAAAACTACAATTTATTTACAGGACATTTTTATAGCCATATATATGTGTACTGCTGGTCATAATCCTATATGAGGCTGAATGAAAATTATTTGACTGTAAAATATGTTGCACCTGATATCATATTGTATGCTACACTACTGCATAGAATGCATAAAAATCAGTCATCTCCAAAGCCCACGGTATTTCTAATATATAGAGGAATACATTTTCCATCTGTGTAGCTTTTTTCTTACTGCATCTTTTACAAGCTTTATGTTAAGAACTTGTACTTCAGAATATCAAACATAATATTTTACCGGTTTTTAAAACAGCTGTTTCTGCAGCTCCATCTGTTTTCAAAGCTTTCTTTTTTGCTTTCAGATTGCCTTAGGCTGAATGAAAAATCTAGGGTCAGGATTTCTCTCAGATTGGGTAGTTTGACCAGTATCTGATATACTGCAACACTAGAGAGGACCCAAGCTCCCAGGCTTTGAAGTTCTGTACCGTTTGAAAGAAAGCCCTAAGGCAAATACCAGAGTCAAAGAAGTTAAATCTGTTCTGGGTAGGTGAAGCAATGTCCCATAGCTACCAAGGGAGATTTAATTAATAAAAAACATGCTAGCTTCCAGTTGTTTTGCACCAGAATATCCTTTCATGACCTCTGTCAAGAAATTTAGCAACAACAATTCAAATTAAATCCTTTATTCAAGACATAACTTCTGTTTAGAAAACTAGTTTTGGTACTTTCGGAATTTAAAAACAGTTAGCCAACTTAGAGAGAAAGTAGCAGCTGGAATGCTTAAAAACCCCCTTGATGCTGGGAGAAAAGGTATAAATCAGAGAAAGAATGAAAGCATACCTCTTAAGTGTTCTGCCCTTTACAAAGCATATCGTTACTCTGCTTAGCCTCTTCAACCCCATGGTCCATGAAGTCTAATGTAGTTTCCAATTTCTTGTAGAAATTGCTGAATTTCTACTTGTCTATGACAAAACACTGCTCTTGGGCAAAAATAAATAAATATATAAGTAACATATTAAAATTATCCACATGGATAGTGTTGAAATGGAGTTAGTCATCCAAAAAGAAACTTCTTCTGGAATATGTCCATTAGGCTCTTCTGTTATCTTCGTGTCCAGAGTACCTCAGTGTTTGCACTCAAGTCCATAGAGAAAGCTATCAAAATGTGAAAACATTTGCAGTCAGATTTTAATTTTTTCTTTCTCTCCATCTTCTTTCCTGCCTCTAATTTTATTCTCCTCCCTGCAAATGTTTTTTTTTTCTGCCTTTGTCTTCTCAGTTTATCAGGTAACTTCATCATCTATCTAGTTTTGCTTGTCTATTCTCTTCCCTCACAACTATTTATCAGTCTTTTCTCTCCAAGTGTCAGGTTACCAGAGTCTTTCAAGAACCATATAAACATTCACATTTCATCACATAATGCCACTGACTGAAATTTCTGGAATATGATGAACAGTTGTAAAGGACATTTTTCTTATTCTATGAGCATCACTTTCTTGGTTTGCTAAAGGTGTTGTCACATGTAGAAATATAAATTCCAAACATTCTGCCTTCCCCCTTTTTTTCCACAGATAAATACACACACTTTCAGCTCATACCAATAACAACTTTAGCACTGGACATTTCTTTGGAGTTAATGACCCTTTCCAGGGTTGTGGATCATTGGCTCCCAGGAGGTTGTTAATTCTCAGAAAAAAGCCCTGTTCCTCTACTTTTATTGCTTAAGTATATTGCGTGTAGAATTGCTCACTGCCGTATAGCATAAATACTGAAGAGAAAAAAATAAGGCAAGTTCCCAACTGAGCAGAAAGTAGTATGGCACAAATTGACTTTATCTTATGCTAGATGACAGTTGGATATTTGCAAGCACATCCACTGCTCATCCTTATTTTAATAAAAAATTCAGTGTAGAAGAATGCCATTTACTTTTCTTATGTGAAGGACCTGAAGATGAATTGTCTTGAGATCATCAGTTGCACTTCTGAATCATAAAATAAATAAAGCCTAACAACTTATACATAATGATTTCTTCTAATTTGTACCTCCCAAAAAATTGCTCCTCCTTTGGAACTTGGCACCTCTTTCATTTCGTTGTTTTGAACAAGATGTTTTGGCTAAAGCAACCCTAGCTGCATAGCCTGATGGTTAAATCCTCTTTTGGGTAAGAAGGATGAAGACAATGGTTAGATATTCCCAACTCTGTATTTTAAAGAACAGGAATGAGTGTTCTGGGCAATTCTTGAAGAAGGTTTTCAAGACTTAGAAGATGTCTGGAGAGAAAAATATCACAGATACATCTTTGCTTTCCCTTCTCAAATTCTCATTCTCTCTATATATGGAGCCTAGGTACACAATTTTCTCTGTTAAAGACATAATTTAAGATTAAGGTACCAGATTTTTTCTTCAGCTGAATTAAAGATCTTCATTCTACCTCCACCCCCAGTATATTCTGTACCTCTGAGACTACTAGATCTAGGTGATCATGTTGTCTGAGAGGTTCTTAGTAGAGAATTGTTTTGGGGGTTTTCTGAGAAAGACATAGTTCATAACCAAAGTTAAGCAAGGTAGGAACAAAAAGCAGATCTGAGTGGACTAGGACAGATTTTTTCCTTTTTTTTCCCTCTGCAAAATGACATTATCAAAAAACGCAGCTGAAGTCAATTTCCAGCAATTGTTCCATTCAGTCCAACATAGAAAAAAAAATATTTATTACTGGATCTTTATTTTTTATTTTAAATATGCAGTTTTTTAAAACCAAATTTCTGTTCTTTGAAAACTATTTCTCAGCTTTGCTTTGGATTAAAAAATAACCATATTCTGTCAGATTATTTTTTTCTCAGTAAATGTATTCAAACACATTCAAAAAACTTTCCAGACAAGTCCAAAATATACTTTGGCCATTTCTAACACCAAAGAAATATTTTACTCAGCAACGATGAACATTTCTGACTCAAATAAGATTCTTAGCTTTTTCAGTTTGTTGCAGTGTACTGCTTTTGCCAGTATTCTTTCCTCACCAATATTTTTCATTCTTTGTTACGAAACCTAATTCTTCTTAGATAGGTTGCCTAATTAAAAGTAATCTTTAGTGCAAACATGAAAAGGAGCTTTTCTATAGCTACCCTTTGCCTTTCTGCAGAAGAGAATAAATGTAATGATGTACATCATCTATCTAGTTCATATGACTAATGACAGAAAAATTAATTCAAATCACACTGCAATTTCTGCCACATATTTGCACCCCACTAGTGCATGAAGAGCAATATTTCTGTGGAGTTATGGTGACATCAACTGGCTAGCTAAATGATCCCTGCATAATAATATCGATATATACTCTAGATGTTGGAGTGGAAACCAATACAGGGAATTACCAACAGGTAATATTAAGAATATCGTACTTCTTTGATATATTAATAAACTTCCAGTTCCACATGATGGATTGAAATCTAAATTTTAGATGTATCATCAGGGTGTGTATGATCAAATGCCATTAACAAACCCCAAACCATCATATTTCAATCTTTAGGTAGAGTTCAAAGGCAAGGAACTGACTCTGAGGTGAAAAACTGTGCTCAATACCAAATAAACTCAACTACTGTCTTTTACTTTGTGCTAAAACATATCTCGGCTACTCAGCTGCTGTGCATTCATTAGGAAAATGGAGAGACTGATAATTATCTTCTGATAGGATTTTTGTGATTGAGTTAACAAGTTAATATCTACAACTTGTAATTGCATGTTCCGGTTTAATGACAACACAGCCTCATAAAGGTAAAAAGTTCAGTTTGTTCCACAGTAGACTGCTTTCTTTAAAATCCTTTGATGTCAAAATCTGAATTTCCAACACTTTCCAGACCATGAATGGTTCGCGAGTATGAATGTATACATTTTAAGAGTCCCCAGTGAGTGTATTTTCTTCACCAGCTTGTTTCTCACCCACTTTTTTAATGGGATGACTTCTCCATTGCCTCTCCTACAGTCAGATCTTTCTTCTGTTTGCTACCCTCAGCCACTCAAAACCAGTGCTATGACTTTGATCACTCACCATCCTTCTTCAATGTCACGTCAGAGTTTCCTGCTTCAAGGCTTACTTGAGCCTGCTTGTTTGAATGGCCTCCAAGAGACGCTAGCTGGGGTATAAAGACTCAGTATGAAATCAGTAAAAGATACAGTTTCTGTGGACCAAAGAAGATCTAAAGAATTCAGACTCATCGGAATATTGCCAAAATAGTAGCTGAGAAGTACAGAGGGAGTGTGGATGGAGTTTGTTCGATTTTATATGTCCTAATACAAAAGTTACAAGTTAACTTACAGTTTAGTACAAGGGCAGTATAATACAGTGGCTGTAGAATACTGACCTAAGTTGCAGAAAAGATGTCAACTTCTTTCGTCAGTTTGGTGAAAGCCTTTAGCATTGAACATCTTACTTGACTAGTCCGCATAGGTCAAAGTATTCTAACGACTTCACCTTTGTGGGTGAATCATGTTTACTTGAGAGGATTTATATATATAAGTGTCTGTACATATATTTGCTGCTGTTCTTCTTATTATTGTGTGATTCTCAGAATACAAATTTTTCTCTCTGGTACACCGAGCCTTATTTGCAAGTTTAAGATGCAAATAAGATTTTAGTAAATAAAGAAAAATTCTGACATGAACTGTATATTCTTTAGTGGGGACTCTCGTAAAAATAATGAGTATGAGAAGCAATATGGGACAAAAATCACATGGCTGCATTGCTTTGGAAGATGTACAAAATAAAAATCATTAATCAGTCTGCTCACAGGACTATTTAAACCAGAAATTCCATTAAGTGCTTAAATTGATTTATTCTTCCCTCCCCCAAAATAATAAAATAAAATTCCTCAAGAGTCTATTAAATCAGACAATAAATAAAGATAGGTAAGTAAACTCCTTGGGGAAAGGAGGGACCTTAGGGCCATCTGATTCATATTTCATACCTCTTCCATTTCTCCATCTTTTTTTTCATCCTTATTGAAATTCATACATACACAATGTCATAAGCTAGTGTTGGTTTGGATTCAATTTATTTAAAAAAAAAAATAAAAAAAAAACAATTAATGTGAACTGAGGCCAAAATAGTCTGGTGAAATAATGTTTTTTTTCGTTTATATTCACTGCTACGTCTCTCCACTGAAGTTAATGCATTTTCCCTGAAAGGTAATTCATTTCAATTTAAATCAATACAGTATCTTTGAAATAATGCCTTCCAGAGATGCCGTGTTTGAACAAACAGTGGTATGTTTGTGCAAATTTAAAATTTTATTGGTAATTGCACGAAAAAAAGTGCTCAGGAAAAAACTTTGATTTCTAAACAATGCACAGTATGAACACAAATAATGTAGATTTAGTTTTATTTTGTTTGGATTTGTTATTCAGGGCTTTTATAGACTTTGACATAGAGGAGGGAAGGAAAAAACTATTTATATATCTAAATACAACTGGATATTGTTCTTCCCTAAAGAATGAAACAATACTTTCATGAAAGGAATGACTGCTTTTTGATTATTTTTTTTTCCCATATATTTCAGCATAACAGGAAAGGCTGGCCCAGACTGGTACAGGGAACTTAAAAATCCACATTATTTTAAACCTGCACTTCCTAACGGAACATAACCTCTCAGGTAACACTTTGGGGAGGGAGGGGAGGTGCAGGGATGGGAAGCAGGTGGTTTGATTTGTCCCTCCTTGTTTAGGACAAGCCGGTAAGTTGTGCGGTCACATAACAGGCAAGAGAGCGCCCATTTATAAAATATTTGACTGTCATGCTCAAGTTCATCTTGCAAGTAATATGAAAAAATTTTCTTTACACAGGTTTTTTCAATCTGAAAATGATCATGCCTTTTGAGGGATCAAAGGCATTATGAAGTGCTGAAAAAAGTCACATCAGTTGCCAATTGTTCAGTTCATTCAAGGGCGCTGAGGAAAGCAGCAACTGCGTTTGCTGGCTGAAAATGCTTGCACCAGCTGGGGCACTAGTAACCACATTCAATTGCTGGTAGTAGCTCAGGCTCTTTATGACAGGGGAAACAGAGGGTTTGCATTTTTTTTTCCTGATTTGGAGGTCACTAAGTCACTGGGTGAGAGGGATAAATTCATAACTCAGAATCACTTGGACGTACAGGATAAAAACATGTAACAGTCATTCAACTTTTTCAAAAGCTTTCATATCCGAAGAGTTTGTCCTGACTGGGAAGCAAAATAGAGAACTTCACTGATAGAGATATTTCTTAAGTAGGATATGAAATGCAACAAGGGTTTAAATTAAGATTTGTTTCATTTTCTTCTTGTCTCTTCTGTATTTGTAATTCTCTAACAATAATCTATGAGCTGTGAGTTGTTTTTGAAACCTGACCTAGCAAAGCCAAATGCCCCTTCTTATAGGTGTCTCAGTATTATTTTGCAATTGTTTGCAAATGGGAATTTCCAGGTGTGGATTAAGGGAAGGGACTACTGGAAATGCAGTTCTGCCCTACCAAGCTGTTTCCTTTCTGCTGCTCGTCTGAGGTATTACCGACTCTTGTTGTGTAATTCATGCTGGGAAACTGCAGAGATGAAGGCCATTATCTTTTTTCCCTCATTCATGCTGGACTTGCATCATAGTATGGATTTTTATATTTTTATCTTTTCATTCAGCCCCAAATTTAGCCCCTCTTCATACATTGAAAAGCAAAAGCCTGTATCGCAAGTACAGTTTAGACCCCAAACTCCATCGTGTCAACATCATTTGTAGTTTTAGAGACTCACGGTTGCAGGAAAAATATGAGTAGGTTACAAAAATGTTACTTGCTTTGGTTTGAAGAAGTGCAAATGAAGCCCTTCAAATGTAGTGCATGAGAGATGTAGGATGAGATTCTCTCCAAAAGTTGGTTGTTAGTGACTAGTTTGTTTTTCTCTTGAGTTCAAACACCAGAATATAAAGCATTTGTTTTAAGACAAGTGGTATATTCAGAGGAATTTGCCCGGTGACCAGTCTAAGCATATAAGAACTACAAGAGTCCATTTTTGGACACCTGAAGTAATTTTCTTCTATAAGACCAGAAAGGGAAAAGAATATGAAGCTAGTATTAGCAATCACAGCTCAGTAAATAGGCTGCACAGAGTAGATGGCAGTGATATTAACATTTTCTGAAATACTTAGATAAAGGTAAAAGGACTAGAATACAGTGTATTCTACAATCTTTTAGGAGCCAATTGTCATATAACCTTTCCACATCAGTGTTGTTCAAAATGATGGAATAACCCAACTTTGTTTACTTCAGATGCTTTGAAAGAAGATCACCCAGCCTAATGTTAGGAAGCTATCTGATTGGTTCATCAGATACAAGAGTCACCCGAAGTCTCAAATATATGCTTCATCCTCTTTTTTTTATACTGTTATGTCCTTTAACCCATCTTACGGTCATCATCCTTTCCTGAGAGAGACTGCAGAGGGGTGTTGATGTGAGACATATTTAAGAATTCCACTGTAAGTAATTTTTTTTCCATTACTGTATTTTTTCCTGTCACTCTATCTTTCTGTGTCCAGTTCACTGTCGGTTTGGTATTGATCTTTAATACAATACCTGTAAATCTTTCTGTATGCTTTCAAAAGCTGCCTTATTTATTAACTCTACTTTTATTTAGAAGCCAGGAACACTTCACACAGTTCTTCCTTGAGATATCATTAAAATATGCTAACTAAGGTAGATGTGTAAGAGAGAATGCAGACATTTCTAAAGGTTATGATCTATGACAACACTTCTTAGCTTTAAAGTTAGTTTAATTGAATTAATTGTAGCATTGAAGAAAATGAAGAACAAAAAGAGCTCTGACTCTGAATGTATTAACGGGAAATATTTGACCTTTTCAATATGTTACATTTTGATTGACACTCCTTTCTGCTGGAGCCCTCTTAATAATAATTTCTTTATTTTTTTTCCCATGAAAAATAAGGTAGGTGTGCCAAAAAGCCAAAATACAGCTGAGATAATTGGAAAGATCCAAGATGGGAGGTGTGCAAGTATATGTGTACACAGTCTTTCATAGTTCAGAGGACATTAGCAATGGGGGTTTCATTTTGTTGGCAAAGCTTTCAGCGAAAAGAAGAAGCTAGACCAAGTTAAAGCTAATTTGTCATATTAGAATGCTAGCTTCAGGCTTATTTCTGTTTGCAGAACATTAGAGAGGCCTTTCTTCATAAGGTTTTTTTGTGATAAAGACTGTTCCCTGCTATGTAAATATGAGAAGAAAAACCATTTGTAATGTCATTCAGGTTCTTTATTAATAAATCTGTCTGAAAGGTGGAAGTACCTTTTAAATTTTTTTCCCTTAGGAGATTTTTCAACTTTGTAAGATTTAATCAATTTTCTCAGAAAAGCAGCAGGAATTCCACATGTCAAAATATTCACCCGAGGATATAAACTTTTCTTGTGCCTCCTCCTTCGCCTTCGTTACTGGGTACGTGCTGTTCCTGTTCTCGCCTTGCATTTTGCTGTGTGTAGCCCATCCATCTCCATGACCCTGCATCTATATGTTACTCCTTCCACAGGGCCTTCGTGTTTTCAGGTCTCGCTCCTCATTGTTTTTTGCATTGCATATCAAAAGTTAGGTAAATAACCCTTTATCAGCCTAGGAGAATTAGCCCTTAAAGTTTATATAGCCTTGCTACAGTGAAGATTTCAGGAATAGCTCCCACAGTGTGCCATTGCTGCTAAGGGAAAAAATCCAGGTGGCAAACTGTCTCTTTAGCCTGCGTACTGCTTGCCACATTTAGCTTTTACTGGAAAACTTTACTGCTGAAAAATTTTCCCTTTTTGCCCTTGTTAAATGAAAACAAAATGAAAGCAGTAATGTGAGAGTTCCTGATGTTTACTGGCTTATTGAAAATACCAAACCTCACTTTACATGCAAATCTTCCCGAAGCCCCCAGAGGTTAGGAAAGGTGGATTTATACAAAGCCAATATCTCTTTCTGTAGTGCTGTAATTCTATGCAAAACCAAAACAGAAATTGTTTTTCTTATACAGATTAAAGCATGCTTGAGGCAAAAATCTGGCCTTGTTTTCTCCTGATGAAGAATTTCTTTGTAGGCTACATAAACACCATGTTTCTGGGCTGCTGCTGCATCTCTTTAACCTCCCCATAAATTGTTTAGAACAAAATACTCAGATTTTCAGCTTTGATACCTGATCGGTATTTTCCCCATGAGATGCTAAAAGGTCAATAAGTGTTTTGAGCTGGTTCAGCTCAATTTATTGATACTTCATTTCAAATTGTCCAAACATTCACAAAAAGCCTAAAAATGTGCCCTTGCCTCTGTAGGAAGAATAAATATATTGTAAATAACTTTCTAACCTCATTTTAAATGCCTGTCTTCTGGACTTCAGTTTTCTAAGTAGAAAAAACTTCACATTCAGCACATCACCAGATAACTTTAACCTCTTTGAAAATGCATTTCAGAAGCCGTGATGTATCTCTTGCTCAGCAGTTGGCCTTGGGAAAGTATACTCTGTACGGTAAGCCAAGCACCACATGCAGTAATCTGTCAGAAAGTGAACAGCAAGCGTAATGGAAGGTTGAAAAAGATCATTTAGCATTGTGACATTATTTGTGAACTTGCTGCTGCGAGAGAAATTTTTGTCATGCATAGGGTTGATGTTGATTTGAGATTAGGAACATGGCTGGCTGTATCCCCGGTGTCTGAAGAGTTTTGAAGCACAACTTAACCTGGAGCTATCTCGGCTACTCTGCAACCTTTTAAGGCTGGAACTGATAACACCTCCCGCATAAGGTGCTCCACTGAATTGAAGCTGAATGGTTGCAATGCCTTTCCAATTGCCTACAAAGCAGTTTGGAAGGAACCTAGCTTCACTTTTATTAACCCCAGAGGTCTCTCCATTTGTTTGGCTTTTCCAGTCTGTATCTTCCTTTCACTGTCCAGCTAAATTGACAGAGCAGAGTCCTGTTCCATATAGCATGCGTCTTTGTAGGAATCCCTTTAAAAGCTTTAGCACTTAAGAAAGATCAATAACACTTATGATGTGTTGCAGGCCTCCCCTCTTGCACGCTAAATTCTCGTCAGCCTGTTATTAGCTTGCCGTGAGTTACTGTCAGAAAAAGAAAGTAAACATTGCATCTTAAAAGCACTCATGTGGCATTGCACTTGAATAACGTTGTCTGTTGTTCCTTAATGAATTTAGTGGAACTGTGTTGTTGGTATATTTAGAAAGAGAAAGAAGAGCTGTCCAAAATGCATTGCAGGCACAGAACCAAGTCTATCTATTATATAGAAATCCACTATGTTCATTGAAATAAAATGAGCCCATAGAAATACTGATATTTTAAATAAGTCTTTAAAATATAAATGGTCATGAAGATAATAAATTCTATTTTTCTTCCAATATACTTCACATTAAAAGAAAAAAAAAAGCCCTGCAAGATTAACCTGTGATTTACTGAAGGAGAGAAAATCATAGAATCACAGAACCAGGTTCACAGAGTCAATGTAGAGATAAAATAGGGCAGTGAAAAACTGAAGAAAAAAATTAATCAACTGAGCTACACTAAGAAAGGTATTTAGGAAACCAAACCACTGAATACAGAAACACCTAAGTTTCAAACATCTAGTCCCTAAGTGTTATCTTTTGGTTTCTAGGCCTGTGGAGAGTTTTATCTTGGAAAGGGATCTAGAAGAATTTAATGTGGACCACATTCCTCATGACAGGAGTTAAAAGCAGAGGATCCTACATCAGGATGGTGAGTAGGTTTACCTGCTATTCACAGTTCAGAGTCTCTACTTTTTTGTCATGCACATCGTTTGTATTTCTATATGGATTATAAACATGATAGGGGTTTTTTTTGAAACAGTAAAAAGCATGGTGGTTTTTTCTTCTTTTTTTTAATTTTTTTTTTTTTTCTTAATATAATGTCCCAGTGGTTGGAACAGCAATGTAGGGTATACAGGTGCCAGTTTCAATCCCCTGGTTTGCTTAATAGCCTCAAATGTTCATCACCACAGAAACGGACCTAATTACCAGAGTACTGACTACTTCAGCAGTGCTCATGCACCTGTTAAGGGAGGGTGGGGAATTGTCCATTATGCATGTCAAAGTTTTTTTCCTTACAGTAAAAATATTAAAGATGGTTTTATTCCAGAAACGGAGTGCAAGTGTATGTATGATTCTGTAGTCTAGTGAGGATGACATTTCCTGGAAATAGCCAGGTTTTGGTCATGCAACATTTCTGAATGTTTGTAGTCATCCATAATGACTGAACAGTCCTTGGAGATGAGCCTGTAAGCCACGCTCACGTCTTCTTCCACAGTTTGCCCTGTACATCAAGCTGGAAAATATACGATCACTTAATGAGTCTTGATTTTCTTTATATATTTATTTTTCTTCTTAGTAAAATAGGAGTTGTCCTTCCCAACACAGTTTGATGCTTCGGTCATGTTTTGCCAGTATGAATGGGGGAAGGTTAAAACTCACTGAGCATAAATACAAGTCTCCTGCAAGGTGAGTGCTCTGTCCTCACATAGGAGTGGAGAGACCAGGCTGCCTCCAGTGAGTTTTAAATGAAAGCGTTTGTATAAGGCCCTAGTTTAGTATGATCACCTGTCAGAGTACATGCATATCCTCAGAGGAGAGAAGGAAAGAAAGCCTAGTTTTCTGATCCATAGTTGTTGGGGTCGAGGTAGCTTGAGAGTTAGCATGACTAGGCCACTTACGCGAAACAGTTAGCATAGCTGGACAGGCCACTGGAAAGGACAGCTAAGAATAACAATTGAGAAAGTTCTGATAGTGCACATAATGTGGGTTAGCAAAAACAAGATGTGTTCAAGGACGTGGAGGTGGTCTGTTGCTATTGGCGTTAGTGCATAGTTACCAATCGTAAGGGAATATGGGGTGCGTGAACAGCGTGTGATTTATGTCTGTAGCCTATCCGAATAAGCGTGAGCGCGTGTGCAGATATGAAAAAAGTATATAATCACGCAAGCAGACCAATAAATCAAATCGACTGTGCATTGTATCAATGTGTGAGAGTCATTCCTGTCCCTGCATGGATGCTGAAACTCGGCACATAGTGGTCTTTTACTTGCAGCACTAGGCACCAGGTGATGTATACAGCAAAAGTACATTGAGAGTCCTGCTGTGCCCTGTCTGTTCATACCTACAGAGCCATTGCACTTTATCACTTTATCAGTCATGCTGCTGCAAGAGATATTCTGTGCTTGAAACCCGGTCAGTGACATGAAAAAAAAAAAAGAGGAGTAGGGGGGTGGAGAAGAGAGAGTCATTTAGATACTTACATTGGCATAAGTAAGAAATTTGAAGAAATGGCCCTCTGTGTGGTAAAGACATATTGAGGAGGCTTCACAGATGAAGAAGCTGTAAAGTGGAATGACACCTTCAGTTTATTTATAGCTTAAATCTAGCATATTTACTGTCAGACTAAAAGATAGTGTGAGTTTTCCCTCTGAATCTGCTTCCTGTGGAGCAACATATTCTCTTCACTGGCTCATTCTACTTCTGCCATCAACACTGGCTATCTTTTACCCTTTCTTAAACCCAGAAATGAGTGGCATTTCACACCCACTTTGCAAAGCCAATGGGTTTTGGCATTTCCTATGCCAAAGAGTGTAACAAGAAGCAGGCCCAAGAGACTTCTGGGCTTGTAACTACAAGGAGAGTGATCTTTACCTTTCCAGTTGCCTTTGCTGCCCTACAGACATGAAGACTTTGCTTTCACTTCAGTAGCTTTAGGATCAGTCTCTAGTTCCTTCACATGTGATCTCATTCTTTCCTACATAATATATAAACTATAACACCTCTGCTAGTTTTCATCTGTTCCATGTTACCTTCTGAAGTAAAAGTGCCCATGCTGTTCTCTTTCTTTGGTCCCATCTCTCCCACTGGTCTGCAACGTTCCTGACTATCTCAGATTGAATTTCATATTGTCTTATGACAGTAAGTTAAAGAAAAAAGTCGACTTGTTCTTCTTTATAGAGTTATTTGAATTGTAAGTAGTCTAGATCAATATGTTCTGTGACAGAATATAAACATGCTAGCATTTCAGAACCTGTAAAATAAATGTAACAACTCAGCTGGTAGGACAGAACTGGAGACCAGGGAAGGCCTGGCTTTAATGAGTGGTACTCAATACACACTAAATCAGCTAAGGGTTGTTCCTGTGACTTAAAAGAAAAGAAAAAAAACAAGTATACAAAGCAGCACTTTTGAGGGAGAATTAGGCTTTAAAAAGTAAATAAAGAGGATTGCATCATCTTAAACCGTAGTTCATTGTGAACAATGAAGATAATGAAATCTGTCAGACAGAGACAAACTAATTTCTTTAGATATAAAATTCCCACTATGTTGTTAAAATCCATGGCCTGCTGTAGTCATTTGGATATTTTCTTTCAATATCAATAAGACTTAGATTTTCATCCCAGCGGTAAACCTTGTGTATGTCAAACAAGAAATGAACAGACATCTCTCAAGTTTTACATTAAAATTTTACTGGTTATGAACACAGTTTTGTTACTTCTAACTCACATTTTCGGCACAGTCCTCCTAGCCTCAAGAACTATCATTTTCCAAGAGGTGTTAGGAAAGCCTGACTTGAGGCAAGTCATAACTGAAAACAAAATCTTGCTCTTCCTCTGTATCATCACTTCATATTTGTGTCATCCAACTATGTTTATTTTTTTATCCTTCTTTCATTGTTAGCATTTCAGGGACTATTATAAGGTAAAGATTTCTTCAAAATTCATCTTCTACATGTACAAGAATCATAACTGCTCTGTCAGTGTGCCATGAAAAGATCTTTTTATGACGTATAGATAAATGTCTCTCCAGATAATAAACCAGTCATCCCTCTTGAAACAGCTTCTCCAAATTAACTTTAAATCAAAACACAAAATAGGCTTGTTTTGCTCAGTTTGATACACAGTATCCATATCAACAAAAAACTTAATATGATGTGTAGTCTTTGTTTAGAGGAAACTGAAGTAGGTAGCTGAGGTATATCAGCAAAGATGTTTGAGGGTAATTCACCAGTGTCCAGTGATATCAACACATCTTTCATAGTTTTATGAGAGTAATAGAGAAAAAATAATAAGTAGACAGAAAAACAAGAAGCTGCTGTTTTTTCATAAGCAACATCTGTCTCTGTTCTTATTGCATTCAGTGTATGTATTGGTTAAGGTCAAAGACTGTCAGTTTAAATTTTGTGAAAACTGTTGAACTGATTTAAAAAAAAAGATTACTTTAAAACATGACAGGCAGACAGTAGGCCACCTAATACATCACTGGAGAACATCACAAACTGTGACACGAGATTGCATGAAGGAATAAGCCAGGTATCATTTTCCTTGTTGTGGCAGAACATAAACAATTTACAAAAATATCTCTCAGTCATTTTAGTGGTACTGGAACAAGCTGGTCTGCATCTTTTCTGGTATAGAAGATGTGAATACTCAAAATGGCTTTTCAGTACGTTGTTTTACAGGTATTTGTATACTGTAGTGCAGGAGCATCAACTTGTCTCTGTAGATGGACGCTGCATTTCCTTTACAAATGCTTAGGTTAAACAGAGGTTATTAACCTTTATTCATCCACAAATCTTCTAATCAGATCAAAGACTGACCAAAAAACCCCACCCAAACTCAACCAAAACAACCAGGAAAAGCTCTAAACAAACACATGACAGACAGGGAAATGAAACCCATTGGGAAAACCCTGTATGTCATCATCTGCCACTGTTCTGCCCACTCTGATGTGTAATCATTTTGCATGGCTTCTCCGGATATCTTTTGCCCTGTGGGAGAGATGACAGTGCTTTTCATCCAGTCTCCAAACTAGGAAAAATTGTGGTCGAATATTCACAACTGCCAACTTCAAAGCAATTTTTCCATGGCAACCATACCTCGAAAGGCTGGAGTTGCAGAACTTGCCAATTAGCAGCTCCAAAGGGGGCCATTAGCTCCTTCAAAAACATAGCGGACACTGGTTTTAATCACCAGTTGTTTTCAGCCTTACAGCAAACACTACACAAACACTAACTGTGCAAGTGTAAGGCTGACTACTTAGAAAGAAGTTGATGATGCATGAAAAGAACAACACATATCAAGCTCAATTTTTTAATAAAGAATAATTATCCTCAGTAAATCATCACTTCTAACTTATTGTTGTTTAATTAAAGCAAGTCATATTTTCTCATTATTGCCAATGGTAAACCATGCATAACAGACATAGAATTTGCTTTCAGTAGGAGTCCTCAGTTATACTGCTGCTTGTGAATGAGCAAGTACCATAAAGTAAGGAGTATCCACATAAATATAGACCTGTAGAAGGGACCGCCTATCTGTCTAAGGCTTCTATTCATAAAGAGAAGACAGACTGGAGAAAATAAACTTAGGAGAGAGAGAAAATACAGAAATCAAGGACACTAGCTCCTTAGCTTGTGAAATCTTTCTTGCTCCTTTGAAGTCTGTGGAAAGTTGTGTCCTTATTAGCCATGAAGCCTGGATCTGCGTTTATTTAACATTTTCCTACACATAGAAAGGAAAAACCAAACCTTTGTAATTAAAAAAAAAACCACTATATTTTCATTAGCTGTTTTAAAGTAATCACTTCTTTATTCACATAAATGATGTGCCATGTCCTTTAGAGGTCACATATATTTCAGCGGTAGTAGTAAGAAAAACATGAACTTTACCCGTTCATTTAAATAGGATGTCATTGTGAAGCCCAATTATTCCCATTACCATTTACACTGTAACAGTGCTAACTAATTTATCACTTACCATCATGTCATAAAGCCCCAGTTATCCAGCTCATCTTATGTTGCTGGCTATGTTCATGCCACTTTGACATCTGGTGCATTTGAGAGGAATAACTGTTCAGATTTTGAACATGTAACCAAGTTAGGGACCTCTCCATGCAGCAGAGAGGCATTTTCTTTTACATAAAATTGGAATCATTTCAGAAGAAATGAGGCACACAGGCTGTTATGTGAAACCTGCCTGACCTGTCTGAATGCTGATGCATCAGCTGGCTGCCAGCTGGATGTCTCTCGCAGAAGGTGCCAAGGGGCACAGGACATCACAGGCTGCGATGCAATACAAGGCCACTGTGCGGTCGCTGCCCCGTGAGCCCATAGAAAGCAGCCCAAAGCCCTTGTCAAAAGTATGAGATGCAGGCCACGGCAAGTGGCTGTGTAACCAGGGCCAACTGAGCAAACCTCTCAATCAGAGCACAAGTCTTGACCGATCAGCAGAGCAGTGGGAGCAAAGCAAGATCGTGTGTTAGCCATTTAAAGACAGATTCTCACACGCGCATATTGTCCTGTCTCCAGTAAAACCCTAATGAACTCATAGATGTATTTGTCAGATATTCTGTTAATTAAAGATTCTAGTACACCTATTTGAATAATTCTAGTCTCTTAAAAAGAAGTTCAGTGGTTCTGAAATACCATCTGAGGACCAAACCCACATAAATACTTATTTTATTAGCCTAAGTAAGCCAGGAAATTTATGGTTACGAGCACTTCGAAGATGGCATTATGTTTGAAAGTGCTTGTTCAGTGTCCACGAAACAAAGCTTGTTTTATAATGTTAAAATCAGCTACATGATCTACAGGCAGGTTTAGCTGCAAAATAATGGTCATTGCTTCTATACGCACACACACCCTCACACTCGCATTCTGAAAGGAAGCTGATGAAATTTCATGTCATTTCAGTTGGATAGATGGTGCAAATTTTCTTGTATATTACTCATGAGCATTTCACTGTTAGCTGCTTAGCTTCACAGAGGAAGAGGTATTATTGCTAGTCCAGAACACAGGGTTTTTTCAAATACATTTCCTATAAGCAAAGCCCATGGTGATGTGCCCATTCTCTGAAGCTGACATCTGGTGCTGGAATTAACAGCTATGAGCAGAGAAGGGACGGATACCATAGCAGTACACAGGCTGGAAATTGAAGCCTTTAGTCTAGAAAAAAAAAATCTTAATGGGAAACATTTCTCTGCGACAGTTACAGCACTTATTTGACTACTACTTGTATGATTTTTGCAGTGCCCTGGCTTAACTGCACTTTGTGATAGTACACTAACAGGGCCCTGGAATTATAAAAGTAGGATGAAGACTAACTTGAGGGAAAGGTAAAAATTGCCTCACAAAGGCTTCCTCTTAAATGAAGTTCCTAACTCATGTGAGTTAGTAGTCTGAGAGAAGGTTAAAAAAATGGTCAATAAAAGAGAATAAATAGATCAATTACATTTTTCTTTCACTTCTTCTTTCTCCTCATATTTTTTGAATAAGCAGGTTGAAGAAGACACAGTAACAAAATTTTTAAACACAGGAAATTCTATGTCATCTTTTGTTTGACATGTGCAAGATGTTTTTAAAAGTAGCAGTCATGGAAAAAAAGGCCAACTTCTTGCAAAACCAACAATGTCAAATCAATAAAAGATAGGATCTTTTTGTAGTTTTTTTTCCTAGCACTACATGAAAATCCACAGCAAAATTATATTCACAAAAGTATGCTGCTTACATAACCAGTGATGGTTACGGATGCCTTCACAGTCCAGTTCTGTGTTGTCTGTTTTACATGTGGTGTTCCTTCTCTCTACTGTGGGTGTCCTTCATATCCCATGGGACCACTGGTCAAACGAGTCCAGAGTCACTGTATGCCAACTACTGCATGGACTGGACCCAGCCTTATCTTCCCTCTGTGTGATACAGTAGAAACAAAGAAAGATCAAACATATTCTGAGAGTAGCAATTTTGCCAAATGCTTCCCCTCCCCCCCCAACAAAAAAAGTTATACCAAACTGTTAATAATGTCATGTCAATATAATAATATCATGTCAATACAGGCAGGCATGGACAGGTGCGTGCCTTTTTCAGCTGTTCTCAGGAAACCAGCTCCTGCCTTGAAACTCTTTGTCAATGCTTCTACTATGAGGCTGGACCTTGACCAATGTTCCCTAACACACGGTGGTTTTCCATGAAATATTTAAACATTTGCTGGAATGAGACTAAGGGTTAGATGTATTAAGTATCTTGAAGGAATGACCTAGGTCCAATCTCATGCGTCTCCTTGTGCTTCCTTTCACAATGTCTGTTGTAGTCATTTGTACAAACTGGAAATTTTCCCCCAGTGACGTGGGAACAGACCCTGTTTGGTGGGTAGGACATGGATCTACAGTCTGGTCCCAGCTGAACTAGTTACCTGCTACTCACATAGCCCTCGGTAAAGGTAATTGAAATCCACTGGAAACCTCTCACATGGTCTTTCTACCATCACACTCATTACTCTATCTTGAGAATATTTATTCGACACCTGTGATGCGATGCTATACAGCACTACTGCTTAAAAACTTTCACCGCTAGTTCTTTGAAAAAGAAAATAAACAGAAATGAAATTAACGTGTTCTTATTCTGTATTATTACCTGGTAATTCCAAGACAAGTATGTCCCTAGGGCATGTACTACCACTCTAGTCCCAATGCATGTGTGGCAATCATCTGCCTCCACAATATTCCATATTCTCATTTTCCTGTTCCTAACAAATGCATGCATATGTGTTATATTTAGCAGTGTACTGGCTTCTTTTCTACTTGTGCCCTTACACATTTCTTTTAAATTCTGCTTCATTTATATCACAACTTTATAGCAGATATATCGAGCCAAATATTTCTAAACAGTTCTCATCACTCATGTGAATTCCTTAACCATGAATCAATATCAGAATCAATCCCAGGCCATTTTGAACTCCCTCACATCCGTTTATTTCTCTTCAGACATGGTGCCAATAATTCTATTAACCTTCTTGCAAGAGCTGTGTGAATTCACTGTCACATTCAGTACATCTTGCACCAAAAATCTGAGTTTCAGCTAGCTTGCAGGGCAGAAATACCATTGCTAGTGACATTGTTACACATCAGAATTAAGACACAAACATATTCTGTAGCTGTATCCTTTTCCTGTAGTCTCCCAGTACAGATTTTATTATTTTTTTCCCTTCTTGCTTCTTCGCTTTCTATTGTGCTCATGTACTGAGTCACACTGCAAAACTAGTGCAGTCAAAACCCTCCATGGTGCTCTTCTAGAAGGCCACAAGAGCTGGGAGTCAGAAGTGCTTTCCAAGTCATGATCCCATCACTGGACATGAGAGCAAGTGTGTACCATGTTGTTTGGGCTCTTGGAGTGAGGAAAGGTGGAGTAAGTCTCTTCAGAAGGGTAAGGACTCAAAGGCTCCAGCTTACCATGGAGAGGGGATTACAAGGTGTGCAATGAAGTCACACCTTCCTTCTTCAGCAGCCTGTTTGCCTTGAAAGGGACTTTTAGTCTAAGAATCATGGCTTTAAGGTATCCATTTCTTCTCTTCCAGTCTTTTAGCTCTTCAAACTCAAATTCTGATATATCACCCCCAAGGATTTAGTTGGGTTCATTCTTGCATTCAGAGTTCTCTGAACTTTCCCTGAAATCTTTCTCCCTGTGTTCCCTCCCTGCCTCCACTCCAACTGCTAGTCTTTAATTCCAAAGCCATGCCTTCATTCCTTTCATGAAACAAATGCAGACTTATTGCTTGCAAATAATCTGTCATTCAGTTCCTTATTCCATAATTTCAGTCATTCACAAAGTTCTTGTTTCATAAAATCACTCTCTGTACTACTGTAGTCTCTTCAACTTCTCTTGAAGTGGATGTCTTTCTTTTTTAATTGTTTTTCTGTGTAATTTTGTATTTGTTTTGAATTACGTTTATGTCTTCTCAGTGTTACAGAGTTGTGTCTTGTCTGTATTCTTCATTGCTGTGTACACTCGCATAACACTGTAGGTGCTGACAGATTACTAACCTTTTTTGGCCAACTACTTTTGAAAGAGACAAGTATTTAAATAGTTTCTTGTAGTGGTTTCCCCTTTTAGCATAGCTGTTATGCACTCAGTTACATCTGTATGTAACAGTAAAGGACTGTAGCACATGTGGGGATTTTTTAAGTAAGTGATGTTTTTATCTCACTTATCTATCATATCTGTACTACATATATCTCACTTCTTCCATGTGATGCAGACAAAAATGTGAAAAATGCATGCAGTGTCAGTAACAATAAACTCAGCTCCTCAGGCTAAAGTGCATCATACCTCCCACACACCTCGGTAGTGAACTAGTAGAACACTCACTAAACTATTCATATCATTGGTGTTGAAGAATAAACTGTATTTTCATAGTTCTCTAATCTTTTTTAAAACACAATTTCTATTTTTTGTAACATCACTGTCATTTAAACATGTATTTTACAAAGACCTGCAGGTGATTCAAAGCTAGAAGTATTCCTCCTTCATTGTATGTCACACATTATCCCAGCACTTGTAATTTCACACACCTTAAAACAAAAATTCCATCTTCATTGTGTCAGAGCTCATTATCAACTGCTTTCTGATAGCCTCATACGCTGCTACTGTCAATAATGGTTCTTGAAACCATGTCTGTTGAACAAGATCAGAAAATCCTACATTAAAATTGTTATCTGCCACTGTGAAAAAATATCCTTGTTTCCAAGTAAATGTGCCGACACAGATTTGTGAAGAGCCTGCTATGACTTTTATTAATTCATGATGTCTGCCTGTTGTCATTATCTACTGTTAATGAACAAGAAATATATAGATGCATTTCTGACACACAATATCATTCCTGTCAGTGACTTTCTAAATGTATATATAAATGACAGCAGAACCATGATGTACATGAGAGGTAATAAAGAAAAGCATCACTAAAGCTGCCTAAATTAGAACTGGAAGAAATAGAAACAGGATTTAGATTAACAGAAATATATTCATATCCCTATATTACATGGAAAATCCAAAGGTAGTCAGCTACAAGAAAATTTGCACATCAGTAAAGTATTATCTGATATTTCTACAGGATTATTATGACATTTTGTTGCTGTGTTTTCCATGCCTATTGGCATAATATCTCAAGCGTCTGAGTATTTCTGAAGTGCACTTTCCACAGATATAGTTTATAAAAATGTCACAAAGGATTTTGCAGAAAATGAAAATTTCATTTTATACCCTACACCATCTTTGGTAGCAATAACAGCACTGAATCATTACTACAGATTAAAAATCCAGATAAAGAGAAACTAAACAAACTTGGAGAAAATACAGGCTAAGCTATGTTTTTAGATTTATTGTTAGAAAACTACTAAATTCCAGATAGCTATGTTGTTTGTATCACCTTGCTTGTCATAGTTTGCTCCCTCCCCCTGCTAGGATTTTATGGGTGCAAAGCAGAATTACTTTAGCTGGATGAATCTAGGAAGAATCGAGTCTATTGCAGCAGTTCTCCAGAATTCTGTAGAATCACAGAATAATGTAGGTTGCAAGAAACCTTTGGCCATCTTCTGGTCATATCTTCCCTCATGGTTACAAAGGTGAGGACATGTACACATTACAGGTTGTGGGAGTGGAATGTGAATCAGACCAGTGAAACGCTCCAGTATTAAACACCGCTCTCTGACAGCCAAACTGTGAAAACGTTACACAGTTAGTTAAAAGCTGCTGGAGACGTGGAAAACAAGAATTCTTTTAGACAGCATCTTTTGGGAAAAGGAAAAAAAAAAAGAAAAATAAAAGAAAGAATGTGGCACTATTCATTCAGTTAACACCTCGTGCATACTATTTTTCTGCCAGCTTGATTTGCTACTACAGGCTGAAAAATTCATCAGTCATCTTACAGAGATAACACATCAGTTTTAACGTTGATTGTGACAGCTTAATTTTGGTTTGCAAAGATGATGACCTCCTTTCACATTTTACCTGGTTATTTTTTCAGACTGATTTGGAATCAGTTTCTTTCACTAGCTGGAACAAGGAAAAGTAAAATGACATTTTCAATTTTTTTTTTCAGGTTTGAATTTATCCTTTGTCTAAAAATGCAAAAGAATGACAATTTAAATATATATATGTGCATACATACACGTATTCTTTTACCTTTACAAAAATCTTGGCTGCTTAATGGTCCTGAATCTTTCACCACCCTTTTCTTCCACACCTGCAGATGTACCAGGCCACTGAAGATTTACTGTGGGTCTGTTGACTGTGGGTAGTGCAGGACAGTCTGTGCAGAAGATCTCTCTAATTCATCAGATTCCCTACTCCTACACATTCATGCGTATTAAGATTTAGAGGGCAAATGTGTAGTAAGAAGGTGAGGGTGTGAAGCTGCTGAAGACCCTGAGCCTTCCATGTTTCTTTTTAAAATGAAAACAGTACTTATGTATATTCACCTGCATCTTCCTGATGTGGAATTAGTTTTCCCCAGCCTCAGGGACTGCTTTTAAGAATACGATAGTAATGGAATTAGCTTTCTGGGAAAAAATTTAAAAAAAAAAAGAAAAAAGGGTGCTTTAAAGAAATGGACCAATTCTCTCTTTTTAAATGCCTGAAGGTTAGTTCAGGACTTGCTATGTGTTTGTTTTTATTTGAAGGGATAGTCTGGAAGATGCAGCATCACAAAGAAAGAAAAAAAAAGCAACCCACAGAGTTATTGTCTATGAAGATCCTTTCTCTTTGAAAGATTGTGAGCTATGAATTGCATAATATTTGTTAGGAACCAGGTCAGTTAATCTTTTTTTTTTTTCCTATGCTTTTCTTCTCAGTGCTGTGATGGAGAATCAGCCCGCCCCTATTTTCCCACCTCAGCGTTATGCCCTGCTAGTGAAACTGCACTGGGTTGAAAGGCATTTTTTCCTTTGCTTGCTATTCCTGCTGGAAATCCCTTGCACCTGCAGGCAGATATATTCACAAGCACAAGGCAGTGCTGCCCCTGACGTGCTGAACCTGAAGGGTGTATAATGAAAAGCATTAGTATTCTGCTTTTGACAGAGAGTCCCTACGAGTAACCTTCAAAAGGTGCAAACATGTAACTCACTGGTATTACACAGCTCCCCCAGGACGACGCTACCGAGAGTGCAGAGATTGCAACAGAGCCCATGAAGCCGTTTTACTTCAAACTGCAGCCTTGCAGGATCATGGCTCTGGAGACCCACAGCCCGCGTCCCAGCTGGCCTAATGGCCACCATGTGAAATTTATGGGATGTAGCCTAAGTATTACTCTGCACCAAAGTGCTGCTGTGGTACTTGTTGCTTTCTTTCTACCCTCAGAAAAATTCTGGATCACCTAAAAATGCTGAGGATCACTGAGACTCAAGCTGTTCATGCTGTGAGCTCTGCATTTTTTTGTAAGGCTGACAGGCAGAACTCTTTCATGGACCGAAGCCTGACCTGGACAGTCGTCAGTGGGCTCACACTTTGCGGAGGATCTGGCTGTATCCTGTAAACTGTATTGTGCTAATGCCCGTAGGAGTCTGTGGGGATGTTCACTCCATGTTATATGACCCATAAATTGTTACCTTACGTTGTCTTATCTGTCTTGTCCTAACACCATCAAAACTTTACCTTGTAAAATGCACTTACCATTTACTAGAGATTCCTTAGATTGGGTAGGTCAGGAGGATGATTTTGTTAATGTAACATTCTACCTGTGTAACATGATTTTTTTAATTGCAATAGTTATTCAAGTGGGAGACATTTATTCACTTTGTGTACCTAAAAGCACATATTTTTGGAATAGTGTACAAAAGCTTTAATCCATATGCTTTTGGAATGCAGACTTACTGAACATAACTCATGTATTAATGAAGCTATGATTGTGCAGACAGTGGTCTACTGAAATGAAACAGACAGAATCAACATGTTTAATATAGCAGGCGATAGAAGACTTGCTGATTCAAAGTGAATAAACACATAAAGGCAAATCCTTCATTTAAGTTTTCAAAATTTTACTTCCCATCTTATATAATTAAGTCTTTGGGGGCCAAGGTGGTATTGGGGGCCAAATAGAAAATTCAAAACTCACCTGTGGGTTACATTGCCAACAATGGTATTTTCAGTAGCACAGACTATGTGTGAAAAGAAGACTCTTTTGCTTAGTGCCTTAGATATGAGGAAAAATATTCTGGGACATAGATTGCCTGCCTTATGAGAGAACATATAACATTACCAGTTATTAGTCAAGTAAATCTGAGCCATGGGGCATGCCTTCCTACAGCAATGGGCCCACACAATACAGGCACCTGAGATAATACCAGCATCCTTTTGTACTGAACCCCAGTGGTTCAGCCTTTCTTGGTAGCCTAACCATGACTTTGGGACTTTGGAGACCTGAGCAAGTAATTGCGCAACAGCGTAGTGCTCCACGTGTCTAGTGCTGCGCTCTGTGTTATGACAGATGACTTCAGTAGAGTACATGATAGACAAAAGACTAGTTATAGCTTTGAAGAAGATGATTGAAATTTACTTCAGAAGCGTTCAGCCACACAGAATACACTATAATATATATCTGTATACAACTGAAATACAATGTGCAATAGGTCCAAGAAAGAAAGAGACAGCATGCAATACAGTACAAGAACAGCTTTTTGTTTAGATGTGTGATTAAAAGACCCAGAATAAGAAGCTAAAGGCAAAATCTGAGTGGAAGAAAATTATTCTGGAAAGTCCCAGGGTTCAGAATATGGCTGTGGAAGACAGCCAGTGAAACCTCATTTCTAATACGTGCAGATAAAGGAAAGGGGTTGGCCTGGGTCTCACTGAAAAAAAAAAAAAAAAAGAAAGAAAGAAAAATGCAACAGAAAGAACATTTCAAAATGCAGAATTAGGAGTCTTCACACTGCCTACATTTTGAAGAACAAAGGAGTCACAAGGAGTTTTACACAAAGGCCAAAATGTCTTTAGGGAAATCTCAGTGAAGGAAAACCATGGCACCTGGTAGTGAAGCTTATTCTGCATATTAAACGAGGTCATGAAAAAGCAATTTTGCCAGTGATCAAAGCCTCTCTGGAGAACTCAGGAAAAAACGTCAAAATGAGGGAGCAGAGCTGCTCACTAGACTAACTCAAATGCTGATAAAAATACTTTACTGTTCCACAGTAGAGAACAAGCATTCTGTAGGTGAAGACTAAAGAAAAGTCCTAGGACAACAGCTGACAAGGAGCACGTTATTCTTTGTAGAAATGACTAGTGATGTGCAGAACTTTCCAACTACCCATAACTTTAAAGACAGAAGATACAAGTACTGAAAAAAGGCAGAAGATACCAGTATTGAAAGAACCTGGTCTTCACTGGCACAGTCATTCAGATATTGTGTCGTGTGGAAAATAAAATTAAAAAACCCCCCATCCACTCTGTATCTTCTATGTACCTGGTGGGACAAAATACATGTCCTGTGGATGTCATTTTTTCAGATAGACCAACTGTCTTAATCAGGTATGAGTATGTATGAAGATATATTTATATTTATACATGTGTGCATATAAGTGCATATGTATATATATATATATGAATACATTTCTTGAAAACCAGGTCCAAAAATTCTAATGAACTGGTTACACGAAGAAAAATACTTCCAGCCTCAAGCAGATCTGTTACTTTTGAGATTAGAAGTGTAAGTGTACATCATGAACGTTTCAGAACAGTGGAGGCACACCCTATGTAAAAACAAAAATCAAAGTATTTAGGAGAACAGTAGGACAGCAGAAGATAATACTAAGAATTGAAAGCATGGCATTACTGCAGAACTGAATGTTTAGCAATATGGATTTTTTTAAAGAAAGATAGTGTTACAGTCCTAGATTGTGTAATTAAACTTTTCAAATATATTTAAAATTTTGATAAATATTCAGCACTTCCCCCAAAGAGGTGACGTAGTGACTTGATTGGTACATTATCATTTAGAAAGGCTGCAGGCGTCCTGTCTGTGCACTTGCCAATTTCTGTACAAGTGATTTGTAGCTGTGGTGAAGTTAGACATACCTACGATTCTGAGGATAACAGGGATTTTTCTGCATGCTAACCACAAAATAGGAAGCTCTCTGTATCACCTTTCACATTAATTTAAAAAAAAATAGAAATCACTAAGTGTTCATTTTGAATCATATCTTCATAGGGCTTTAGCTGAATCGTGAAAAAATTAGTGTGATGAATGAGGGTAAGACCACAAATCAGGGCAAAAAAAGAATCATTATTGCAGCATAAAGTGTAGAAGCCATAAGAAGATCATTCTCTCAGCCTTTGCTCTTTCTGTGGAATTGTGCATTATTCCCATTTTACTCATGAAGAAATTCAAATGGGGAGTATATGATGTCACATCTTGATGCTTTGTGGAAGAAAGCTGCTGACTGGTCTCTCTCCCATTCTCATTCTGACTCACTTCCCACAGTGATGCTGCAGCCTGGTTTGTCAGGGCATTATCCCAGTTCAGATATCATTAGTGGAAAGAGCCTTGAGTGTACCTGCCACAGTGCAATATAATGCAATGTGTTTGACCGACCGCTGGCTGAGGTGGATTGAGAACTGGCTGAACGGCAGAGCTCAGAGGGTTGTCATCCGCAGCACAGAGGACAGTTGGAGGCCTGTAACTAGTGGTGTCCCCCAAGGGTCAGTACTCAGCCCAGTCTTGTTCAACTTCTTCATCAATGACCTGGATGATGACACAAAACTGAAAGGAGTGGTGGATACACCAGAAGGCTGTGCTGCCATTCAGTGAGACCTGGACAGGCTGAAGAGTTGAGCAGAGAGGAACCTGATGAAGTTCAACAAGGGCAAGTGCAGGGTCCTGCACCTGGGGAGGAGCAACCCCAAGCACCAGTACGGGCTCGGGGTGGAGCTGCTGGAGAGCCGCTCTGTGGAGAGGGACCTGGGTGTCCTAGTGGGTGACAAGTTAACCATGAGCCAGCAGTGTGCCCTGGTTGTCAAGAAGGCTAATGGGATCCTGGGGTGCATTAAGAAGAGTGTGGCCAGCAGGACGAGGGAGGTTCTTCTCCCCCTCTACTCTGCCCTAGTGAGGCCCCATCTGGAGTACTGTGTCCAGTTCTGGGCTCACCAGTTCAAGAAAGATGAGGAGCTACAGGAGAGTCCAGCAGAGGGCTATGAGGGTGATAAGGGGACTGAAGCATCTCTCCTACGAGAGGCTGAGGGAGCTGGGCTTGCTTAGCCTGAAGAAGAGAAGGCTGCGAGGGGACCTTATAAATGCTTATCAATATCTTCAGGGTATGTGCCAAGAGGATGGGGCCAAGCTCTTTTCAGTGGTGCCCAGTGACAGGACAAGGAGCAATGTGCATAAACTGAGGCGTAGGAAGTTCCAGCTGAACCTAAGAACAACTTCTTCCCTCTGAGGGTGACGGAGCACTGGCACAGGCTTCCCAGAGGAGATGTGGAGTCTCCTTCTCTGGAGATACTCAAGACCCGCCTGGACAAGGCCCTGTGCAGCCTGCTGTAGGTGACCCTGCTTCGGCAGGGGGATTGGACTAGATGACTCATAGAGGTCCCTTTCAACCCCTAACATTCTGTGTGATTCTGTGATTTGTGCAAGGGAAATGTATTCCAGAATATTCCTTTTTGTTTGTTTTTGGGTTTATATAGCTGCCTGGAATTCCTTGAGATCCTCATCAACAACTTGACATTTATTTGAAATTTTGGTAATAGGTGTGAAATTTAACAGCTATCCAGAAAGCTCCAGTAGTGTCCAGCACTGCCAGGCCATCATTCAGAATAGACTTACCAGAAGGGAAACTGGATGAATACTGCTTTCTTAGAAATTTTTCAGAGGACTTCTCTAGCAGTGTTTTGAACAATGTTGCTTTTTCAGACTGGAAAACTGGAAGACTCCTAGGTAGCCAGGACCAGAAAGAGGAGAACAGGATAAAAAGGCAATGAAGTCATAAAGACAAGTTGGGACAGCATCTGAACAGCCCAGTGCGATTTAGAGCGATTCGGCTGCCTGGAATTAACAGCAGCTTCCTTCCAGAGATTTCAGTGTAGCGAAGCAGGATGGCTCCGCAGCTGGGGTCGCTCTGGGTAGCGGACGGATTGCAGAGTGACGCAAACATCCAAGCCCCTCCAACGTTAACAGATTCTCATAGCTTTTGGCTCCTAGCCTAGATATTCAAGATCAATTCGTTGACACTGCTCTCCATATGAACTTTACGAGTGACGTGTGCAATACCAGCCAATCATGGCAGTATCTTGGGAGAAGCAGATTTCTGTAGTATTGAATATAATAACATTCTGATTGACATGGGAGGCGGCTATTGCTCTTACCAGGAACTCGTTATCTATGGCTGTATGCCATAGAGACATCCATAGTGGAAGAGCTCTTTTTTTGACAGTGCTTCATTCTTTCACATTGAGAGGAGGACACATGCAGTTTTCAGATAATCTTAGCAACATACAATACATGTGCTCCTTATAAGAACTCCTGCAGAATCAACATCCTTTTGAATCCCTAAAGGTGTTTTATTTATGAATTGTTTGTGCTCGTGCAGATTCAGAAGCTGGAAAAAGTACATAAGGGATAGATACTACTACACTTCTGGCATTGGATGGTGGTTTTGTATCCAAAATACTGCAAAACTACCTTTGTTTACTTCTTGCAATAAAAAATTAATAAAACCTAAATTTTTTGGTAGGCTTTTTTTAACGCCTTGGATCATAACATGATGAGAAATATAAAAAGCCTCACTCTCCAAATTTCACTTCAATAAGAGTCTAATAGGAGGAACAGAAGCTGAGAAATTTGAAGAATGGCACGTCATGACCAGCTCTGGAGGTGATACCATGTCACCATAACTATTCGAATTATGTTTAGTTTGATCATGATTTCTTTCCATCCCTTTTTTTTTGTTGGTCAAAATAACAGTAATAATCTATTGCCTACAAGGTTACTTGGTTTAGAAGCTAACAGGCTTGGCTTAGTGTCCATTAACAGACCAAAACTTGTGAGCTCCTAGTATCAAGCAGTCTCTATGATAATGACTGTACATCTCCTACCACAAAACTGGGACATAAGAGAGGGAAGGAGAGAACAGGATGTCCTAAAGATATCCAATTTAGCCCAAGAAAGTCAGTCTATTACTGATTTCCTGAGAAGTGAACTACATTAATGTCACAGAAATTGGAGAATAAAGAAAATGAGAAATTTGATGCCATAGTTGCATTTTCCAGTCTGAAGATTAAATCAAGCAAGGTTTTAATTACTTGCAAAATTATTTTCTCCGTGTTCTCACTTGTATTTCCCATAGATAAAAAAAAATCAGGCACACAATTCATGTCCTCCGCTTTCACAAAGAAAAGATCAGATGGCAAAGCTAAATGTTGTGTTTTGTTACATGTGAAAGAGTCAGCCCTTGCTAATACCACTTGATAACCACTGAACAAGTCAGTAATTAAGAAGTTTTGCCGTCTTCCTGAATGTACCATGAGAATTTATTTTGAAGTTCTAGTTTTAGACCAAATTATGTTACGGATGTGTTAAGCTCTTGGAGCCAGTGTTTTCTATTTGGCATTTTTGTTCTTTTTAAGAACATAGGTGTAATTATTTGAATGACTCAATATAACTGCATCATGTATGAATAATATTGAGTTATATTCATACTTTTGTAGATCTTGGCATCTTCTTAATTAATTGAATAAAAGAAGTAGAAATATTCTTCCACAGCAAATACCCAAAACACTAATGTTCTTAATAGTGGAGAAATCACAGTCTTTTTTTAATTTAATAGTTCCTTTACTCTAGAGAACATCAGCTTAGACCTCTGATACACAATTTACACATTTTGACCACAAGTGATTATCCAGTTAGTGCACTGTATACAAAAGATAACAAAAAGCACTTGTTACGTTTCTCAAACACAGAAGGAGAGTCATCTTCAAAACCAGATAATTCACGTGTTCAAAGTCCTACCAAAGCTGCGAGAGAATCGGTTAAAGGAGACAGATTAAATGAATCATTCAGCTGTTGCTGTCGGACCAAGAATTCCTTTTTCCCATATGAATGGCTTTATCACAGACTCTGGAGACATGTTTCTCTCTCTGGCTCTCCTGGAGGTTTTCTACTGCATCTGACCTCTTTAAATCATAAGGAAATGTCCCAATCACTAAACAATAGAATCATTTTTTTCTGTAAAAAAGTTTTAGAAAAAATAAAACATCAAAAGGAAAGATAAGGGGTGGGATTTTACCAGTAAAAGACTTTGGTGAGAGAATTCGATTGAAGACTCCTCAAGTAGAGGAAGAAAGAGAAACAAGGTACTCCAGACCCAAGATGAGCAAATTAAATAGACCTCAGAAATTCTTTTGACCGTGTTTTATGTCAAAGTTGAAAATAACACCAAAATTAATTTCAAAATCAAAAGCAACCTTTGCATTTAATTTATAGAAGAAAACGGCATTTTAACTTAGTGCTCATCTCAACAGATTTTCTTCTCTTCTTGCCCACACCCAATAGCTATCTGCACAGATTTAAGCATAATCCTACAGTGTCACTCTGTGATGTACCCCGCGAAGAATGTATATGGCACAGTAGGAAAAAAATTTTATTTCCCTGTGTGAATTCTAGACTTAACTGTAAAGAATTTTAATTAAAATTTAACTTGAAAATCTTAATGTTAAAATAATACTTGGTTTATGTACATAAATGTCCCATTCTGAAGATACACAGTTTTGCAATTCAGATTTAAACAAACAGCCACATTATGCCTGTTCTACAACCGAATGTTCAATTTCATTACTGCAGCAGCACATGAATGGAGGTTTTTTTCTAATTTTGTAAGTTAGTATGTATATAATTATGCACATGACCTTGTAGGTATGTTTTTGTTAGCTCTGTTTGTTATGTTTATGTCAGGATGACTCACCTTGACAGACATGGCTACTGGAAGGAGAGTACCAAGAGACAGTATGATCACAGTGCAGTCTAGATTGCGAAAGTTACTTTTTTATAGCTACTAACTTCTGCTTAGGCATGAAGAATGTTATTGATAGCAGCCCTAGTGATGACACCTGGTGTCTTATTAAACAACTGCAGTGAAAATTAACACTTCAAGCCTTTTTAATGAGTCTATAAATGTGATTAATTTGTCCAGTTACCCTTATGCAAAATATAATTTATATGTTTATTCATAAGCCTTAGCTATTATATTTATATCTTTCTTCTATGGTTATAAATGACTGCACAGACTTGGGACAAGTTTTGGTTTGTATCAAATCATGACATGAGTCTATAGTCGAAGAGAAATCAGCAAGTGTGATATCATTTAACAGATCAAATACTTTACTGACGAACACCTGACATTCACATCTCCATGAGCGGCAGTTGTGGGTTCGTAACACCCTTTCAGACACAAAATGTGATCTGCAGTTGCATTCTGTCATTTCACTTCAGCTTTCAGGAGATTATCACATGAGGTTTATCATTCTTCTTGCAAACATGTTATCTGCAAGTTAGTGTGGCTTTTTCTGACAGCCTGTCCATGGTAGGTAACAATGTTATTTACCAGTACACTGTCACAGGGGCTGGAAATAAAAGGACAGACCTATGCCAACAGAGAATCTGTGTTCATTGCCCACATGACAAGTGGTCTTTGAAGCAGACAAGCCGGGTGATGAATATTATTAAGGAATACAATTCAACAGGTTGCTGTAGTAGACTACTTACCCTCAGCAGAGGGTAAGAGTGACGCTGTCCTCCAGGTTGGCAAATGTTTACCATGGACTTAACATGACCCAGGCCCAGCAGGCAGTGTTTATTCTGCTGTTTCTCCACAATAGTTGTGATAAATTGTTCTCCCATCTGAACAGAAACTAAAATTTTGCTGAACCTTGCTTACCTTTAGCCCAAAACTACCTCACTAATTGTAAGTCATTCTCTCTTCTTCTCCTTTTTTCATAGTTTTTAGATAAACAATCATGTTAGGACCACTGAAGAAAGAATCTTAAAAAATTCGCATCATTAAGACTATTCAGGTATTCATGAAGTACTGAAATATGGATAATGACTTGAACGTGTCAGTAAAATGATCATCTGTCCCCAATTAATATTGATGTATTGCAGTTGTGAAGGCTTTTAACGATTGCATTACTAGAAAATTATTGCTGCTCATATAATTTGTCCTTATAATCATGTATTTATCATAGATACAAAAGACAAGTTCCCCAAGAGGACTATTAAAGCCCATATTCTGTTCATTCTTAATTGGTAGAGAAGACAATCTTTACACTTATGTGTGAACAACCAGCTTTTTATCAACACGAGTGTCTCTTTAATTACAACATATCTATATATGCTACACACACTCTATGTTTTATAGGCATGGGGTGTTACAACATTCCTGAAAAATATCTGTATGGGGTGGAATAGATAACTAGTTAGGCAAAAATCAGCCTGAATAACTCTCGGAAATTGTCTTTAGAGGGGAAAGTCATGAACTAAAAATATTAATAGCTTTTCTCAGCCTACATTGGAGACCAGTTCTGTATGAGGCTATTCAATCACACACTGCTTCTGTAGCTCATGGCTGCAAGGATTGGATCCCAAAATAATGCCACAGGTATCTGAATGGTGCGTTCAATACATTAGATAGATTTCAGACCACTGAATTTTATAGGCTTAAGGATAAAATGAGGGCACCATGGCTAATTGCTAAATCTTACTCTGCAATATGAGTTCCCTTGTCTGATATAATTGCCTGACTGTCTCCATAAACAGATTACAACTGAATGTTGCATCTTCTATCTGTTTGTATCTCTAAATTAATAATATACAAGGCCATTCGGTATACTTTTTATTATGATTAAAAATCCTGGAGTCCTGAAATTATAGTTTGTTAGCTATATAATTTAGAGAGTTATCCGATAGATCCATTTCCCCTGCAATTACAAAATGTGTCAAACCAGAGACCTACTAAATATGAAATTCACTGGTTTTGTTTCTGCCCTGCTAGGGAAGGTGTGCCCATCAGTCTCAGAGGATATGTTGCTTATAAGGACTACAGTGTCACACAAAGCTATAAAACAAGAACATAGAATTGTGAAGCCATTTTTGCAGCTGCCCTTCTCTTTTGATTGACTAATGTAAGGAAACATTACTGGATAAATTCTGCTTAGATTGGTCTAGCAATATTGATGGTTGCTTTAATTATTAAAATGAACATGAAAATAATGCAGTTCTCTAGTAAGCTTTCTAATTCTGGAATTTCCCTTGGATGCATGCTTGCCATGATTCATGGAGATCATTTCATACAGAAGAGGCAGCAAATGCCTTCAGTGCAAACCTGAAAAGTGGATTAAGGCTGCTGTTTGCTGAGAGATATACACACACGTATGAGGGAGATGGGGAGAGAAACTTGGCAAGCCTTAGCAACATCTCGGGATGTTCCTCTTTGGCATGTCACAGTGGGTTAACATCACAACAGCTCCAGCTTGGAGAGCCAGGAGAAGATGCCTGCTCTCACTGCTCTGCCTGGGGTTATTGGCAGGTGCCCATATTCAGCAGTTGCCAAAATTTGGCCCCATAAGAACAAGCAGCGACAACTAGTCTCCAGTTCTGCTTTATTAGTTATGTATGACAAGCCAAATAATAGTTTTTTTATCTACCCTCTCCCTACCCCTGACATTATTGCCCAGACAGTGCTGTATAATGAGGCTATATGTACCTTGCTCTGCAAGGTCTCTCATGAAATCACCAACACTCCCTTAACCCTCATAAAGATCATTTGGAAGATTGACTGCATCTTTTTTGCCTTGGGTTCTGTGCTTTTATTATACAATGTTCAACTTTCTTTTTTTTTAATATAGTTCTTTATTATAAAAAATACTTTTTTATTATTATGTTTTTCCTTGGGGATGTTTTTTGTGTTTACCTCTAATTGTGTATCTAAATTCCCCAAGGGAACTCAAGTGGGCTCTGTTATATAACATGTGTCTAGCTTTATAAGCTAAGATTACAGGTCTGTTCTGTATTGTACTTCTACTTACGATCAGTTACTTATATGCAAGTTTTTACACACATACAGAATAATTGCCAACTACCATTATTTTCTCTCCCTCAAAAGTTGTTAGGGTTGTTTTGGGTATTTTTTCTTTCATAAAAATAAAATATATCTGTTCTGACAGAAATTGCAGTCTTCCTTTGTAAAAGAATCATAATGGCTGATAGGCTAGTAAACCCCAATGAAATCACTTAAAGCATGGCAGAAGCCTAACCCAAGTCACTGCAATTATCATTCTAACCAACACAAGTGAAATGCTAGCCTGATGCCTGAAGCTGGAGAATAGACTTTACCTTCCAAGTGGAAGTGTGGAAAATATTCCTAAGTATATTACAGTATTTTTTTGTTGAATAAAATCAGTAACCAGACTGATACATTTTCCTCTTTCATTTTTTTCCCCTCTCTCAAAAAAACCCCAAAGCCTAGAAAATAAACAAAAAAAAAAAAAAGACAAAAAGCCAACCAAACAAGCAAAAAAACCCCCAACACTTTACTGAAAACATATCTCCTTTGACTAAAAATAATGCTTTTAATCCTCAGGCAGTTTTTAAAAAAGTGGGTAAAATGAAGGACTAGAGTCACAAATAGGAGGAAAAACAATGTGGCATCACATTACTGTCCAGAATAAGACAATCAGAATGTTTGTTCCACTGAAGGATTTTAATTTCAAGGATATGAAACCAGGACTATCATTCTCAGACTTACCAAAATCATGTTCTTACCCTCTAGTCATAGCATACCCTGGCTCAGCTGCTCTCAACCTTTCCTGCTGACACAATAATTCAATATAGATAGTTAAACTCCCAGGTGAGGATCTCAGTTACAAGGTTAAGGAGTCATGCTAACTTATTTGCTCATGAGTTGAATTAGCACATAGGTATATTATGTATTATGACCCATCTCCAGCAGGAAATGTTGCAGATCTCCTAATTCTAAATAATCTAAAGACCGTTTCTTATTATAGTTATCTGAGGGCAAGCGATCTTGGGTCAAATCACTGATCTGACTAAGATGTCGCTTGTCTCCTCTTTCATGGGCTTTTTCAGAGACTTGCTTCAACTGCACAGCCTGAGATGAAGCTTCCCTATTGCTTTTTGTTGGAGATAAAAATTATTTTAAGTATGCAATGAGATAGCGAGGAAGCTTGACGATGACTCGCATCAATGAATGGTACACTCTCTGTGCAGATTAGCCAGGAAGAGTCTAATCTTCCCTCCTGGAAAGGCAAAATCAGAAGAGTAGCACCAACAAAGAAACAAGATCTTTTTCCACCCCACTTGATAGTAACTCATCATGGGAGCTGTAGTTTCAGATGTCTTCAGGCAATAGGTATTCAAACTGTGAACTTCACAAGATGTTTCTCAGTGTGCCAGGAAATGCAGTGCTGCGACACTCACTCAAAACCTAAGTCTCCTGTAGGTCATAGTAGGTGCCTTATCACTATATTCGCAAATTTCTTCCAAGAGGTGAAAGATCATCCGGATAGCCCAAAAGTTGTAAACACTTTCTGAATTCATCTCTGATGTACAAAAGGAGTCTTCATTCATCACTTAGAAAAGTGGAGGCTGTGTAAAGTTGGGTGTGAGGAGACAGCCCCCACCTTGGTGTCCATAACATACCTGTTTACACAGAAGGGTTTACATGTGTGGAGAAGGCTGTGGCAGCTTCAAGAGGCCTCAGAAGAGTACCTCAAACGCAGTTGAGTGAGCTGATGTTTGCAGGAAGACCATCAGGAAGGAGCAGAGGAAGAGCTATTTGCTTTTAACAGTACCTGTACTTGGGAGTTGTGACTGTAATTGCAGTTCCCCTGTCCTTCCTCCGTCATGGAGACCTGGAATAAATGGTCGGAGTTTATATGCCACATTTTGTGAAAACAGTGTTCCTTCCTCTTTTTTTTTCTCTTGCTAGGTGTTGCATCTACGTTCTCATAGACCTAAGAAAAGAATAGAGTCATCTCTTGTTTTCCCTGTGGCACAGCAATGCAGGGATCTGAGTTCTACTGATCTCAGCACTAAAGACACCACTATGCTTCTTGAGCCAGGTAGTTCACTAACTAGATTTCACATCACAGACAAATAAACGGAGAGGAAAAACAGTAGTGAGAAATGTTTTTTCATCTGCCTGCATGGCTGGCAGCACAGCTTGACACCACCTTAACAAGTGCAGAGTTGACTTGAGCTGCAAATTTTGAATTCATAACCTCAGTTTTTGTAGAGTCCAGCATACACTGCATAAAATGTTTTTGCATTTCCCTATGCCTTAGAACCTTTCTGTTCCCCTGAAGTGTCTGTAATGACTGAAATGCTTTTAACTGCATTAAAAAGGCAAATGGATTAAATGATGCAAGGATTTCTATTATTTTTTTGTTAAAGAAATGGGAAAAGATCTCCTATACCTGTCCTGAGAAGTTCCATGCCAGTTTCAGCTAGATATGATTCAAGGCAGCCAAGTTACAAACCTTGAAAAATGGGGTTTATAATGGAAACAACTGACCCTGAACTTCAGTGTCATGTGCACAATGCTATAATAGCTGCTACTTGGCATCACTTTCCATCTCTCACTTCAGTCAACAGATAAAAAAAATATGCTGCTCATTTATAAACTTATAGGTTAGGTTGCCCATGCATGGGCATTAAATTTTTCCTCTTCCTCTGGCTGTTCCATAACCTGCCTCTAAGATTCAGTGATCAGAAAGATTTAAACCCAACTTTGCTTATTCTAAAGTCAAGGTGGCTGCTTTGCAGATTGTCAGTTTGCACATAAAGTTTTGTGGGCTTGGACTACTTTTACAGGTTTGGCCAACATTAAACAATTTGTTTCCAAGACCTTATTTAACACTTCTTCAATAAGAAAGCACTGTATAAAGAAATTTTATGCCGGTATTACTCAGTTTCACAGTGGGTAAGAGCCAGAGTGCTTCAGTGGGAAACAACAACCTGCCAGAAACATTTGCCTAGCTGGAATAGCTGGAAAACCCTGTGACTGCTTGCCTGTCTGTCCTGCTTTTCTAGCTCTTCGGTTACAGGTGGCCAGCTAACAGGAAGGGACTGCTCTCTTTCTATCACATCAGCAACCTGACAGCTTTCCCAGAAGGAAAAATTCAGAACTATACAGCTTTACTTCGTCCCTTTCACAAGCAAAACACAAGCAGTTTCCCAGCTGGTCTGCTCCCACTCCTTTCTCTGGTCTACAGTGGCACATTAGGGAAAGTGCAGGGCAAGGGGTACCCAAAAGAAATTGCTCCTGTGGCTTGCAAGGAAGGAAAGGTAGGTAGTCCTCATTCTGAAAGAATCAAACTGCATTTTCCAGTAAGAACACAGACAAAGCAAATGGAGCTACAGAAATGGAGGTGTCTTTGACAGGGTACACCATAGGAACAAAATGGGATGCCACAGAGTAGGCAGAAACAACGGGTGAATAATAATACAGAAACTGTGCAGATAGGATTGATGTAGATTAGGAAACAGAGCCGATTGCTGGGGAGATGAAAGCAGACATGTGAGTGCCCAGTCCTCCACAGGATTTTCTTTCTCTTAAATCATGATACCTCCCATCAACTAATAGCTAGTAATTTCAGGGAGCTCGGAGCCTGAAGAGGTACACGTAGTGTGCATCACCACCACTCTTTAGCAGAGTACCCAGAATTGTTCACAGTAAAGTCAATGGTAAATTTCAATTGAACTGGAAGAAAATGCATCAGGCTATTATAATGGATGAGGAAAAATGTCCTTTTGCAAAACAATCTTTGCCTTTGATTTGGTAAAATAATATTTGGAAGTTTTGAGATTTTAAGAAGCACTTATCATCTGAAAAGAGCATTAAGATGGTCTGAATTACTGGTTTAACCTCACAGCAAAGGAGACATTAATTGTGCTCAGAGGAACCCAGAAATTTGCCCAGAGAACTGATTACCAAAAGGGCTTAAGACTGCTTTCCAAGGGACGTGATTTTCAGCTTTTTGTCTCCGTAGGTATCACACCAAAAAGACATCTCTGTTGGACAGGTAAATGAGAAATATTTTTATTCAAAAGCTGGCTTTAAGCTGAAAGTTTTCTTACCTGGGAAAGAAAGCCTTTGGGACAGAGTGTCAAACAAAAAAACCTCTAAAATATTTTCACTTTCAATGGGACAAATTAAAGCTGAGCTAGAAACATTAGCTATTTGCTGGATAGAGTCATGTCAAGCATACGGAATAACACCACCCTGTTAGGATTTTACAGTACTTGGGCATTTTAAGAACCCATCAGCTTTCAGACTTCTGAAAGAGTCACAGGAATTCATATCTACAGATGCTATTGACAGGCACAGTATTATTGGCTTCAGCTGATTCATGGCATCATATTATCAACGGAATCCTATAGGAGCAGGAAACCTGGAGGGCATACATTGCATTTGATGATGAGTTGATGATTATTTGAGGAACCAAAACACAAATATTTTAATAAACCAGTTATTTTGTTCTTAGCTTTTTGTAAAGAAAGATACTTGGGAGAGGAATCGGCATAATATATAGGTACTAGAGATACCGAAGACATTGAAAGTTTCAAAAAGGAAGAATGCAAGCTTGTATTAAGCTTCTGTTTCAGAACAGAAGATGCAAATAAAGGCTCAAGACTGGCTTTTAATATTTAGAAGAGTAATCTGTAGTTCTGTGCACCTAGAGATCTGTTTTTGATCAGGAAGGCAAGGCTAATTTCCAAATAATATCGAAGAGCAGTTCTCATTAAGGGACTGACCTTCTTTCATTTGAAATTAGAAAAAGCTCTGTTATCTCCATACATTTATATACAAATTCTGAAAATCTGGTAGCGTCTGTAGTTTTGAAAGAGTACATGTACTCTTAGTGACTGTGTTTTAATTTTTCACATGAGGTCAATACCTGGCCCAAGAGACACTGAATGGAGGAAAAAAAAGGAAAAAAGCATATCCCTCTGCACAAACAGCCGAACTTTCAGCATTCGTCTCCAGTGCACCCTTGAAATAAGAAGGAGCCATTAAATGTTCTTTCCTGTAAAGCAGAGGAATTAATAGCAGTTACATTTAAATACTGCTTACATTGTTTAACAGGCAGTCTATTATAATGTCAAGTTAATGAGAATGCCAATCAAGGAGGAATACTGTAAGTTAAAATATGCAAATGAGACTTTAGCATAGTGAAGTTGCTGTCATCTTTAAATCACGCGACATGCTGCCAATCTGTGAGAACTTTCTCAGGAAATGGCCAGATTTCAGTGAAAAAGACAAATTTACATGATTACTGAATTCACAGTGTTTGTCACTTCCGGGAAGAAAGCAAAGCCAGAACATGCTCAAGCATGACTTTATTTTGTGTAATCTGAACAAAAAGCACAGTTCATGACATCTCAAACAGAATGTGATTGTAATCGAGTAGTAATTAAATTTGAAAAAACTAACTAATGATCTCTGAAAGCCATGAATTACAGAAATAGCTTATAACTCTGCTTTTACAGGCGTGGTTTGTTTGTATTTCAGGAGCAGATTTTTTTTTTTATTTTTTAAACTGAGCCCTGACTGAAAGTGGAAGCATCATTGCCAGCCTCTGCATCGAGGAGTCAGGAAAATCCCCTAAGCTTATCAAAGCTGTGCCTCTGGTGCAGCCCTGAGCTTGTCAGAGGCTGTGCAAACAGTTATAACAAGAAATTTTTTTCTCCAGGCTCTGCAGAGAGGTATTTATAGTACTGTCATATAATAATTAACTGTCGAAGTTAGCTAAGTTTGCCCTGGTGAACAGTAATTGTGATGCCTCATCAGCATCCTGCTACTCTGGACCTATGGATTTCAATTTAAAGAGCTGGTCCTGGTTAGGTGGGGTTTTTGGGGGGCGGTGGAGAAGTATTTTTTTTGG
>Ga0065711_1000982_pt1 | contig 50611 bp, 25 predicted proteins | sample Hoacrofraction12_FD_59098 | JGI IMG/M metagenome (GOLD analysis project Ga0065711, IMG submission 59098) | Hoatzin crop microbial communities from Cojedes, Venezuela - Epithelial fraction 12 v2 (version 2) | ecosystem: Host-associated > Birds > Digestive system > Esophagus > Crop | place... | reverse complement strand
TGCAGCCTGCTGTAGGTGACCCTGCTTCGGCGGGGGGGTTGGACTAGATGACCCACAGAGGTCCCTTCCAACCCCTACTATTCTGTGATTCTGTGATTCTGTGATTCTGTCTAAAGGCTTAAGTGTGTAGCCACTTACCAGATTCAACTTGCCTGTCGGAGCCCCTCCAAGGACTTTCACTGAAACAGTTTTGCAAAGTTGAAACAATAGGTATTTATTCAAGTGACAGGTATCACAGATTCGGGATTGCCGTTGATAAATTCACTGTCTACAAAAATTGAGCTCAAGGTAATAATTGAGCACTTTGGTTAACAATGTGTTCCTGGGGATACAGCTGACAAAGTCAGAGGGGCGACTCTTACCAAAAAGGCGTCCCTTCTTGGGGAGGGAAGAGAGGTTCAGGCCTGTCGACTCGTCTGTCAGGTAAAGTTCTCGCTTGGCTCCTCCTCCCAAAGAGAGGAGTTTTCAAGTGCCAGTTTTTGGACATTTGAAAATCTTTTGACAAGATGGGACTAAGTCTATTATGTGTCGATTGGCTCTTGGCGTGGAATGTTGTGTTGTCACAAGTGGGGCTCAGCTGTTTGACATGCCTATGGAGCGAGCATCTTGGTATGTGCTCAAGGGGACCATCTGTTCTTTATCTGAAGCAACCTCTGACTGTGTGGCCTCTGCCACGCCCCATAGATTGCTTGATTTACCATGATGGGCTATCCCCACTTCTGTCTGGTAAGGTATATGCAAGTTAGTTACTCCATTTGTTAACTCTTTGGCTCTTGACGCTTGAGGCCGAGCATGTTTTTCGTCTTGCATTGAGAAGTCCAGCAAGGCCATTGAGCCACAGCAATGGAGCCTTAATTGTGCCACAGTGAACTCTCAGGGACTCTTTCTCTGTGTCTTTAGGACCCTTGTAGACAGCCTGGATTCGCTTCTCAGTTCAAGCTCTGTGAAGTTGTCCTTACTGTTGCAACATTGAGAACTTTTATATAAAATGCCTTGGTCATCTTCTCTGATACCAGTGATGCGATATTGGCAGTAGGATGTAGATGAGAAGGGTATAGGTGACTGGACAAAGTATAGGGTGTCAAGGCCTGTCCTGTTCGAGTGTGGACCCTGGAGTGCGTCACCCCATACAAAGTTGAACTGGGGTTTTTCTCTACCAGCATCAGCTGGATCACCTCAAGTCTGGTACATCTCTGTGGTGTGTTTTATGATGTAAGTAATTTATATGGCTGGCGAATTCACTCTCAGGGCCCATTCTGTATCATCTGGTAACCATTTAATCTAGGCTGGGGAGGAGTATGAAACTTTTTCTTATATAGATACCATGCAGTAGAACTTGTTCTTGAAGTTGCAGCCTTACTAATGCCAAGAACAGCCCCTATATTCCTCCTTGTACTTTTCAGTGATTAAAATTCTGCTGATTGGTTTGGAACGAATTGTATGACCCCTTCATCTGCTTAGTAACTCTCTCTATTAAAAGCAACGTAGACTTCCATGTGCAATATATTATACCCGGATACATACAGAGACAATGGTAAATACAACCACTACCGTATCTTCCACTTGCTATCTGTTTAACATCTTAAGAGTGCATGACATATTAGAGGAAAGTATTTTATTCTTTATTTCTTAGAACTTACCATCCTTGTTAGACTTAATACAATGAATACAATGCACAGAAGACTGTAATAGCGATAACTGATGTTGAAACTCATACCGCGTTCACTGTTTGTCACTTTCTTCTTGGAACTGTACCGTAAGTTTGTAAATTTGGGTACTTCAGAATGTTCAAAAGAAGTTTGAAGATGATGGGGAGGGATGAATTCTATTTCGTTCTTTACCAAAAAGCAACAAAAATCAATTGGTTAACTATCTGTATTTTGTATTGACCAATCTATATGGAGGAACTCAGAAATATAAAGCTCAGCAAAAGCATTGTTCTTGCACAATGCTCCGTTCAGTGTTCAGTAGTCATTGAGAAGGCTAGGAGGAGATAAGAGGGAAGGCTATTTGAAACATGCTTCCCTCCCCCTCTTTTTTCTTGTGCTCTATTGTAAAGACCTGCCAGTTTGACAAATACCATCAGCAAGAAAGGAATTATTATATCTCCAGCCCTCAAGGATTTCTTATCTCAAAACTGGCCTTTATTATGGTTTTGTGGTTTTCCTTTGGCATTAAATCCCACTTTTTCTTAAATAAATTTTTAAGTACAGGAAACACTATAAATTTGTATTTATGTTTGTAAAAATACAAAAAATAATGTGCAACACTTTCCAAGATCAGATGAAAATTTACTGGGTTTTTTTTTGAAATTGTTTCCTTTACCATCAAAGGCATATGAGCTCAAAGATGCTGTTTCTGTTAACGTGCATTCACTTACAGCAGCAGGAACGTGATTTTAAAGTATAACAGCAAGGTTTTGCTGGTTGGTTGTAGCATTAAAATGTTTGCTTTTTATAGCTTTTAAAATGGAGATATTTTCTGGAAATAGAAATTGAATTCATGATTGTTGATTGCTTTTATTTCCAATAAATAATACAGCTCTTAGTCTGAATTTCTTACATAACTCAAGCACTGTGGATGCATCAAATCGCGGTTTTATGCTGGGGGATACACAACTTTTATATTTAATACTGCTCCTACCTTCATCTGAAGCTTGTGATAATAAGTCAGTAATTGGTGCCCTAGTGCTGTGATCTTTTCTGTTGAAACTATTTCAGGAACAACATCTCTGGCATGATTGTAACTTCACCATTCTACTGAGGTAGATAAAAAAAGTACAATTTGGAGAGATGAAGTGTATTAATAATATCATAATTTTATGATAATATGGTGTTAATAATGATAGTGACAGAAGGTAGAAGTTCAGAGAGAGGCAAGATTTTGGGGATGCATTGGCCCTATAAGACAGTGAATTAAACTTACTGTACTTTTTCTTCAAACTACTAAATTAATTCTGAGTCCACCATCTGATGTTAAAATTATTGCCATTTGGACCATCTGTGTTACTCTGGTAATAAGGTGCTTTTAGTTTCTGTTTCCAGTTGATAAAAAGATGTAATTGATTTATCTGTCACAGCCATTGTCTCATTCTGACTCTCTTTATGGGCTCAGGCTGTGATTCTGTGGAAGCCGAGGTAAATCTAGTGGCATGTTACCGCAGTTTTGCCTGTAGCCATGCTGTCCTGCGCCCTCTCGTGCTGAGTCCACCCTTGTGTAACCTTGCACCAGGACGCTAACTGGACAAAGTGCTGCTGTGATGAGTTAACTGCAATAGAAGTGTCAGCACTAGTGGAGGTGAACTGTTCTGACAGTGGGAACGAGAAGAGGAGCAGTGCAGTCAGCAGTTAGAGTGACTTAGGCTCTGCGTGACACCAGCCTGGAGGACAATTTGCCCCTCTTGTGTTCCCTAATACCCATTTTTGTTGTTTTAAGCTGAGGAGTGAGGGAACAGGGATGTTTGTGTTTGTTTTTTTATTTTTTGAATCTTAAGCAGCCTTCCTTGAAATATGTGGTCTGACGGTGACATTCCTTTATTTTTTTAATCATATCTATAACTTACATAGATTATTCCAAATTTTAAAATTAAGTATCCCTTATTTAGATGTAGCTGTCATTGAAATCTTACAGGTAAATGAATTCAGCAATATTAGGTAGAAATCAACCTGTGTAATAATTGCATGAAGACCTGGAAACAGCTAGGTTTCAGATGTGCTCCCCACAGTCTTGCTGTATGCCAATGACCTTTTCTGGCTGTTGGTCTCTATAGCATACTTCTACTTCCTTGTGGTACTAACTCTGACTCTGCAGCTTTTACAGGCATGTGCTCTATCCAGCTCTCTATATTATAGAGAGTATGCTGAGCAAATGGGTCTTTTTTTGGTGTCTTTATGTCCAAATTGATAACTTTGCCCCACTGGTTTAAAAGAAAAGGTGTGATCTTGTTACTCTGGTTTCAAACCATGTGAAGGCAAAATGCAGGTAAGTTTTCACTGAGAATATCTGAAAGGATGATATTATCAAAGACTGAAATACATATATGTGTGTGTGTGTATGTATATACATATATACATAAAAAAAATAAAGCCACACTTTTATCTGGATTAAATTGGAGACATCTCTCTCCCTTTAACTCTTTTTCAGCTTTGGATTTAATCCTTATCTCTGTACGTGTAGTAGATTTTTTTTTTTTAAATGAGAAAACTGTAACCCTCTGTCTGATACAGAAGTTTTCCTGAAAGTTTACCCCACCTGTGTCCAAAACCTGTTATGATGACAAATTTCAGAAATGCTTTGCCTACTCTGTAGAAAAGTACTTTTTTTGCCTTTTTTTAAAGGGATTTTTTTGAAGTTTCAATCTCTAGGTGCTCCCTATTTCTGTTACTGTGGGATCTGAATATTTGAAGTCAGTAAATTTCAAGTAGGAAATAATGGAGAAAGGACTAATTGTTATGAAGAACTAAAACCACAGTCAGGAGAGAAAAATGAGACCACACCAAACCCACATTTGTTAATGCTTCTACAGCAGCACTGAAAGAAATATGCTTGAATAGTTAATTTGAAGTGAAGATACTGATGCAACATTCATCTCAAATACTTGGTGAAAGGAAAGTAATTAGTAGCATAGTTAACTCAAGATACCAAAAGTAAGACTATAATGAGATGGGCTGCACAGCTGGAGGAGGGGCATTTTATCTTAAAGCACTTGATGAAAGAAGTTTACTGTTGCAGATGCGCAATGAAATACATATGAATTGAAATCCTTTGGCTAATTTGAGGGTCTGTAATGTTAGGGCAATATTACCAATCGCTTGATGACAGCGATAGCAGTGGTTGTCATAGGTGTTGAAATGGTCTGTGAAGGCAGAGAACTGTTATAATAAAGGGTGAACAGAGAACTGTTGTAATAAAGGACACTTCTGCGCGTGTCCTCTGGCCTTGATAAATGCTGTGATAGATAAGTGTTGCAGACAGGTTCTTGGAGCACATACTCGACAAATGCATCGAAAAAGAGTACCTATTGGATTTATTCTCCAGCAATGCAAATATAGCTTCTCAGAACTAGTAACTGCATTGTACTCAAATCCTGCAGTTTGTCGGAGTGTAGAAGGACCTTTATGCATATTAATCCTTTCTCCAGAAAATCTCAGTGATGCATTTCAAAGGGGGATCTACCTAAAATTCCAAAGCCTACATAGAAAGAAATGCGAAGCAGGACGATATATTACAAAATGGCATTAGTGGAGTATGTTTAAAGACTGATCTGTCATAAACATTGATAAATACATAATGGCTGTAGATGAAGACCCTAGAAGGACCCTGTGAAGTCCAAATAAATAACATGTTTAAACAGCGGAATAAAGCACATTATTAGGAGTAGAAGAAAACATCTTAGCTTTCACCTAGTGACAACAGAAAAAAAGTCTGTCAAATCCTGCTGATTTTTAGAGAACAATTTAAAAAAAACACCCTAGAAACCAATGTTAAGAATGGTTTTAAATATGTCAGTCAAATTTTTTTCGGAGTTCGTGAGACCAATAGGTGATGAAAGCATGTTAAGAACATTTGAAAGTCGTGCGATATAGATGGTCTGTTTTTACAGTGGAGACAGCAGGAGTTACCTGCACTGATCCCTTTGGGAAAGGAGGGTAAATAGGCAGTAAAGTTAGTTGATGCTTAAAATACAAAAACGTGTCTAATAAAACCTATTTGGCGTAGATTTTGCTGAAAACTTTTGGAATTGTTTTATATATGTTTTCATATGATTTTATTTTGTGTTTCAGCTTGTGATGAATGGAAGATTTTACCAAAACCTAATCTGCATCGAGATGTCAACAGATTTGGTCACACTGCTGTTGTCAGTAATGGGTAAATGAAGCGTATTTTAAATTTTCCTGACTGCTTTTCTGAATGATAAAAACTGTGGCAGAAACTGTACCCATGTGAAGTATGCTTCACTAATAAACAGCTGATGTAATTTATTAACATGAAAAGTAGTGCTCATCAGGACTTTACTTGTCTTAAGTAAACAGTACAGCTAGTCAATATGGCAAGCTGTGGTATCTATTCAATGGCATTTTATATGAACCTTCTTTTGTACTGTGGTGTTTCCTCAGTATTGTGAACTACGGTGAATTTGAAATTGAGTACCAGCTATAATCCTCACTTAGACATAATGGGAGAAATCTTTTTCTCTTTGCAGCATGCTATAATTCCTTGCTCTTCCATAATCATAAAATCAAAAACATGTAACTAAAATTTCCTTACAAGAAGGAAGATTTTGAAGATACAGTGATCATCATTAACCGCTTGCAGGAAAAAAAGCCTGCCAGCATCTAGACTATATTAAGTATATTACGTTTATAAAATGTAGCATACTTTCATGTCACCTGTTGAATAGAGGAGCTCAGTGAAGTTTTGTCATCTAGAAACAGGAGATGGATCGTATCTGGATTTTTCTGGATTTGGTGGCTGAACTCTCTGCTTGCTCCACCCAAGCCCCAACGATAAAATTGTAGGACAAATGTCTCCTTTTTACTCAAAGTTGAAGAAAACTGTAATCAGGTTTAAAGGAATTTCTAGTGTTTGCTTGTGTGAGTTTTACTACTGCTGGTTGCCAAATGGCCTAATGTTTGACAGCTGCAGTACTACGTATGACTGTGCCATAGTATGTGCTACTGATCATTCATCTTCTACATTATTAGTCACTCATTAAACATTATTAAACTCAGTATTTAAGTATATGTGGGCAACTTGTAGATCCTCTACAAATGGATATTGTATAGGTCAGAAATGATGGAGGTGGTAAGTAATACTACAAATAAGAGTTTACCAGATTTTAACAAAAATAGCAGTAAGTTGTAACTCTACATAGAGCACTCAACATTAATCAATGAACAGATTACTTCATTAAGGGAAAAGTGCTTGGAATTAATGAATTCAGCAACCGGTAGTTTTTCATTTTGATTTGTGTTGTTTTAAGACATCTAAGCTATGTCTGATACTTCAAGAACTGTCACTTTCAATGAATTAGATTCAAGGTGAAAATGCCCATTTTTTTTCCCTGAGATTAACGGTATTTTTAGTAGGTTTGTATGTACAAAAAAAGTGTAATACAAGATATTTTCCAAAGATTTCTGCCGTTGGTAACTGTATGATTAATTCTGTTTTAAGAGTATAGGATACAACAGATATACAGGTTCTTTCTTATTACCTTTTAACTGAGGCTGTTCTTAATTTTAAATGAGAAAGGTAAGATCTCAAGTCTAGTCTCCTGGTTCTGATGTCACGAGCTTACCAAAAAGAAATATCTGTCTGCCAATTATTGCTGGTTGTCTTTGAAAGCTCCTTGAAGAAAAATGTTCTCATTTCCTGCAGCCTATTATTTCACACTCTGTTCTCATTATCCAGCTCCAAAAATGAGTAGTTTCCTCCATAGCTCTTCTTTCTTCTTTCCAGACACTTGGTATATGTCACTCACAAATATGTACAGCACAGTGCGCTTTGAGCAATGTTTTTGTTAGTCTAAACTTCCGTGGAGAAATATGGTGAACAACTTATCAATCTTTATAATGGAACCATGGACAGAGTCTTTATTAGACAGAGATGAAGAATGTTTTTTTAATAATAGTATGTGGAGTTTTTTATTGTATATCAAGACAGCTAAAGAAATCAAGAAAAATGTATCTATATAGCTACAATAACGATTGTATTTGCTTGCTATTTCCTGATAGGTCCATGTATATATTTGGGGGTTTTTCCAGTGTTCTTTTGAATGACATCCTTGTGTATAAGCCTCCAAATTGTGAAGCATTCAGAGATGAAGAGCTGTGTAAAAATGCTCGTCCAGGGATAAGGTGTCTATGGAACAAGAAACATTGTGAATCCTGGGAATCTGGACATGCTAATAACATCCTTCGAGCAAAATGTCCTAAGAAAACAGGTAAGTGAATTCTAGTCTTACAGTGTCAAATTTGCAATGTGGGAAAACCCCCCCAAACAACCAGGTGGAACTGCTGATGGGACTGTTAAGACTGTTCCTCTCTGAGAATACCCAATGCAAGGGATTTATGGATTAATTTTTAAAATAGTTCAATTCTGGATTTTTTTTTTTATTTTGAATACAGGGAAGTAGGTGCAAAAGAGCACAAGTTTAAGGTGCTAAAGGATACAAAAAGTAAGAGGGTTCAGAGAGAAGAATTTACTTCATTGGCAAGCTAAAGCGTGAAATGACTTTAGATTGGATTTGGCTCAGTGTGTTTGAAGCATTTATAAAGGAGTGAGCTTTGAAATATTGTAACTAAATTAAGTTTCCTTTCTCCACCTTTTTCTGTTTTGGGACATATTTATAAAAGCCTTCACATTTTTCTGATTCCAAGAAAGCATAGCAGCTGTCAGAGCACAGGTGGGCACTGCAAGTGGTATCTGGCATTACGGGCATATGGCACTCTCACATCTGTATGTACCAGTAAGAGAGAGGGAAAGCATCGCTGCTTCAAGTAAATTACCTATAAAACAGGAGCATTTGTTCAGTCACAGCTGGAAACAAACTTGAGGCAAGCAAGCCCTTTGCTGCAGTATGTCCAAATGGGTTCAGATTTGTCATGTGAATTTCTGTGCGGCATTGTGATAGTTGTATTGTTTGAAACAGCAATTTAGCCTTATAAATAGCTGTTTCCTAAGCATTTTGGCTTGTCACAAATAAATTGATTGTGAAAGTGTTGTTCTTGTACTTCACATGAACAGAATATACATCCCTGTTACCTACACCTGCTGTTTTTTCTGTGCATCTTTCCTAGTAGCACAGTATAAAATTGCTACCCAAACTTTGGCTTTGTGCTACATGTACAAACTACCATACAATTAAGTTGCCAGTCTGCTTTTAACGTGTCTTAAAAAATTATTAGCTCTGCTATTAATCAGTGCTTCAAGACAGTTTATTTTTCTGTTAGCTTTTATTTGTTTCCAAACTGGATATCAGGTTCCAAACTTACCGAAAAAGGTGCGTTATATAACAAAAAGGTTATTTGGGTAAAGCTTTCTGAAGGACTGCTTTTGTACAGTTTCATAACAATTAGAGATCTAGAGTCTAGAAAGTTTCAGCTCTTTATAAGGGAAAAATCTTGAGACACTAAATTCAAAAGTAATACAGCTGAGAGTGGATCTTGTAAAAAGCTGATCATTTCAACAGGTGTTTAAAAAAACCAAGCAAAACAAAGCACAGACAGACTGAAGGAAAATAAAAAGTTGGAGCGGTTTCTAAAGTACAGCTGCTGCAGTGGGAATAACCTACAACTAAACTTGCAAGAGATGAAGTGTGTAGAATTCTAGTTCTGAAGAAGTTGTGTGGACAGTGCTGCTTCACTGCTGTCAAATCCTTCCACTTTCAGGTGGTAATCTTCTGCCAAAAGCCAGTTTTTCATGTATTCTTTTATACCACTTGGCTCAATTGTTTCCTAGTTGAGAGTATCATCTGAGAAACTGCTGATAGTCAATATTAAAGGATAAGCAGAAATTTTAGTGGGTTTCTGAAAGATCAGTTCTTGGCTAGAAAGTCTTCCCTGGCAAGAGAATCTCTTAAACTTCCAAGACCAAAGAAGCCAAACCACATAGGAGTTTAACATAGTAATCGATGTAGGAGATGATAGGATTTCTCCTATTTTGGATCATGGTGATTTTTCAGATTTTTGCCTCCTTTAAACAGAAATAAGGATTTGTGTCCCAAAATGTTTTAAATAACAGAAATTTTAGTCCAAGTCCAGAAAGCTTGTATTAATGATTTAACATGAACTCTTCCTCAAATAGTTTTTGTAGAGAAAGGGCAGAGCTATAACTTAACAATCATTATTAGGTTTATAAATTAATTTATAAAGGCTTAAAATGTGGGTGTGTTTTCAATATCCATCTTGGAATTTCTTTGTTATTTACTACTTTTACCATTGCCTTCTTGCATAACAAGAAACCTGCATCTGAAGAAAATCTTTCTTCTGTGTTAAAGGAGTGAAGAATGAATAGTTGAAAAAACTTTGATACTCCTATTTTATGTACTGTGCTAAGAGAGCATGTACACTGCAAATCAGTGAATATTCCTTTAGTTGATATGAGACAAACCTTCAATTACAGTTGTTACTAAAGGAATTTTTAAAGGATTAAATCTTATAAACTGAATAGAATTAAGTTCCGACAGCAACTTAAATCTTTATGAATGTTTAGAGTTCAAATAAAGGATGAAGCAGAAAATACTCTAAGCAAGTGTTTAAAATGTGGTATTATTCTCCTTCTATGTGATGTTTCTTTTTGACTTTCCTGTGCATTACAGCTGCTGCGGATGACAGATGTTACCGATACGCAGACTGTGCGAGCTGCACTGCCAATACAAACGGGTGCCAGTGGTGTGATGACAAGAAGTGCATTTCAGCAAATAGTAACTGTAGCATGGTGAGTCTTCGCAAACCTGTGATCATGTTGTTAAAACTGTTTCTTTGCTAGCTAAGCCAGAGGCCTGTTGCAGCAAATGAAGGCAGTATAGTAGACAAATAGTTGCTTGTTTTGAACACATAAAGGTGTTTGCCTGGCTTTTGCAGTAAAAATGTTGCAGAGGGCAGAGTTGGACTCCAGCAAAGATACCTCTTCCAGGAAAAAAAAGTTATGTATTATTTAGGATTGTGTTAGCCCACTGTATATCTCTCGGGACAAATACTATTATCTCCAAATTAATGGCATTTGGAATGTCCCAGAGTCATTATCAACTTGGATTTTGTGCATATGCGGTGTACAGCACGCAGGCAGAAACCGTGGAATCCCATGAAGGGTGACTGTTTAATTTTTTCCCTTTCAAACAGGGCCAGGTCAGTCTTGTTAGTTTTGGTATTCTGAACATGGATCATTATAGAAATATTTTTCCTTAAGTCATGGAGTTACTTGTCTTGTCAATAAAGGAGTATGAGCCTCTGTCACCATGAGATTAACTGGCTTGTGATGATTTGGTCATATTGTTCTGATCTTTGTAAATACAAGCAACAAGAAAATATAGATTCATATAAGTTTGTATTTTTCTTTTTTTAATATTGCTTAGTGCTAAGTTTTATACTTTATGTCGTTGTCCACAAGCTGCTGCATCTCTTGCTTGTTCATTTGATTTTTGACAAGCTTATAATAGTATTTTAGCTTTATAAAATTTGCTCTTCTATTTTTTTCAGTTAGCTCCAGACACTTGGCGGTACTTGAGTTCAAAATCCTTTCTTTACACGCTTCCAATGCTAGTAGTTTACTCTCTGGTTTCAACCTGATGCAAATCAATCTTGTTCTCCCAACAGACAAATGAAGTTGTGACTTGGATTGACTTTGAGTCAAATCTTGCCCATTCAGAGTGAGCACAGTCCGCTCTAATCACTGGCATTCGTAGCTAGTCACTACTAATAAAAGCAGTGCAGGCACGAATTCATCAGCAGCCATGCTATAAGTCTGTCAGAGGGATTTCACATTCCAGGCACTAATGGTTAGTTTCCTTTGTGATTGTCCAGGGCTCTTCCTTTCCTAACACGTTGTACTATATTAGGTGCCAATTTTCTAGATGTGGTTTTCAAATCTTAGGTGAGTAACAGTTGCTAAGGAGCAGACCATCTTCACCCCTAATAAATGTAGAGCACTAGGTATTTTAGCACAAGCTTTTCAGTTCAGTATCCTTCTTTGGCAACCTTTCATGACCAAGATTGTCAGCATAATTAGCAACTGATGCACCAGTTTTCTCTATATCATTTCCTGCCTTTTATTCAGGGTTTGAAGTGGATAGTGAAGACTGTTAGTGGAGTCACTAAAGAACAGGATAGTGAAATTCATCAAAATGATTTCTGAAAAGAGACTATCATAAGTTGAAGGTGGCTATTGCAAAATTAGTGTATTGGCTGGGAGTCGATGGAGGCAGAATTTTGCAGCTATTAACATAAACCCACCAAAATAGCATCAGCAGAATGGCACCATGTGGAGAAATGGAATGGATCAGGCTGATTATCCATTTTCATAGACTGCTGCCTCTGGACTAGGCCCACAAAATGAAAATGTTGTGACGGTACTGTGATGGTAATATGGGTGACAAGCTGTAGACTCAGAAACATCACAAGGAGAATGCCCTATTTTTTGCAGTTGTACAAAGACCTTAATTTATTATTATCATAGAACATCCAGATGAGACAGACAATAATGTTTTAGAATCTGTTGCTTTCGTTGCATGGAAACTGGCCAGCATACTAAAGATATGTTGGCAATCAGTTTGGCAATGGCTTCGTGGTTCTGGACATTTGCAAAGCAGTCACTGTTATGCTGCTGGTAAGGGCTGTAAAATGAGGAAATTTCCCTGAAATAACTCTGTTTGGACAGATGGACTTCGTAAGTAATACTAATGCTTTGATGATACACATATACCTGCCTGTGCTCACCATCTGATGTGGGTCAGCACATTACCAGGATGCTCTATTCTACTACTATGCAGACTCATGGATCATCAAGGTATATATTATTACGCTCATATCTGATGTAATTGCAAGCAGGGGCTTGCAATCCCAGATGGTTCTGGAGGTCTGGTTCTTTTTGACACTAGCAAGCTGATTTGTTTTTCTCCCGTAAAAAGTCATTGAAGTGGGATACTTCTGCATACTATGGTTTTAGCTGACCCCATGAAGTCTGATGCAAATGATGGGGAAAGAACACTTACCCTGATTTACCCAACTGGGAAACAGTTTACTTAAAAATGTGGAGTGGTTCCACATGATACTGAAATTTAGCTAGTGAGTAGATTGAACAGCGTGCTAGCAGCAGTGCCTGGTTGTCTGTTTCCTACCATTAAATATACCTCTTAGAGGTTTTGTGTGTTCTAATAAAGATTTTGAATGATGCCTTGAGAAATTACACATTCAGATTCCCCAGACTGCTTACAGTGATTTTACATAATACACTGAAGTTACTCAATAATAGTGTAGTGCTTATGTATAAAATAAAAATTAAGTGATTTATTTTTAATCTTTGTTGAGACTGATGGATGCTAAAACTGGTAAGATCACCTACTCTACCTTTTTTCAAGAATGTTTAAATACGGATACTGGTTTGCCAGAGGGGCAAAAGCAACTGTAATACTGTCATTAATACTGTCTTATGCCAAGTACAGACTTCATGAAATATGACGTACTAATATCTATATAACATCCTCTTTGAAGCTTTTTTGTGGAGCCTCTTGCATCTAGTCCAGGGCTGTTTTCGGCTTTGAAACACAGTATCATATAAGACTTTGTCACAAAGAAGGGAATGCTGTCATTGATGTACTCATTTATTTTCTCCCATTCGTTGGATGTCTGCATTAAAGATGGAAATTTAAACGGGAATATTTTGAGTGAGTTGTAAAACCTAATAGTTTTGCGTGTGTCTTCCTCTAAGCACTGCATATCACTCTTTCCTCTTCTAAAATTGGGAGAAACAGCTTTCTGTCATGCTCATGTCTGCCTTTTTTCCTTAACTTCTCTGTCACATCTTCCTCTTCCTTTTGCTTTTTCAAAAAAGATCGTGTCCTGTTTGTGGTATGTTGCTGATTTTTGTGGAGTAGACTGTATTGACATTTACTGCCAGTTTACTGCCCTTAAGTCTGTTACATTTGTCTTGCACTTTGACACTTTCATTTATACTCTATAATATCCTAAGTGTCTTCCTGGTCCTCACTGATTCTGATGCATTTTGCCTATTTCTTGACAGAAGAAAACCACCAGATCTGGGTCTGCTTAGTATGTTTATGAAACTGTATTCACTTTGTACACCTGCACATAAAAAGCTTTATCTTGGATCCTGTGAGAATGATACTCCCTTGCTGATTGTGTTATTCAGAAAATTAACTATATGAATATATGAAATATATTCAAGAAAATCTATTAATTTTATAGTTGTATCTTCCATTTTTTACAAAAAAAAAAAAAAAGGCTTTGGGAGAGAGATGAATTTCTTTTTAAATTACTGCTCCTTTACAAGGTGTTGTTTTTCCTGAGACAGTAGCATGGAAGAGTAAGCAAAGAATTGGTCTGCTCCTCAGGGAGGAGCCATGCCGTGAAAGCAAAATCTTTTTGTACCTTTTGACAAATAAAATAGCAAATGACTGAAGTGGGCCCACCCGTTGCAACAAAAGGCAAAGCTTCCTTTACAATGTGCAGCCCAAATTGGTAGGTGATTTAAAACTATTTAGTGTCTGAGTGTGGCAACGTAAACTAAATGTTGTAGAACCCATGAGGGTGTGATTAAGAGCATCTTGCTGAGCAATGTAGGGTACTAGAGGATGCTTCAAAGAGAACTATAGTCCTACATTGTTAAATATTTTTACACAGTGCCTTAAAGACAGGAATCATTGTCTTTTTGTAATGCTTGTACTGCTTCCAGAAAGTTAATGTCCTCTTTGATGGTAGGAGTCCTTGAATGCTGCAGTAATACCAATAATAATCATAGCAATCTGCCTACATTTGCAGAATTCAAGCAATAGTCAAGGGGAAATATATAAAGTAGTAGAAGAAATTACGAACAGAATCAAATTTATCTTGGAGGAAAAAAGGATGATTTAAGACTAAGGAACACCCAATAATAAGATTTGGGAGTAGCTTCAGAGAAATCATAGCAAATCTATTAGATTAATAATTTACAGTTAGACTAGGGAAACTAGGCAAGATTATACTGCTAACCTGAAAATTGCAGGAGAAGGAGAGGTACATTACTTAATAGCAATTTCTGAAATTCTAAGATAAACAACTGTAATATTTTCATTCTACAGTGGACACGCAGAAAATCATTGCAGTTCCTAAGTCTATGTACTACCCTATCAAGATCAGTACTGAAAAACTTTTAAGTAAATCAGACATAAGTGGGAAACTTTATATAAAATGTAATTTACTCATACTTTGGTGTATAAACATTATAAATATCCTACAGCAACACAGAACTTCAGTAACAGATGGGCTGTCATATTTCCGAATTTCAATGGGTTTGGTAGCTTAAGTTATAACCTTAATATTGTGTTAATATGAATTACCTATTAGATTCACATCTACATTGAACTAATGAGATTTTCAGGCAAGCAGAGTTTAAATTGGATTTAAGGGAAATAAGTGCTGGGAATAAGGGAAAAGAGAAAATTATTACAGAGTAGTCACTAATACTTTGTATTTTATTTTAAACATTAAATAAACAGCACACAACAGGCTTCATGATTAGAAAGTAATAGAATAAATATCTTGGTTTAGTTGGAAAATAGTATGTATGTAATATCACTAAAGAGTATATAATTTTCAAAGACAATCTGAATGCTTAAGGATTTTGACTTATGTTATCAGGAAGTGTTAAAAGTGAGTGTTGAGATATTGTAAATGTGTTCTAAAATTTGCTTTAAAGCAACTTACAGGAAGTTTTGTGAATATGCATCATGACTGAGTGAAACAAATAGTGGATTTGTACCAAGTTTTTTGTGCTTTACTGTTTGTATGCATTTATTGACCTAAATGGACATTCTGTTACTTTATGGCATTGCCTTTGGCTCTGTTTCATACTGTGGTGTACGTGTCTTCTCCTAGAACTGCTTCTCTGTTTCTTTTTGCTTCACAGTAGCCTTCCTTATAGACCAGAAAAATAGTGAGTACCTTTTATAATAAGCTCACTGATGGGCATCTGATCCAATAAAGGCAGCAAACAAGTCCCTAAACACCAGTATTCTTCAGCAGGAATGAAGCTGGTCCTGTGTGAGATTGAAAATTAATTTTAACAATTAAATTATTTCAGGACTTTAAAAAAAAAAGTTAAAGGAGGTTGGCTGTCTTCCTTTCTAACTGCAGTAGGTTGATGCCCTATCATCATCATCTTTCCAGTACCAACAACTGTGTAACTTATTGTTGTATTGCCCCTTTAGGTATGCTCTATCATACTTGAGGAGATGCTTAGAAAGGAAAGCAACTAAAATTGTCATGTAAACCATACCTACACTGTCTAAGTGCAATTAATTTTTGCTACTATGCATAAATTAATCTTTTGTTTTTAGAGTTAGACAAGTGTTAGAGTTGGACAAGATGACCTCCAGAGGTCCCTTCCAACCTCAACCATTCTGTGGTTCTGCGAGTATAAAGCTGTCTTGAATTAGGACTTATTTTTAAATATTACCTTGAAATTAAGTTAGTAGAGAGCCCTTCTGGATAAGCTGATGAGTTGGCTGAGGATTTTGAGCAGTTTATTAATTAAGACATCAATATGTTGTCTTAATTAAAGGTACTGTGCAGGCGGGGAAAGAAGTTTTGTATTCTAAGTGCCTAACTTGGAAAGGAGGACCTCAGTTTTCAGGAAAAAAACAAAAAACCCAACAAGAAACCCAAGTAAAAATTCCTTCGGTGCTTACTCCTTTTCTTGTTTACTAAGGTACCAAAGGAATGATGTTATTCCTAGTTTTCTGTCACTTTCTGACAAAATGGTTTCCTGTAGATCCTGTAATTTTTATACTAGTTATGTTGCATACAGGTTTGCAGTTAAATCTGTAAATTGACATGATTGAAATTTTTGACAAATCTTGTGTTTTGTGACTACTGGTCTATAACAGCTATTTTTATTTCATGTAATCCAAAGAAAACAAAGTAGAGCATATTCTCGAACCTTATGTCAATGATGTGTAATTATTTTAGACCTGTATCTTGCACCATTTTTTAATGTATTGATTATTTTGCTTGCTTTAACCTGTAGGGGATGAAGTAATTTAGTGAAAGCATATTCCTGAAATGGCTAAGAAATATTTAGTGTAGCTATTTAAGCTCTTCCTGGGCTCTGTAGAGGGATGTGACATCTTCAAATTACTGTTTGATCTGCTCAAAGTTAGATGTATAGGACAAGTGGGGTGGTTTGTGCTCTAGAGATGCATTTTGTACTCTCCACAACTGATGAGGGTATCCAGACAAAGAGCTTAAATTCAGCCTAGCTTTTAGGTGGCTGTGATGTTCTAGGAGGACCTGCTGTGTATTTCAGTTTTGACTTCTGGTTTGTTAGTAGTTTAACATACATTTGAGATGCTGTTTTGTCTGTTTTGTTTTTGTAGTCGGTTAAAAACTACACCAAATGTCATGTGAGGAATGAGCAGATCTGCAATAAACTGACCAGCTGCAAAAGCTGCTCACTACACTTGAACTGCCAGTGGGACCAGCGGCAGCAGGAGTGCCAGGCACTACCTGGTAAGGGCTCTGGGGCGGCGGCGCTGCTTTTTATAGTCGTTTTCAAAACTGAGTTAAGTCTCCTCCATTATCGCCAAAGAATATTTGTTCAATGATTAGACTCAGGTTTGTTCTACTCGTGCTGACTGTCCCTGCCAGGCTGTGCCTGTACAGGTGAACACAGATGTAATTACACCACTGCCTGGCATATCAATGCTATCTTTAATCTTGTTAGGAGAGATGATAATATTAGTGGAGGCATAATGGTATGTACCTCTGCAGAAACTAGTGATGACTTCTAGCCTGTGGGGATCACGGAGTGCAGAGCTGAATTGCTATACTAGAGTCCTTTACTGTTACATATTCACTGACACTGTTACTTTTGCTAGCTCGGGTTTTATCTTATAAATTATACTTCAATTATACTTCAATTTTCCTGTGCAGATAGGGCCTAAAATCTAGTTTCTTGATTGTCTGAAGTTGGTAATACTACGAAAGCAGTGAATATTAAAATGCTAATAAAAAATATTCTCAGAAGATCACTCTTAACATTCTGAAATAATATTTATTCTGTAGTTTATATTCATAACTACATATATGCAGTTGGATACCGCAACCTTTTCCATTTGATCTTTATGTTCAGATGAAGTTAATGAACACAGTTTTTTTACAGAGATTATTCATTAAATAACTTTAATCAATTTATTCTGTGCAGTTTAAAACTGCATCAGTGTAATCTTTTCAAAGATTGACCATAAGAGTTGCTCGGAATTACATATCTTTTAATAGTTATCTGAATCTCTCAGTAATGCTGAAATATGTTGCAGAGAAATATTTTCTAAGATCTTATCTGAATTGCCTGTCATTCTGATTCCATTTGTATTTGGGCAAGGGTAAATGCAAAGATGGGTTGATAAAGGAACGGTGGGGTAAAGTTGTGATCTCTTACTTGTTTTCAGATTTTTGAAACTTACATAACATTTATGTAAAGTGGTTGGTTAAACCACTATTAATTATGTACATAATCTAATCTTTAATATTTAGTTCTGCTCAAAACTGAATATGGGGAAGAAATAGTGTCATAATGATATTGTTATGCTGAAACTTAGGGTATACCTTACAAATATTTGAAAAGTTGTTATAAGTTTCTTTTCATGAAAATACGCGATTCAGTACGATACTACTTGGGGTTTTAGAATTTACATGACATGTAAAGGGAAAATGAATGTCGGATGTATCTTGAATTATGATCTCAGGAAGATAAAATTTGGACTCCCTTAGTTTTTTTAAAAGTTTTTTCAAATCAGCTATAATCATGTGCTTTTTACACTAGCTCACCTGTGTGGGGAAGGATGGAGTCATATTGGAGATGCCTGCCTACGCATAAATTCTAGCCGTGAAAGCTATGACAATGCCAAATTATATTGCTACAATTTAAGTGGTAATCTTGCCTCATTAACAACCTCAAAAGAAGTGGAATTTGTTCTGGATGAAATACAGAAATATACACTTCAGGTAACTTGAGTAATTGTAATCAATGCATATTTGAATTAAATTTGCTTTGAGAAATCTATTTTAGGGATTTGTCCAAAGAGGGGGAAGTTTATGCCTTCAAAGAAACATAGCGTGGTGCTAAAGGCTGCTACAAGTGGTGTGTGGGATATTAAGGAAATAGCATGTTTAAAGATAATGACACAGCAGTTCCCAAGTGTTCCTTCTTAGTAAATTTAACTGCTATGGGTTACTGTTTACTTTGAAGATGAGACTCAAGAATGACTGGAACACTGATCTGGGAAATCCCAGCCCTTTTCAATACACTGTGACAGCAGGAATCAAAACAAGACAAAATAATTTTCACTGTAACAGAGAAAAAAAATACTGACTTTCACATTGGTATCCATAAAACTGCTTGCAGGATTATTTTTGGGTCATGAATAGCTAGGCTACAAATTGTGGACAGGGAGGTACTAAAGATGTACACTTCTCCAGGAAACTCTAGCTCCTTGTATAACTGGTATGTGGGATCAAAGGGTCCCAGAGAAGCTGTACCAGTGTGTAAAGCATGTGGAAATTCCCTGCGCCCAGCACTGGAATGAGACGGGAGCTAATTAGCTTTTTGTGATAATGGTGGGAGAGGGCCTCTGGCAAATACAGGAAGCTGCCACCAGAATATTCCTTAGGAAAGTGATCCATATTAATTTGTTAACTGTCGGACATGAGAAGGGAAGTTGAGGATTAATTACCTGTCCGTGGGTGGACAGGTTCCGCTTTTTAGCAGTTAAATGTCCAAATGCTGTTTGCTGTGTTGTTTAAACTGTTGGAAAGCCTACCCACGTCAATGATACACATATGTGAAATATATGCATGCTCAAAAGGTGTCAAACCCCACAGTGTACACTCAGATGGGATATCTTAGCAGAATAAGATTCCACTGCAAGCAAATCAGTTCATCTTAGCAAAGGGCATTTTTAAAAGTGTGTATTTTGGTTTGTAGAACATGCAGCATTTCTTTGTACAGACCCCCTAATTATTGAGTAGCTTAGGATTTTATAGTTACAGAAAAATGAAAGATAATTATGAATAATAATTAAAGCTTTTTTCAAGCCAGAATGTGATTTGCGAAATTGTTGTGTTGCAGACGGACTGAGATGCCTACAAAGGAAGCAGCAGTTAAGGGTTACCTTTGTGTTATACTAAATCTGAATGCAAGAGTCTAGGGACATATTCTGTGAATCAACATATTCTGTATTATCCATTTTAATGTTCTGTTTCAAGAAGGAGATGCAAATATAGGTTACATACTTAAGTTTGGTTTTTTTTTTTTCCCCAATATAAGACCTGGGCAGAGAAAAATTTTTTTTCATAAACACATGTATTTTCTATTATTTGCTAATAAAGGAGAGAGAGAAGTAATTATTCTATGTGATATCTTCCCTGATATTGTACTTATTGCAGCCTTGAAACACATTCTGCTTGTCCACTCTTTGATATGAGGTAATGTTGACAATGTAACTGAAACCAAAATAACAAAAGCACAAATGGCAATGATTCCTCTTGTTAGTTATTTTGTCACCTGTTTTGTTTTCCCGACTCTTATTAAAATACTGCAGAGAAAGCCTTCAGCTCTAATAGTGTGTGACAGAGTATTGATATGACTGATAGTTCCTGACTGGCTTAAGGTGTAGATGAGAAATAGAGTTTTTTAGTGTTTGGAAGCTAGATTTTTCTTACTTTTCAGAGCTTAGAACTTCTACAAGGTGTCACCCTGCTGAACATATCTTTGTTTAAATGAAGTATGTCCTGGGCCAATGTGGTGATATAAATTTGAGATACTTCACATAAGCTTATACAATTGTAGACAAATGTATGCACTTTAAAAGAATATCTCGGGTTAAACAATTATGTAGTTACCAGAATCTCTAATGAAATGCTACCATGACTTATGCTGGTTTTTAATGACATTTAAAAAAAAAAATTTTTTTCATTCATATCTGTCTGTCTAGTTACATTTATTCTGTGAGACAGCGTAAATGTGTTATCAGGTGTGACAGAGGCTCTCTGAAACTTTGCTTAATTTTCTTTTGTCTGCCTTTTCCTCTCAGTCTGCAATCGTAGTGATTTAAGGGGTGAGATTTCATTTTAGATGACTTGTTTTTGTAACTGGTGGTAGTGTGGAGTTCACAAACGTAGTCAGAGCAACTGTAAGGTGAACACTACGACTTTAATCTGTATTATGTATGGTGGAGTTTGACTGGTGCAATTAATATCAAAGGCTTTAAAATCTTTTGCCTATGTGAAACAAAAGGTTTCAGGATTAGTGAATGTGTCAGAGCAACACTTGGAAACAAGAATACAGATCTGTTTTTCTCTGCTTTGTTTTATGTCCTTATACTGAGAAAAGAACAACAACTTTCTAACTGTTGTGTATTTTACAAACTGTTAAGATAGTGCTGGTAAGTACTACAGCCTAGAAAGACTTAATAATTCTTTATTGTTCTTAGAAATAATGTGGGACTTGGTTTCTAGTACACAAACTCCTTGTTCTGGGTCAAATGCTTTGGAAAGATCCAGAGGGAGGGGCTGCCAATGTCTCCACACCCTGTCCAGACCTCATTGTGTATCAATAGTGTCTCTTAGTTCCAACACTGAACGGGAAATCAATAGATTGCCTCCTTTTAAAGGATAAGGAGAAGGTTCATTTGGTACTAAAGTAGGGACAGAACAAAGGCCTTTGTAGTGTGAAGTCAAAACACTGTTGAATTTGCAGATGTATTCTTAAACTAGCACCAATAATTTAATGTCTTCTGTCATTGCAAAGAAATGAGATTCTTTAAGAGAATGCCAAAGTAAACACAATGGATAGACTGCAGATTCCTGTATTAAAGCAAAATGACACTTGATATTTTTTCTTATACAGTTTTTTTTGACCTAGTAAGCAAAATATTATGGAAGAGAAGATTTGAGGTTTTTTTGCAAAGTAGATAAAACAGCAGCAATGTGAGGTTAATTAATTGTTCCTGCTAATATTCAAATGTGGTATACTCATTTAAAAGTGCAATTAGTTCTCTTGGGAGTTTGCTCACAACTGTGGGATTTAACTAAAAATAATAATTTTCTTGTTAGCATGCAATAAATTCTGAGAAGATGTAGTTTTGGTGTAGTAAGCATAAACAAAGATGAGCACAGTTTTAAACAATGCCCTTCATTATATAAACTGTTTGCAACTTTTCTTTACCTTGCTGTTCTCAGGGTTAAGCATTGTTTATGAATTATGCTCGAGTGTAGGTTGCAGTTAATTAGTGAGCTTTGCATGGCAATGTTGTTCCTTGTTAGCTCAAAGTATGTTCAGAGGGCTGTATGTTTTTATTGTTTCATTGTATGTATAATTGTAGTGAGGCTGACATCTGTCTTTTTTCTGAAGAAGTCTTTTTACTACAGTTTCTAGCAGTCTCACTTTACTGTTGTGGTTCTGGAAGTCTAATAAATTATTTCAGCACTGTGTCTCTAATATGGAGTTGTTACATTGACGGCCTATTCGTTCAGCTCTTGTTTAACTGTCTTCCTACCTTCAGGAAGTGGGGAGCTCAACTCACTTTGGGTGCCTGAAAAGACAACCTGAATTTCCAAAAAAAATCCCCTATAAAGAAGAAAACTTAAGAGCAGCTAAACCAAGTTCCACTGGAGTACTAGCTATAATGTCTGTAGATGGAAATTGGGGAAGTTGTAGTCTTTTCAGTTTGACAGATTTGATGTAGTTTTTAACCAATACCACAACAGGAAAATTTGAAAAGAGTAGGAGAAATAAGTCTTCTTATGACCTAATGCATGACTGCTACTGCTAATTACATCTAGATTTCATAATTTCTGTGTAAGAGTGAGACGCTTAAAAATCGTGAAGCTTGCTTCCACTGCTTATAATGTGTTATTCACTGGGCAAATACAAAATATTAAGTGTGCAGGTATCTAGCATAGTTAGAATCAATGCATAGTTAAGGAGTAGAAACCAAACAATGAGACAGTAAATAGAATGTGTGCTTTCTCTTCATACAGCTCTTCTTTTCAGTAAGCAGTTTTTTTGTTCAGAATGATGCAGGAAAGAAGCAAACTAGCTACAAGCTCTTATCAAAACTGCAAATGCTGTGGAAATGTGAACAGCAAAGGGCCACTGTATTTTCAAAGTTTAATTGTATTTTTCTTCCTTGGGCAACTATTTTCCTAGAAATCAAGGTGTTAAAATGTTTCTTGAAAAGTTTGTTGGAAGTTTTGGTAATAACACATTAAGATGCACACATTAGAAAATGAGTCCTGAGTGTATCGTACACTTCCAGGACAATTTAAGATCCAAAATGAAAGGAATTAAAATAAAGGTGGGGATAAATTTCTGGAAGAGGTATATAATTCCTTAGAAATCTGCATAATTAAGAAAGAGAGGAGAATTTTGAGCCTCAGTAGTAATTGGCTATTCAGCAAAGGTAGAGTTGCTCACTTCACTAATCTACAAATTATTCAGCCCTCATTAAATTAGTGCTGAGGCAGCAGTAGTGCCTGAAAAATGTGTAGTGACTGTAAATGATCAAATTCACTCTAGATCTCAACGCAACTTAGTCTGACTTAAGTTTTCTGAGTAAACAGTGGGTCTAACATGAAGTATCAGCCCTCTAGTTAAAGTTACACAATTTTCCTTTCAAACATAGTTCCATAATTACTACTTAAAAGAAAATTAAGATTGGGCGGTTTATAGTAAGAGAAGTGCACATTTTTGAAGTTATTAGTGATCAGTGTTTAATAGGTTTCTGTAATGGCTAAAAGCTTGCCTTATGTTTAATTAGATAGGACTGTAGCTGTAAGTACAGGATGACGTTCTGTTGGTATGCATTATATGATTGCAGTTTTGCTCTTCTGTCAGATAAAAATAAAGCCCTGTCCAGCAATTAGTTTCAGTATTTAATAGTTCCTAAATCTTTTCTAACTTAACATAAAGGTTGATTTCTCACTTAAAAGGGGTTTTGGCAATTTGTTATCAGTGTAATGAAAGTTGTTCTATAAAAACAGATAAACTATGACTAGCTGCATTTCAGGCACAAGTATATGGCTGCTAAGATGGACTATGAGTTCTAAATACTGGCCTAGAAAGAAATAGATGAGAAGAGAAATGTAGTCTAGAGAATGGTTCTAAATTTTAAATAGTGGTGTGGGATAAAGCCATGGAATAGTTCTGCAGATACATTTGATTGCATTCTCTAGTACAGCATTAGTAAGGCCCATTACAAGCTTTCCCAAGATGGATTTGGGTACCTGCTGTGTTTTGCATTGCTTTGTTTCACTGTAAAATTTTACTTTGATCATTTCTAGCTATTTTTCTCTCTCCTTTTTTTTCTTTTTTTAAACTGATGACTTACCTAGCATACTATTGTCTAGGCTTGGTTGTTGTTGATGTTGTTTTAAAACGAATTGTGTATAATATATGATGGGAATTTTCATAGATATACCTTGGAGCCTGATTTTTTTTTTAAAAAAATTCTTCAGTGGAACATTTGAAAGTATACATAATTTTTCAGAAAGAGGTGAGTGATAGTATTCTAGAAAAAATTGTCTCAATTTGAACAGCCAGAATATGCGCAGTGGTATTCTGTAATCATGTTTAAACAAATACTGGCCTGTACATGTTGAATAAAAATAGAAAAATAGTAGATTGGAAATTATATTTCCTCATATAAGGCACAGTTTCCTCCCAATCTTTTCCTCTTCTCACATGAAGGAAAAAAATATTATGCAGGGAAAGTCTTATGAACTTCACCATTTCACATAGAAATCTGTAATGTAATTGAAATAATTACTAAATCCTCTAAAGAATAATTACCTCTATTATTTAGTGAAAAAGCTATTTTTTGTCTTGGTGGCTTTTTGTGGATGTATCATGATGTAGATGAAATGCAGCTTTTAGCCCTTAACAATTTTAAGTGGGAACAAGAATGTTCAATGCTGATGTCCAAAGTGATGATAAATCATTAGTTAAAGAGCCAATGGCATTTAAAAGTTAAAAAAAATTAGAGGCATAAATAGAAGATCGTTCCCTAGATACAGCTGAGAATCTTGGTTAAGAATTCAAAGTTGGGACTATGATTCGAAGCAAATGGTTAGTCTCATGTCTATTCAAAACAAACTTCCATTACTTATTAATAGCGTTAGTAGCAGATAATGAGGGTCAAGCATTAGCAAAGTGAAGACAGCAAATAAAGCAGTATTTTGATAACAAATGTATAAAAATAAGAAGTGCTGTCATTTTAATTACTTAATGTTTCCAACTGTTAAGATTCTTTCTTTTGCTTGATTGAAAGAATACTTTATTAAAACAAACATGACAATGAACTTCTGCTAGCTAGAAAGTAATTTCAGTTGAAATAATTTTAGATTTTATTATGTCAACAAAGAATTAGGAGGTATTGCCTGTCTTTATTGTTTCATATTCCTGGAAGAGTGGTGGAGCTGAGTATAAATAGAATATCAGTGATACATTTTCTTCGTGGCCTTTTTGTATGCACTGTATCATGGAAAAATCCCTGCTCTCTCTTTGTGTGTGTGTACATATGTGCACGTAACATCTGAAAGGATATCCCTTTTACACTGCCTCTCTGTGAGAGTGAAATCTTTATGAATAGCAACATCTACTTCCACCCTGCCTGCCTGCCTGTGCTTTGTTAATCAAGAGATGAGAGGGCAGAATGACCACAATTTTTACCAAGTTTCTAGGTGCTAGCAGCTGTAAAATCGAGCTGAACCATTTGTTTCGCTTCTAAATGAGCAAAGGTAGAGATAGTCCCTAGTGGGACTAGATTGTCCATTCATTTCTTGAAAGCTAGAGTCTTGCGGAGCGTACTTTGCATTGAGGAATTCTTACACCGTCTCTGGAGGCAGCAAATGCTCCTTTCCCTTTCTATTTCAGAGCAATGGAGGAGGCGATAGCTGTAATGAAATCTTTAGCTTCTAGCAAAAGATATCAGGCTTGCTGAAATCAGATTCTGCTAGGAAGCAAGAGCTGGAATGGGTCCTGCTGAGCTCAGGCAGTGAAGGTCTCCAGAGGACCTTGTTTCCTCTGTACTGGTGCAACACATGGTGATCATGCATTTGGCATTAAAGGAAAATTGTGGTAATGGTAGGAGCCACATGCTTTCGGAGTTCCCATTTGCTTCTCTCCCCAGTGGACTGGCAATTCCAGCAAGTGTGGACTACTATAAAGCACCGAGGAAAACTGTGACTTACATTAGATATTGCAATATTCAGCTTGAAGGACTGAGATAGGCACAGTCACATCACTTAAAGTTTCAGTGCATGTCCACTCCCCTGTTGTCTGGCTCTCTAGTGGGAAGCTAAGCAGCAGGACAGCCCCGGCGTGGTGAGACAAAGGGGTCTTGAATAAGAATGATTTCTTCAACTGGGTCATGTCATAGTTTGCTGACAAGTTCTTGGATGTGTACATGTTCATGTGTGTACTTGTTCACATGTGTGTTGGAGCTGTTCCTCCTTCCTCAAATAGAAAAGGTACCAATTCTGACTGAGTTGCAATTTCCTCTTCCACTCTGAATCTGAACAACTTACTAAGTGCCAAATACAGTGAGGACAGGTTTCTCGGTTGTGGTTTGTGGACATCTTGAAAGTATGCACTCATCAAGGCCTTGAGAAAGAAAGAACAAGTATTCAGAACTCTCTGAGAAGCAACTTTTTTCCCACTTACATGCGGAGCAAAGATCATCTGACCATCCAGTAAACAAGCTGGCATTCTTCAGAAGAAAAATTTAGACATATTTGGGGCTGATTTCATGTCGGCAAGTGTTTTGCTGGAGTGAAGAGTAGATTTGTACTGTGTTTTTCACCCACCTGGTTTGACAACAATATTTTTCAAGAGGCCTGGAAACTAGAATCTTACATCAGTGACTTCTGGGTACAGACAATAGGCAATCTGGTTTGCTTCCTGTCTGATGTTCTGCAGAAGCATCTTTGGCAAGTTGTTAAAAGTAAAGGAATCTGTTTCCTTCATTAATTTTGCATTATATGAACCATAGAGTTCAAGTGAAGAGTGTTCAACTCTCATTGTTTCTTAAGCCTGAAGAAGAAACTGGTTTGGCATTCTCAGCACCTTTTGAAGCCCCTCAGTTCCTCCAAGTACTTTGAGGCTCCCAGCTATTATGACTGAACCTTTCATCAGTTTGAGGGATAAGGACTAGATTTGTGCTTTTTTGTGAAGAAATTAGTTTGACAGTCACAGTACACTGGTGGCTGCAGGTATCGCGGTTGAAAGTTCCTGAATTCTCTATTCACTATTTGATTTTGCCTGTTGGCTTTTGTGCAGTGCAGCAGCAGTCATTTTTGCTGATAAGCCTTGGTGATACCAACACGCAGTCTCTGCTATTGCCAGCAGTCTTCAGCTGTAGTCCACCACATCATGGAATTAATGCCACATAATTGAATATTTGTTTTCAACATGTCCTTGGAGCATTTTTGTGGCCTACTTCTCAGCTATTTACCGTATTTTAATCAGACATTAAAAAAAATGTTTAGGATAATCTGTTTTTGGCAGCCTAGCAACATGCCCAGAGCAGCATAAGGGGCGGTGACTTTGATGGTGTGTGTTTGATAGCAGGCTAATCAGTGTTCAGGTCTGTATTTTGATGTTACACTAGCCAAAGATGGTACATGTGGAATGTGAGGTATCTGACACGATGAATACAAGTTGTCCAGATATTACAGCTATTAAGAATGATGTGTTGCTTTTGCTTGAGGTCTTTCATTTCAGGGGTGCTGCTTTTATCTCCTAAGGCTGCTCTGGCTTTCATGATCCTCCCTGGGACTTAGTCAGCATTAAAGGGGTTCCGAGACGCTCTGCTACTCAAATAAAAGAATTTCTCTCCCAATGTCAGTGCTGCACCATCAGTTTTTGTTATTGGCCTGACATGCTTTTCACCATAGCTGGAATAGGATCTCTGTTTTCTATATACTGAGGCCAAATTATTTGGCAGTGCAATCAAAACAGTCAGTAATATGTTGAAGGTTCTCTTGGATGGAATTCCTCAGCCCCAAAGTAGGCATTTAGGGTTGTTTTAGGTCTGTGTTTGTCAGCAATTTATCCTGCGTAAGCCTCTGACATTTTTTATACGTGCCTGGTGTGCACAGTTAGCAGAGGGATGTCTGGAGACATGCATAAATATCTAAGGTTTTCTGATGCATGTGGACCGTGCGTATATACAGCAAGCTAGGCAACTATAGAAGACAACAGATGTATTTTCTACCACTTTCTAGATGCTCAAGTTCCACTTCTAGTGCTTGCATCATGTTACTTTTGGTATCCAGGACCTGGGAGCTCTCACGGACACCTGGAAACTTGTTCAGCTGGGGTAGCAATAAATTTATGAAGTAAATACAGAAGTAAGAGTGGGCAGTGGCATTTTTGCTGGATGTACTTGTTGCTGTTTGATAGTTTCCCAGAATGCATCACTGCTTATGGCATGGAACATTTCTTAATCCTTTTCTGTTTATTTTTGTTCTTCCATCTGTAAGTCTGTTAGATGCCGTGGCAATTTTTGTTTGGTCTTGCTCCCAACTGATAGGACCGAGGAGGGAGGGGGCATAGGGAGTACATTTTGGGTAGGTCAGGAATACTTATTATCTACCTGCTGATTTTTTAAAAAAGTAATTACTGCTGGTATTTCTGAAGCAAAATTAATAATACTTCGTATATCAATTTGGGAAAATGAGGAATGCTATGGTCAGTTGATTTAAGAGCTCTGAAAGATTTTCAGCCATGGATTAAACCTGAATGTCCAAAGAATGATGTGAGATCAAAGATGAAAGATCTCTGAGAGATGATGGCAGTAACTTCTGGTTCATTTGTGAAATACCGCATAGTTCTTGAACTGGGGCAGGTTCCCTTTGGGTATATTAGAGTGTTTTACCTACTTTGGCTTGTAAATTAAATCAGTTGAGAATGTAATCCACAATCAGCTCAACATCTCTGCTTTGGAGCTAACGTCTGTCCGTTGACTGGTGGTTTGGCACTCTGGAATTCACTTACCACCCCATACCTGTCACAGACCATAGTCTTTCCATATCTCTGTTCCCTGTGTTTAAACTGAGGTTAATGAAAATGGCCTGCACAGAGATTGCATGAGGAAAAATGTATGGTTTTAGTATCTTGAGATTTTTATAGAGATAGGAGCAAAAAATATATGTAAGTTTATCCTGGAACAGGCAAAGGCCATTATTCCTCAAAATCTGCTTCTTCTCGTGGTAATTGTATAAAGACAAAATGATAAAAATGAGTAGAATTTGTAAGATGTAATTTTACTGATACATCCTAAATATGTTTTGAGAGCTAATGTTTTCTGGTTTTGAGACTAGCTTTTTTTTTGTAGCTTATAAATCAATAATAAAAGTGTATTCAATGTGTATTGGCATTGTGGATGTGCCACTCTCATCTCTTTCTGAATCGCCTCAAGATGTTGGTCAGTATCAGCAATACAGATTTTAGAGGATGGAATATATATCCTGTTTTTTTCCTGAACGTTGATTTCTCTGAATTGCTGTTAACTTAGGTGTATTTTATTATCCACATTGACCTAGGAATTAGTAATTGGTATATTAGCCACTGGAACAAAAACCCAGTTTCATTACAAGTATATGGCCTTGTTTCTGACTCTTTATCAAATAATAATCAGAATTGTCTCTGAAGAGAACACAGGTTTTCAGCAGAACAGCAGCATATAGTGGGTGGGTTTTTTGGTGGTGTTTTTTTTTATTTTTAGCAAAGTAGAAAAATTAATATAAAAACTGTATGACTATGACAATGACGGATGAGATGATAAAGTGGGAGAAGAGTACGGTGAATTCTCTCAAAATGTGAAGTTGTTGCTGTTGAGCTAATTTTTAAAATGTTCTAACAAAAAAAGTTGTGTTTAACTAATTGTCTCACATTTGTTTCATTCTGATTCATAGAAAATTTCGCCTTGGGTAGGTTTACGCAAGATCAACATCTCCTATTGGGGATGGGATGACATGTCTCCTTTTACAAATACAACTCTGCAGTGGCTTCCTGGGGAGCCAAATGACTCTGGCTTCTGTGCGTATCTAGAAAGAGCAGAGGTGGCAGGTCTGAAAGCGAATCCGTGCACTGCAATGGCAGATGGTCTTGTGTGTGAAAAACCTGTCGGTAAGCAATCTCTTATACTCAGTTACTGTTACTGTCATGATTAGCAAGCTGTTTGGGTTTTCATTTGGCAAAGAGGAAGCTGGATTAAATAATTTAAAAAAAATTAAAAAGAAACCACTTTTTTCTTAAAATAATGTAGAATATAGACCTTTAAGATCATCAAGTCCACCTGTTAACCTAGCACTGCCAAGTCCACCACTAAACCATGTCCTTAAGTGTCACATCTACATGTCTTTTAGATGCCTCCAGAAATGGTGACTCAGATACTTCCCTGAGCAGTCTGTTCCAATGCTTGACAACCCTTTCGGTGAAGAAACTTTGCCTAACATCCGATCTAAATCTCCCCTGGTGCAACTTGAGGCCATTGCTTCTCATGCTATCACTTGCTACTTGGGAAAAGAGACAGACACCCACCTTGCTACAGCCTACTTTGAGGTAGTTGTAGAGAGCAATAAGGTCTCCCCTCAGCCTCCTTTTCTCCAGGATAAACAGCCCCAGTTCCCTTAGCTGCTCCTTCGTAAGACCTGTTCTCTAGACCCCTCACCAGCCTCGTTGCCCTTCTCTGGATGCACTCTAGCACCTCAATGACTTTCTTGTAGTGAGGGGCCCAAAACTGAACACAGTACTCCAGGTGCAGCCTCACCAGTGCTGAGAACAGGGGCACAATCACCTCCCCACTGCTGCTGGCCACACTATTGCTGATACAAGATAGGGATGCTGTTGGCCTTCTTGGCCACCTGAGTACACTGCTGGCTGTTCAGCTGGCTGTCGACTAACACCCCCAGGTCCTTTTCTGCTGGGCAGCTTTCCAGCCACTCTTCCCCAAGCCTGTAGCATTGCATGGGGTTGTTGTGACCAAAGTGCAGGACCTGGCACTTGGCCTCGCAAACCTCATACAATTAGCCTTGGTCCATTGATCCAGACTGTCCGGATCCCTCTGCAGTGCCTGTCTACGCTCAGGCTGATCAACACTCCCAGCCAACTTGGTGTCATCTGCAAACTTACTGAGGGTGCACCTAATCCGCTCATCCAGATGCTTGGTAAAGATACTAAACAAGACTGGACCCAATACTGAGCCCTGGGGAATGCCACTTTTGACTGTCCGCCAGCTAGATTTAATTCCATTCACAACTCTTTGGGCCTTGCCATCCAGCCAGTTTTTTACCCAGCAAAGTCCAAGCCATGAGCAGCCAGTTTCTCTAGGAGAATGCTCTGGGAAACAGTGTCAAAGGCTTTTCTAAAGTATGGATAGACAGCATCCAGAGCCTTTCCCTCATCCATTAAGCAAGTCACCATGTTATAGAAGGAGATCAGATTAGTCAAGCAGGACCTACCTTTCATCAATCCATATTGACAGGGCCTGATCATCTGATAGTCCTGTATGTGCCATGTGATGGCACTCAGGATGACCTGCTACATAACCTTTTCTGGCACCAAGGTCAGGCTGACAGGCCTTTAGTTCCCCGGATCCTCCTTCTGGCCCTTCTTGTAGATGAGCATTACATTTGCTAATTTCCAGTCCACTGGGATCTCCCCAGTTAGCCAGGACTGCTGCGAAGTGATTGAAAGTGGATTGGTGAACACTTTGGCCAGCTCCTTCAGTACCCTTGGGTGGATCCCATCTGGCCCCAGAGACTTGTGTGTGTCTAAGTGATGTAGCGTGTTGCTAACCATTTCCACTTGGATTATGGAGAGGGACTTTTTACAAGGGTATGCAGTGCTAGGACAAGGCGGAATGGCTGTACACTAAAAGAGAGCAGATTTAGATTATATATTAGGAAGAAATTCTTCACCATGAGGGTGGTGAAACACTGGAACAGGTTGCCCAGAGAAGCTGTGGCTGCCCCCTCGCTGGAAGTGTTCAAGGCCAGGCTGGATGGAGCTCTGAGCAACCTGGTCTGGTGGAAGGTGTCCCTGCCCATGGCAGGGGAGTTGGAACCAGATGATCTTTAAGGTCCCTTCCAACACTTACCATTCTGTGATTCTGTGGGGGATTCATTCTGTTCCGCTTCCCTGTCCTCCAGCTTGGGGGGCTGGGCACAACTAGTCTTACTATTAAAGACTGAGGCAAAGAAGGCATTGAGTACCTCAGCCTTTTCCTCAGGCTTTGTCACTGTGTTTCCCTCCTGCATCCAGCGAAGGATGGAGATTCCCCTTAGCCCTCCTTTTGTTGCTAATGTAACTATAGAAACATTTTTTATTGTCTTTCGTGGCAGTAGCCAGATTAAGTTTTAGCTGAGCTTTGGCCCTTCTAATTTTCTCCCTGCATAACCTCATGACATCTTTGTAGTCCTGCTGAGGTGCTTGCCCCTTCTTCCAAAGGTCGTAAACTCCTTTTTTTTTTTTCCTGAGTTCCAGCCAAAGGTCTTTATTCAGCCAGGCTGGTCGTCTTCCCTGCGAGCTGATCTTTCGGCACATGGGGACAGCCTGCTCCTGCACCTTTAAATTTCCTTCTTGAAGAATGTCCAGCCTTCCTGTACCCCCTTGCCCCTCAGGACTGCCTCCCAAGGGACTCTGTCAACCAGTCTCCTAAACGGGCCAAAGTCTGCCCTCCAGATGTCCAAGGTGGCAGTTCTGCTACCCCTTCTCCTTACTTCTCCAAGAATGGAAAACTCTATTGTGTTGTGATTGATGTGCCCAAGGTGGCCTGCAACCATCACATCACCCGCAAATCCTTCTCTGTTTGCAAACAACAGGCCCAGTGGAGCTTTAATCTAGAAATCGAATAATACTCTTAAAGCAGCAAATATTTATTTGTGAGTTAGTTTACGTGGCTGAGTTTGCATTATATCAAATGTCTTATAAATTGCCTCTAAAGCAGAAGTAGTCAGTGACAAAAGGGATTGTAGCATAAAAGTGTCTGGAGGTGTTAAACAAGGCTGATGTTTTCTTTCTGAATCTCACTGAACATCAGTAAACATTTTAATGGTCTAAAAGATTGACAAAATCAAAATTCTTGTTTATGTCTTTTGGGTTTGTTTGTATAAAGATTACTATGGCAAATAATTGCTTGACAGTTTGAATTAGCGTTTTTATGCTCCAATTGTCCTATGTTTCTCTTCATAACTGTGAGGTGGAACACATGAAGTTGTTTAAATTTCCCTTTCAGATTTATTTTGTGCATTGTCTGTGCAAAACTGAAAAATAGTTGCATGTTGGTGTGTTGGGAACACTGCCTATCAATCTGATGGTTTTGCTGTGAAATTGTCAGAGTAATTAACTTGCATAATCAAAGCGTGATCTTACCAATCCTTTATTCTCATATAAGCAATTCCAAATAGTAATGTAATTGCAAAGCCTATATTGTACGCTTGTTGCTACTGCCATCTGTATTTCCTAAAAATTTCATCTTTCACAGTGTTCTTAATTTTGAGTTAATAGCTAATTTTTTGCCAGATATTTCTCAGAATAGTAAAAGATATAGTCACAATGGAAGAGACATCTCAAAATGTAAAGAATACACTAGGTGGAACACGAATGACATTAAGATGCCGTATTTTACAATTAGATCAAATCACATGCATCTTTGCTAGTTTCTTATTTTAGTTCTTTTTTTTTGATCTTGAGGTGCTTCAAAGACTATAGAAATCAAAGTATTTCAGCTTTATGAGAATATTTTTATAGTTCAGCTGATTTTTGTTAGTTTTTCCTTTGCATTTTTTATTAACTGCAAACCACAGCTTGAATACGTACATAGTAGGTAAAATCCAGGAACAGCCTTGGCTAAGTGATTTGGTCTACTATATTAGGAGATGAAGAATGGCTCGAGAACTTGACTTGTATTGAATATGAGTCAATAATAGACAAAAACATGCCAATACAGAGGGGAGCTTAATCCCAGTGTTTTGCATGGTGCTTTTGTATGGATGATACAGTGCTATCTATACTTCTGTCGTCCAATCTAAGAAGTACTATACTCCTGTTCTTGTACACTTTACAGTTTTATTTTAAATCAAAGCAAAATTAACAGTTAGGGAATACAAGTTCTTTTTGTGTTACAACTTTTTGGGATGACATACATCACTTAACTAGTCAAAATGTGGTTTCCAGTAGAGAAAAACAAATAAAACCCAAAAAATAACAAAGAAAAAACAAAACCTTAACCAAATCTTTTTTGCATTGACCAGTTCTTCTTTTGTTACTTTCCCTTTGGATTCTAGTGATTTTCATCTGTACACTATAAGGCAAAATTTTATGGGATAAGTCATAAGTAGAATATTTGTTACTTATGCACTGTTAAACTAATGAGAACAATAGACCCAGAACTCTACTGTATTTGCTACAGAAGTTTAAGACTTATTTTGTCATGTATGTGCAAGTAACTAAGCTGACATTACCAAGTAATGAATATTAAATTTACTATTTCAGTATATAGATAAAATTGCTGTAAAAATTTTTAAATGGATTCTTTTAGAGCTCCAGTATATAGTGTTATACTGTAATTTGGACTAAATTATCTATAGCTAATTAAGGATACAGCCACTTTAACAAGGATTTTTCTAATGGAACACATGATTAAAGAAAATGCAGGTTGCACTTGTTTTCAAAATTATAAATGTTTGTGGTTCTGTTGCAGTTAGTCCCAACCAGAATGCCAGACCCTGCAAAAAGCCGTGCTCCTTGCGAACAACATGTTCTAACTGCACGAGTAATGGTATGGAATGTATGTGGTGCAGCAGTACAAAACGATGTGTTGACTCAAACGCCTATATAATCTCCTTCCCGTATGGACAGTGCCTAGAATGGCAAACTGCCACTTGCTCGCGTAAGTATCTTAATGAATGTTCATACTATTAAATATATCGTTGCATTTTTTCCACTTGTAAGAGTGTCTTTGTGAATAGGATTCAGCAAATTGACTAAAGACGAAAATAATTTCAGATGAATCACCTTATATAGCTACTAATGTGGGCAGTCAGTACTGTGTATGTATTTTCTAGTTATAGATAGAATATTGGTAATTCTTTTATGATGAAACATATTTAGTCTTTTAAAAAAGATAGTAAAAAGTGTTTATGATTTTCAGATAAATAAAAAATACCGTGGTTATTTGTGCAACCAGCATTAGTGTATCAAATATGGCTATGAGTTTAGACAAAATAGTGTTAAAATTGGAGAAATAATATGCAGACCTTAGACTTATACCACATCTAGGTATTAAAAAAGGCAGATGAGCTGAATTCAGAGTCTTTAAGATTCTGATTTATTTTGTTAGTAGATTCAAATAGGTACATTTTCCTAGCATGCAAAGGTAAAAGCAAGGCAGGTGAGTTCTTTGTCAAGCAAGAAGGTACTCCACAGATGTCCCCTTTGGAAGCACATTTTGTCAGAAATTGATACCATGCCTCTCTAAGAGAATAAGGAACCTACTCAATGTACCACCTTTCAGTATACTGTTCAGCTAAAGGTACTTCTTCCCAAGTCTGTAGTGATTGGGCCTCATTAAGTTCAACACCATGCAGTTCCAGTGTATATCAGTACCATAATTCACGTAGATGCTGGAGCAAGCTGCCTGTCTCAGTCGTGGTTTATTTAGAAAAATTCGTCAGTTACCATCCTGCAGAAGTCTGGTTCTTAGTATTTGTATAGTCCTTTAGGATTTGATGAAAATATTTCCTACCTGTAGAGGACTCCAATCCAATGTGACTGAAACTTAATGTATAGAACTTCTGATGTGTACAGTTGAACTCTCATTGTTGCTTTTTTCTGTGAGAGTGTTTTTCCAGTTACTTGCATCTTCCTTTCCCTCTCCATAAGGATCTTTTGATATCAGCTTCTCTGGAACATTTTATTTCTGGATATGATGTGGCAGGATTGATGATTTTGTCCAACAAGAAGCAACTTGCTTTAAGCGTTGTAATTACATCATGATTCCGTTTAATAGATTATGGATGCAAATACAAAAGCTAGTTACTTGCTTTCACCTAAGCCTCGGGAAAATATTAAGTAAAATAAGATCCTGCCATATCTGTAATAGGAACCATTGATATATTCTAATCTTAGGAGAGAAGAATGGATATATGTGCCAGGACACTACATATATCTGGGTAAAAAGAAAAGAAGGCATAAGAAAATTTTTCAGTCAGGTAAAACTGGCTAAGGATAGTGGAACCTGCAGAGCCTGTATTCCTAACTTAATAGAGATTCCTTCTTCATCCTTAGTTATCATGAAATGTAATGAACAGTACAATGTTGACCTGTTCTGGTAAATTTTTATGCTTAGTAAATTTCAGATATTCATCCAGGTTCTGGTGTCCAGGTTCAGTGTGGGCTAGAAGTAGGATTTAAATGTTCCTTGGGTCCTTATGTCTGTTAAACCCAGCCGTCAGCCTATCTTTGGTCTAAGAACAAAGAAATAATAGGAATACTTTATCTCTTGTCCCATGTATTTGTAGTAATAATACTGTAATTACGTAAAGGTTTCTCTCTCATAACAGTTTACTAAACTTTTTTCATTCCCGTAAGGAATCAATTTTGCAACTTATAAAATATTGATAGTAAGTTGTGGCAGAAGATACATAGATTGAAAATTTGGAGATAAAATAGACAGAACATCATATGAATGATGCTGAACTTTTTAAAATAGGATATATTGAACTTCTAATTCTGTTTTTGTGTTTGTGTAGTACTTGCACATCATGCAGATTCAATTTGTTTGGAGAACACAAAAATTTGTTTTGAATTTAATTGTCATTTTTGTCAGGTCTGTATAAGTTTATATTAAATAAGGCAAACAGGTTTTGCTATATACCAGTTCATTGTTATGTAAAGGCAGTTTTGTATGAAAATGTATTTCATATTCAACAAATTAAAGAAAAACAAGATTCCATGTCCTTAAGCAGTTTTTTTTTTCAATGTTTAAAGCATTAGATATTTTGCATTTAAACAAGAAAATGAATGTCCAAATGAAACATGGTTCAGACATTGTTTCAGTCTAAATGGCTTGAAAATTTTATTAGGTAGATACATCATTATTGCTGCTGAGGTAGTGAAGTGTTAAGTGGATTCCTTTATCAAGGGGAAGTGTTTTTTACTTACTTGAAGAATGGAATTATACCTTTAAAAGAAAATATCCTCTATTTTCTTTTTATTTTGAATGACTGATTTCTGAGTTTTCGGATGTTTTGATCTGAGTGAAAAAAACTTCACATAAGCATGTGTGATTTATAAAAAAAAAAACAAACCCAACAACTGAGAAAGTCACATTTATTTTCACAACTTGGCATTAAAATGAAGAACACTGTTTTATTGGTGACATTTTGTCATTTTAATATCTGCTTGCCAAGAAGTTGCATTCCAGTCTTCGCCACATCTTCCATCCTCTATGACCTTTGATTGAATAAATAGCTGAACAATCTTGGACCACCTCTAGAATTTCAAAGAAAAAAAAATTCTGCTTGAATATCCCCTTCTTGCATAAACAACATCATCTCAGTTAGCTCTCTTCAGTTTTGCAGCTGAATGCCGCTACAGAGAATATCTGAGTATTTTCAGTTTTGGTTCTGTTTTATCTTCCATGAAGACAGTGCAGCTGATACTTCAGAGCTGTTTGCTCCTAGCTTTATAAATAGCAACATGAGAATTGTTTGGATCGTCTGCAGTGCATCTTTGAACAGCCAAGCCAGCTGGTACAGAATTGTGGTCTGTATTTTTGTGCTGATCTTCTGATGCGTTTAAAAACCAAAAATCGTATCATTCAGCTTCAGATCTGTTGAGGAATAGTTTACAACTGATTAGTCTCACATGATTGATGTTAATTTACTAGAACAGTTGAGCTCCCTTTTTTTGTTTTCTCCTCTTCCTTTTTCCATATTTGGGAAACTTGAAATATTTTCTCCATTTGGACTCCTCCAAGTCTAATGACGTGAGAGCTCATGCTCCAGCTTTGGGCACTGTTAAAGTTGTTTTGAGATCTCGTTCAGATTCTTAGGTGACTTTTCTTGATATCTGCAAATGTCTTTAGACATCTGGAGTATTTTTTTTTCTCTGACAACTTTCATTACTTCTAGTCAATGTTAATAGTTGCTGAGGTCAGAGTGGCTAGCTTTATTCTGCTGTCAGTTTATTTAATTAGAAAGTAAATTGTTCTGCTTAGGTTGTAGCCTTTATAGCATGGATTCAACTGTTGCCTCTAGGCAGTGAAGTGGTGCAGGTAGCTGTGAACACGAGTATTAGTTGTATGTAGTGTCCTGGCTGCCGCTGAGACAAATGGAGAGGTTACACTCATGTAGAAGCAATTTGTGTGTCCTCCAAAAAAAAACCCCACACACCTTAAAAATACCTTCTGTTTAAAAAGATACTGTTTCTGGCTTCCTGGCAGGATCTTCCTGAAGTTCATCTGTGCTTTTAAAACTTATTTTTAAAGTGTCTACACAGTTAATGTGAGAAGAGACAGGACCTATAGTGATCAATGTTCAGATGATTCTAACGTTAATTTAATTCTGTGTTACAGCATTAATTTAAAAAAAATTAAGATGTAACAGAAAAAGCTCAAATAAGCATGTGAATTGTTATGGTGTTCCTGAAGATACGAAACTGATAATTTGTTATTAATAAGAAAGAGTAGTAACTGCAGAATATGAATTTTACTAGGTTCTAAGCAAATTCCATAAAACATCAGGAAGACCTTTTCTTTGAGAAATTAAATTATTTAAATAAAAAAGTAGAGTAGAAAAGAACTAGAATATTTTTTTTTTCAGTGTGCAAATTAAAAAAATGAAAGCTGGTTTACCCTAACAGATGAGACTTAAGATATAGTTCAATTACATGAGGTTGAATAATGACTTGTAGTTTAAGAATCTTTTTTCTGAAAGACGTTAGCTTGTTTCAGAAGTTGTTTATATGAAGACTGAGTAATGGTTGTAGGTGAATATTCAGATGCGAACCTGGAATACTTCAAACACAAATAGATTTATGGTTTGAATTTGAATTATCACAATTTTTAGATTATTATTGTCACTCTTATTTGGATTATTGACCTTGCCTTGAATTGTAGAGGTTTCCTGTTGGAAAGACTGTGGGTTGGTAAAATTAGTAATATATGCATCCCATAATATATGTTAACAAGTACAGAATACATATTTTATCATGGGATTTAATTAAGATGTGTAATATTATTTTTCTGCTTCGTTATATTTGTTTGACGCGTTTGTTATTGCATCATAGTGTAACAAACACCTGTTGTGTTTTTGTGATCTTTGGTTGTGTTTTTGTGATCTTTGAAGGACGACTTAAAGAAAATGAAGATATTCTTACTAATGTTACTGAAATTTTTTATGTTGCATAAGGAAATAGAAATACAAAATTATTTCTTCATTACCTGTTTTAAAATCCTAACATCTTATTTAAAAAGATAAAACAAACAAAAAAAACACCAAACCAAAACTCAAATTAAAAAAAAAAAATACCCCTTGCATTAATACTGTATTCCATGTAATAAAGCTCAAAACTGCTCTGGACTGAGGACCTGTGGACAGTGTTTGGAACAGCCTGGGTGTGGATGGTGTAACGATCCCAGTAACACTGGGAAAGGACAGTGTTTGGAAGGATCATCAAGAGGCCCAATGAAGCCTGCTGGCATGCACTCTAATGAAATGATGCTTGATGCTAGTCTTTGTCCAAAAGAGAAAAATTATGAGTGGTCTTTTATCCAGTGTCCAGGTAAGGTCTGCTTCCATTTTTTCTTATATATGAAATAAGAGAAGTTTCTCTGTTTAAGCATGCCAAATTAACATCATTATTTTGAGTAACACAAATAGCATTTGCATGAGAGATTTTTGTTTTCCAAAATAATTTGAAAATACAGTTTTTTAGTTGCTGTCTACTCAACACAAACATGCTCATTGTCACACAGGTTCACGTGTGAAATGTAATGCAAGTAGTTTAACCAAAATTACCATTTATTTGTAAATAAGTTTTCACCCATCCTATCCTTCTACTTTTTCAAAGCCAACTATACGAATTTGCTTCAGCTTTTGCTGTCCTCTTGCTTCTGTATCCCTCAAAGAGGAGTGCAGTTGGGGAAAAATTATCTATAGGCAGTTGCTGGTGATCGTCAGGAGCGGGAGGTTCCTGTGTCCCTGCTGCTCACGCAGAAGTCCAGCTGGCTGTGTGGATGGGGGGCTGACAAGCATCTGGGCTTGGCCTCCAGTATTCCTTTTAGACATTTTGAGTAAATAGAATGTCTGCTTTTGTAATCTTTAAGAGAATCTCTGAAGTCTAACTGTAACCCATACCAATCTGATTAAATATAGTATTTTAATTTCACTGGAAAAGTGAGCCAGACGTCAGGTGCTTCAGGATAGCGGAAGCTGAGCTGGCACAGCCTCCCAGTACAGAGTATGGAAATACTCAAACCCTGAAAGCAATGTGTGAAAGCAGCGGTGTAGTAGTGCAAGCAAATGAAAAACACTCTGGAGAGTTTGACAGACCTCCAGTGGTAATTTGTAATAAATAATACAGTTTAAAAGACAGTTTGAAAACTTTTTTTTAGAACAAATGGTGTAACTCTGCTAAAGTTATCTTTCCAGTAAGTGTTCCTATTGCTGATAAATTTGGAAGTTGGAGCTTCTCTAAGCTCACAACTTTTATGAGTACATGCAGCTACGTTTGCTCTCCTGGGTGCTTGTTTCATCAGCGTATTCTCTGTGTGTGTATGCCCATATGTGTGTGTTTATACATATATTTATATGTAAGTGTATATGCCATGCTTTTTCTTAACATTTAGTCATTTAATGTGTAAGATGTACAAACAAAACCCAAAAAGGAACTGCAATTGATGCAAAATGGCAAACTGCCTGGAGGAAGACATCACAAAGTTGTCTAAAAATCAGGTATTCTTAGGAAGAAGAAAACCTGTAATTGCTAAGGAGATTTATTCATGACAGGGAGAAAACTTCTTGTCTGGTAGTACAGAAATTGTTTGATACTTGTTTACAAGATTCCGTAGGCATAGCTACAGAAAAAGGAAGAGATTGTGAACTTGTGAGGTTTATTGGTTTATGATCCAAGCCTAGTGATGACTGTAAATGTATGAAGTTACTGTATTGTAAAACAGCTCTAAAAACTTTTAAATGATGCAGTGAGAATCTTTTTTTTTTATTTTTTTATTTTTATTTTTTTTGCCAAGACACCAGTCAGTGTGACATTTAGATTAAGAATCTGAATAAAAAAAAATAAACAGAGTGATGTTACTGAGATAGCTGTCCTCTGCTGAGTCTTACTCACTCTTTGCCAGTAAGGGATCGATAGGTTTGACATAGTCTGACATTTGACAAGCTGCTATGACTGACAGATTGCTAATCTGCTGAGCACTATGAGCTCTGAGGTCCCACTCTGTAGAGAAGTCACCCTTCAAACTCTCTTGGTCGTTCAGCCGAGTGCTGGCAGCAGGATCAATGATTCTGGCAGAATTCAGATTGTGATTTTGCTGCAGTAGTGATCAGTGCTTTCCGAGTTGCTCCAAAACATGGAGCACTGGCGTGGAGGTGTGGTGCAAGATCAGTGGTTTATAGTGTTGTTATTTGGCAAAAAGCACTTTTATGCTTTTAACATCAGGCATAAAAAATTTGTGTCAATAGGAGTCCAGGTTTTTTATTTTCACCAAAGTCAACTGTAGTGAGGAGAGACTGGAGCTGTTTGATGTGGTCCTGATATCCGTAAAAACCCTCAGTGTGCCAAAGCTAATGGGGGATAAGAACTGTTAAAAATAAGATGATTGGTCAATTTTTCTGTTAAGTTCTTTCTCCCCAGTAGATATAAGTTTGTGCAAGTTGTTCATGTTCTTCATCATAGTAGCCTTTCAGATGCTTCACAGAGGATTGCATGTAGATGATGGGGTTTTCATCTGGTCTCAGCTGGTGACTTACTGCCTCTTACCAGGTTTTTTAAGTGACTGGGCAGCATTTTAAAGCAATGAGGACTGGATTTAGCTACTCACAATGGCAAAAAAAAAAAGACAAGACTTTCTCACAAGCCTTAAGCTCAGATATCACTACGTAGTCAACTTCTGTGGTCTTTTGTGTCGATTCATGTCTTGTCACAATGCTGTTTTAAAGAGGTTCTGTGTCAAAGTACAAATATATATGCTGGTCATTAGTCAGAATTAAACTGCTCAGAATTACGTTCTACTGCAATTTTGTAATCACATAGCAATGATTTTGTTCCCAAGAGCAATTTAGTAATGGTTTTTTAAATGTTATATTCTAGCTTGCCAGTGTAATGGCCACAGCACCTGCATCAACAGTAATGTCTGTGATCAATGTAAGAACTTAACAACAGGAAAACAATGTGAAACGTGCATGCCAGGGTATTATGGGGATCCCACAAATGGAGGACAGTGTACAGGTAAGTCATTCTGCTGGGAGAAAAAAAAAAAGACACTTTACGTAATGTGAATTTAACTTTTGTAGTGTAACATGTAATTAACTTTTCTTTAAAGGTTAAATGTTTATTTGGCAATACAGATGAGCTGATCAGCTAAATTAAGGATTCAAAGTCAGATTAATATTTTTAAGAAAAACTTTGTGTTCAGAATCATCATTTTGCAGTAGTTTAGTCTGAATGCTCTAAGAACAAAATGTTAGTTTAAAGCTGCTGTCCCAGTTAGGGAAAGGAGGAGAAAGAAGCTGTCTGGTGGGAGAAACATCTTGAATCCGGATATTTCAGAGAGCCGTCATCTCATTCCATGTGAACAATCCTGTTAAAAGCAGCGAGAAGGTACTTATAAATGAAATTCAGTATCTACTATAATGTCTGATAGCACTGATTTGTATAAATATGTGATGCTAGTGGAAAAATTATGCATTTAACAGACCAACAAGTCTTATTCATGTAAAAAAAAAAAAGCATAGTACACTGAGGATTGTAAGGTACTCTAACGTATTCAATCTGTTGAGTTTTGTAATTGCTGCATTGGAAGATTCTCATTGAAGTGAAGGGGAGAATGAAGTCCGGTACTCCAGATGGTTTTTGTGTATTGCTGTAGGGCTGCTTTTTTACTTGCATGGATGATTTTAAAGTTGACAGTAACTTCTTCTTTTACAACTAAATGGAGAAGGGGGGATATATTCAGTAGGAAAAGCCATTAAGGTAGTTGAGATTGAATGTAGGAGGGTGTAGAAAACTTTGTCCCACAACGTTTTCTACTCTATTATTAATTTTTTTTTTTTAACTGGACCTTCGTTTCTCAAGGAATATTTATTCATTTAAAGGATTCACTTGTTTCTCAGTGCTTTAACGTGCAACAGTCAATGCATAAAGCTGNGCATATGGTAAACTCAAGCGCAACACGTAGAAAGTGTGTTCAAGGGGATGGAAAGATTAATGTCTACCCCTGTTGACAATTGCACATTTTGCTGGTGCTTTATGATGCTTTAAATAATTCTTAATAGTTCTCTTATTTCCTGAAGTTGACAAAATGTTCTTTTGCTGTCTGTAGCACCTTTATGGCAAAATGATGTATTAATATAGCTTTTATTCTTCAGGGGTACGTTAGCTATCAACCAAATAAGCATTCCATCACCTTTAGTGAATTATGTGTAGCGCAATAGTGGCTAAAATCAATTTATAGCACCAGTAAAATTATAAATTTTACAACTTGTTTTTTCAACCCTAGTCTGTAAAAGTACATATTTTTATTGGTAGACATGATTTTAACAGAAGCTGTTTAGACTAAAGTATGCTTGAAAAAAATAAACATGATAATTAGTTTGAGGCTTTATCTGCCTTGTTTTATTATATTTTGTAGTATAGAGCCCATAAATCTGTTTAAGTCTTTAAGACATTTTGATGAATGTAGTCATTATGATCAGTTATATTTTCTTTGGTATCATGATTTTTGTTCCTGTGATAGAGGTGCCCAAATGGTGGGCTAGGGATTTCTGCAGGAAAAATATACCAGAGATCTGTAGATAAGTACAAATCTAGTTTTACTTGGTATTTAAGAGGTATTTTGGAACCATAGTTGAGATCAGACAATGTGCAAATACAAAGGAAGAGAGAGATGGTTCTACTTTTTTTCTCCTTCATTCTGGTAATGCTTTTGGTAACACAGAAAAAATTTGAAAATAGCTGCAATTTAAAACTATAATTAACGTAAAAGCATAAGGAAAAAATTTGAGTGGAAGAAAGAGCAACCTGGTTAGAAGCTGAACTTAAGTGTGACTGAAATACTTAGAAAATGAGACAGGAAATAGTCTGGAATAGCAAATCAAGGAAAGAAAAATAATAAAGAACTGAAAAAATAATCATCCTTATAGTCCAATCTTGTGTCACTTTTCTCTGCTGCTGCCAGCGGAGTTTCTGGCTGGACCCTACCAATATTTCTTTTCTGCTAAGTCATCCTTCTGTGTGAGGGTTGAGACTGCCTGAGCATGAGCACATGGTGCATTTTTTCATCAGAGCTCCTGAATGATTTCTTTGAGGATCCAGACTGAAAAGTTTTTAAAGGAATGACAAGATAATAAGTCTTAAAGTACATCTGTAATACTATAATCATCTTCATGTAACAAGTTGCTATAGTTACAGGGGTGTAACTGGGTTATGAAATGGAGAACAGTTGGAGCTGGGAAAAGAGGTTGTACTCCATCTCTATGATCCCTACAGTTGATAAACAAAGTGGTGTACACTAGGAGAAACACTGAGAACTATTCTCTTAACATAGGCGTGACATATGATATAAAATAATTTTTTTCCTAGTGTCCTGACAAAAGTACTTATGTATTCAGTACACACATTATGTATTCTGCTGTTGTGATATATGTACTTATAGGTAAAATATGACCTCACAACTTAATCCATACTACTGATAGTCAAACTAAGAAGATTTGCAAGAAAAAGTTCCTTTTCTTTTAAAGGGTGGATTAGCCTTTGTTGTTCCTTAGATCCCTGATAATCTTGAAAGGAAGGAGGAGATGCATAACAAGTCTTTCAGTCCTTTGAAAACTTTTTTCCTTAACTGTGCTAATACTTTCCTAAATCCTTTGTGTTTATACCGCTCAGAGATCATTCAAAAAGCTCTGAAAGAAGTTAACTGTCCACCCCTGAGTGATCAATTCTAGTCTGACCTTTGTCCAGGGATAGAAAATTCTGTACAAATATGACTATATTCCTTATTTTGTTCTGGGAATAATGATGCCTTTACAACTGTCATCAGATAACTGATACATCTGCAGTACTATTGTGTAATGTTATGCTGTCAAATTACTATGGGAGAAGTAACAGTTCTTATAGGAAAAAGATATAATTCATGTTTCAGAAGGTTTTGAATAGTTGTGATTGAGGAATGGATTAAAAAAATTGGCTTTTCTGGATTTTCACTCTCTATAATTGCTGACATTTCAATAGCTTTAAAACAAATCTAAGGACTCGCTTTGCATCCTGATATGATGCAGGCTTAGTAGATGTTACAAACCTAAAAAGGACAAAGAAAAGATGGAGGTATAATTAGCAGGCTTCAAATATGCAAAAAGAAGCTGAAAATACCTTCCCCCATGCCCCCATTTTGGTTGAGGAAGAAGTAATGAGATTAGCCTGCAACAAGAAACATTAAGATGGAATAGAGGAAAGCTTTCTGCTGGTTAAACTGAAATAGATTGCCTAAAGACGTTATGAAATCTGGGTTATCACCTATGCTATATTTTTAAGGTTTCAAACTTCTATAGCTTTGGAAAATAGAAGCAGACTAGCTGATTCCCCATGTTCTTCTTCAGTCCTAATTTTCCAAAGATTCTTGGAGTCTGAGATCTAGAATGCAGGGAGGTATTGAGTAAAGATAAAGTATTTTGATTATAGAAGAAAATGATCTATGTACAGCAAAATGACTATGGATATTTGCTATACTGTGAGTGCTTAATAAAGATGTTCCTAAGTCTTACGTATTACTACTTTTGGAATTGGTAGCGTTTTTGTTACTGTGGCGTTACAAAGCTTTCCATCTAATGCAGGTTTACTTTGTGACTGACCCTCCGTCTAGCTTATTTTTGTGTCAGAAGTTTGGGATGTCGGTTGTTGATGAGAAATAGTTTGACAAGGGTCATATTCTTTTATAATTAATTATTGTACTGCTACTTAAAACAAACGTGTCTAATTCCAATTATTCATTTAATTTCTGTCACTTGAATTCTCTCTTCTATACAGAGAATGAGAGTTAGAGTTGGTATTTTGGTGTACACGTGATCTCTACCTTCAGTAGCCCTAACACATGGCTTGCAGTAAAGATGTGTGTGCTCCTTCAATTCTTTATGATGTTTCATTGTACAAATATCAAGTCTGAATTATTTTTACATGTGATTCATTGCTGCATTCTATACAAAAATCAGTAATAAATTGCAAAAGCCTTTTATTTTATGTTAAGGTTTTGTGACTGTAACTTGTGACAGTTTTCTGTTCTTACATAATGAAAAATGGTTTTAGGTAGTTCTTATGTCTGTGATGTGAACCAGGTAGCCAAAATATAAAATGAAATTAATTTGTTACGTTACGTTGTGATATATTTTTGATTACACACAAAATTTGTACTCTTGGTTCGAAATAATTGATAGACAGTTCACAAATTAGTAAGTCTAGACCCTGTGCGTGTACTTAAGATTTGTAAGCTAAAGCTGCTATATGGCAAAGAAAAGTGTAAAGTGATAGTACCATCCAAGTTACCACGTAAAGTTACAGCATCCTTTTCAAGAGTTAGCTCAATGTGCAAGAAAACAAGAGGGATGCCAGAGGTGAATTCTGAGCACAAGGGAGTAGAGCACTCTAGCAAGGGACGGGTTTTGGGTTCTGGACAAAACAGTTCTGTTTACCCCTTTTATCTGACTCATCTTGAGTGCAAATGCATGAGCAGCCTTTGGAGTGCTAAGTGCAGTGCAGTCAGTCTGTGCCAGAAATATTTAAGGAAGCAAACGCTCTGGTGATTTAACAGAAGACGACACTCCTGGTCTGTGTCATGGTGAAGCTTAGATGACAGGGATGGAGAGCTCAGCCTGCTTTGCTTCTGAGCAGGTAAAGCTATCCAGATGTAGGAAAGCTAGGAAGTCTTGTAGTCTGAAATGTTGAAGAGTTGGGGGATGTTCCAGATCACTTTGATTCAAATTTAAAATTCTGCTCAAGTCCCACTTGAGGTACAATTTCAAAGGCATGAATATCAAATTTCAGTAATAGGAAATTCATCATTAAATATTGATAGATTTTTGAAATAAAGCAGCTCTAACCGTAGATGGGAACAGACACTGGCTTACTGTCTTGGTGATTTCTCTTAATGTTTTATTTTGTTGAAGATCTTGTACTGTCATTTGCTGCATGTCTGGAAAAGAAGCAACTGTTAGGTGGAAATTCCAGAAAAAAAAAGAGTAAGATGTGTACTACAGACTGCAGCATAAAGTACCAGGAAAAAAATGTATGGGAGATTGCTTGGAACAATATTGTATCATCTTGGCAACATTTTTAGCATTATTTTCAACCTTGTATTCGTCTACTTAGTTGCCAATGTTAAAAAAAAATTTACCCCAGCTGCTTATCATCTTGCCATTTTTTCGTAAAGCGAAAACATCCCAAAGAGCATTCAGTTTTCCTGTAATTGTACTACCATTGCTGTTACTTTTGCAACAGGAGTAAAACTGCGAGTACCAGCACAGCAGGAACATTGTATTTTAACTTACACTGCTCACTCTTTAAGCAGCCTTAAAAGGCACAGTGGTGAAGACACTGGTGACCGTTCCATTGTAAAAGTCTCCTGCCACATAGGCCGAATGGCTGAGGTTTTTTAAGCAAGTCGGTAGCATTTCTATTGCCTTTGTAGATCTGTCCCCTTCTCTGCTATCACACAGTTGGATATTTTCAATACTAAAGGCAACAACTTCTCCTCACATTTGATTTGTAATCATTCTGTATGAAAATATGAAGTTACTGGAAACATTTAATTTTTCACCAGATCTTCAAACTATTGTCAAAAGCCAACATGTTTCTAGTGAGTGTGCACCATGAGTGCATCAAGTCAGTAGCATCTGCTGCAGCAAGATGAGAGGTATTGGTGCCTTTTTTCTTCCTCCTGTACACAGTGTGAAGGACAGAATAATCTGAACTCTTCTGCTATGCTTCTAAAGCATCAGTCTCTGTAAGAGCATGCCTGTTTCTTTTGTACATTCTGTAACTTGGCACTTGTCACATAGATTTCAGATTTATATGTGTGTGTGTGCGTTCATAGTGTTCCCTGGCTTGGTTCCATATAAACTTGGGCATCTATGCATTAGGCATCCAACTTGCATATATCTACAGTAAGTGCCTCAAGAGATTAAAATTAAATAAATAATAAGATGAGGTGGTTAGACTAGGTTCCTAGCTTTAAGGTACCTTGACTTAGGTGAAATTGACCCTGGCAATAAAATAGTTGCCTATATATTTTTCTGGTTCTTTTTATTTCTGTTGGTTAAAAGAAGAAAAATTAAAACTTATTAGTGACTTGTTGATACCTAAGATATATCTTCAATAACAGGATGAAAATCCATGTTGTTCAAGTCCTGCTGCTCAAAGAATGTCGTTATTCTGCTGAGTAACAGCCTACTGTAGGTGACCCTGCTTTGGCAGGGGGGTTGGACTAGATGACCCACAGAGGTCCCTTCCAACCCCTACCATTCTGTGATTCTTTAAGTGACACCTGAGATGTGGGAGTTTTGTGAGAGAAGAGGCTGAGGATGGCATGGACACACTTCTGGTGTCCATGAAAGTGAGACATGAGCAAGATGTTAAACTCATCATGGCAGCTAACTGAAAATGATTCGTTTGGCTTTTAGGTTGTATCTAACTTTGAAAGATGTCTGCTGGGTTGGTTTACAGATCATTTTTCTCTGGCACTGTTTCTATTAGCAGTAGCTATTTAGCAGTAGCAACACATTTTCATCGTGACAGTCCATACGAGAACTGGTACTGATTTCCTTCCTCCCCTGCCTGTCTAAAAGAAATACTGTTAAAAGCTGCCTTGTGCACTGTCAGGAACAGAGCCCTGTTCCCATAGTACATGAAGGGCAATCAATGTGTTAGATATTTGAAAAAAAAAAAAAGAAGTCTTATTTACAAGAAGCATGTGTGCATTAGAATGGAGTTTTCGTAGGCAGCCCATCTAAGAAACCCCACAATTACTTTGAAGTGATCTGCAGTCTGATTTTTTGGAACACAAACATCAACTTGAACAAGATTACCTATGGAAAACTAGGGGAGGTGTACTAAAGAAATCCAACTGGAAACAGATCTACCTTTTGCTACCAAACAATTTCAAGGTGGATGTCCTTCTTTCACGTTTTTTTTTCCAATCCAAGAACTTCTTGCTGTGTCCAAGCTGAATCAGACTCCATACAATCCACACTAGATTTTAGGAAAGTCCTTTTTTTGTTCCTCTCCTCCAGTTTATTTTGTTTCTGCTTTTTGACATAGATAGGCCTCTTCTTTTCTGAAACATCTCCTAGTTTCTACTCCTGCTTCAGGTTTTCTTCTTGTCACCTTCTTGCTGGATCCTGACTACTGCTCGCAATAGTTTTTGCAATTTTGTAATTCTCATATGCATCCAAGGAAGAAGCAGTTTGCTTTCCCACCTAGAGAGTACAAAGTAACCCATAGTGCCCAGGACAATGTACACAATCTTTCTGCTTGCTCCCCTGCCATGCTCTTAGAATATGTATACAGGCACATATATGTGTGTGTGTGTATACATACACAGTGCACAGAATTTGTATATTAAATTGTAACACGGCAAATTACATAATTCCACGTTACAGAAGACTACCTGAATTTTCATAATGGAAAAAGTTGATAGTGTGACAAGGAAAACAATTTAATGTTCAGTTTCTTTTTTGAACTAAAATATGCTGTTGTCTGTTTAGTTGGTAGAAAGGTACCTGGTATTTTCTTGTTAGACTTATTTTTCTAAGTTTCAAAAAGTTATACAAGCAATTAGGGAACAGAAAGCAGCAGTCTTAGTTTTTCACTTCAACACTATCACTATGAAGCTTTTAAATTGCCTGTAGTTTGGGATTGCATAGGGTGGGTATAGAGAAGCATCAGTCTAAATATTCTGAATATAAATATTTTATGACTGTATTTGTGGCAGTAAACTTAAAAGTGGAAAAAATTATTTCCCTAAGAATCATTTTATTTAGTAAATATTGTAGCACAATGACATTATGTTCGAGTTTACTCTCGGAACACCTGGAGACTAATTTATCACAGTGTTAGGAACTGTATAATGCTACTTCAAACAGGTGAAACGAGGCAGGTGCTGTTGGCCTGGGAAATAGTTTTTGGAAGGAGAAATAAAATCTTACAATTAAAACTTCATCAAGGGATTTTTTTTAGTAACCTGAAATAATTTTGTTCTGTTGTGATTCAGATCTTTACAAACAGATTCTGAAGCAATCCTCGCCTTTATAAATGTTTTCAGCTAAAAGAGGAACTGAAGATTGTCTGTCGGGGAAGTCCCACTGCTGACTGGTGTCCAAGAGATGTTGGTTACTTTTCAGGGCTGTCACAAAATGGCTGTACAATTGAGAGATTTGTTCTTCTTAACAAGAGACTTGGTTATTCTAGTTATTTGTAGTTGTTAGAGGTAGCTCATGCCAGCAGCCTGAGCAGTAGAAAAGTGATAATTGTTTTGGTTTATATGAAATTTATAGTCTGCTTTTGAAAAGACCGTTTTAGTGTGCAAATTTTTTTTTTTTTTTTTTTTTTT
>Ga0065711_1027345_pt1 | contig 50620 bp, 25 predicted proteins | sample Hoacrofraction12_FD_59098 | JGI IMG/M metagenome (GOLD analysis project Ga0065711, IMG submission 59098) | Hoatzin crop microbial communities from Cojedes, Venezuela - Epithelial fraction 12 v2 (version 2) | ecosystem: Host-associated > Birds > Digestive system > Esophagus > Crop | place... | reverse complement strand
CACCTCTCCTGCCACGGAAGACCATTACGACAGATGGAGCCTGAAGTCATGGATTAAATGAACTCAACGGACACTTTAGAGTGATGATCCATAGACTAAGGGAATGATATCTGGAGACAGGAGATGTGGTGGTGATCAACTGGACAATGGGGGACCTGGGCGTGACGTAGATGGTATGGAATAAGGGGTGGATAATGTCCTGGGTTTGGCCAGGACAGGGTTAATTTTCACCAGAATCCAGGAAGGGGCACAGCCGGGTGAGCTGATCCAACCCCAACCTGGCCAAACAGAGCAGGCTGTTCCATACCATGTGCTGTCATGCTGGGTTCCGTCAGTGCGGCGGGAACTCACTCGTGGCTCGGGAGCGCGCAGTGGTGGTTCGGTCCGAGAGAGCGGTTCTGTTCTGCGGGTTTGTTCTGTGTTTTCTCCTTATCTGTATCATTGTTGTTCCTGTTCCCTTTGTTTGCTGTTCTGTTAAACTGCCCTTATCCCGACCCACCAATTTCTGCCTGTTTCTTTCCATTCTCCTCCACACCATGGCAGGGGGAGGGGCGGCCACATGGTGCTTTTGTTGCCGGCTGCAGCCGAAACCAGAACACATATCTACTTACAGGAAGCAGAACTAAGCTTGGATAACTGGTCTCCAGTAGTAGGTTCGGTGAATTTAACATGCTCCTAAACTTCGAGGACAGGCTGTGGTTTGATGTGCCCTTAAAAGCCACCAGTGATGGAGATTCTTTAACTGCATTTGGTATTTCATGTTAATATTTTATTACATGTGTATTTAAAACTTAACTTTTTTCCTATCTAAACTAAATCCCAGTTTCTGCCATTTAAACTCATTTAAAGATATTGGCAGGAAAAAAGTAAAAGGGAAAGATATTCAGAGAAAAGTAGGAGCAAATATCTTTTAGAAATCAGGAAAAGAATACAAATTTTCCAGTAGGAGACATAATTAAAGATTTTAAAAATAGAAGTTACCATTAATCTTTTAAATACAATATTTTGCAAGTGAAGAGTGAGTCCATCATTTGGACACTTCTATGTCCGCATTTTTAAGTTCTGTGATACTGGAAAAAACGTATTATCTTTACAAAAAATATTAGATATTCAGGAAAAAATGGCCTTCTTTAGTCTAGCAAAATTCTAATGGCTGGTGTAGAAATATCATTTGTAACTTGTCCTCTTTCAGCCAAAGGACAAAACACCAGTTGTCTGCAGATGCAGCAGAAAAATCTGCTTAAATAGTGAGCAAGTTAATACTTTCCTACTTATACCTAGAGAGACACAGCTAGGCAAGAAATCTTCTGTTCTGAAATTGAATGCTTTTTCCTTAGATTTTTTAGTCCACTTCCTGTTACAAATGTGTGTTTCCTGAATGATGCTGAATATCTGTCTTATGAACACAAGTAGCTGGTCCTCAATTAAGTGGAAAAAAGACTGACTCTGCTGATGACAAATGAACAGTTTATATGAAGATCTGTAGTGCAATGTGTTTACACCGGTCTAAGTAAAATGTTTAGACTAAAGACTTAAATCTGCTTTTTTACATTGAGCGTGCTAGAAAGTACTGTGTTTCCTATTTCTCTGACTCTGTATTAAACTTGTAGTCTTCTAGTGAATAATCTAGACTAATTTAATTGGAATTTGCTGGATGTATATGGAAGCAATGTCTGTGCCTCTGGTCTTCCCATGGAGGTTTGTTTTCTAGAGCTCTTTTATATGGTTGTCTCCTCTCTCTACAGTTAAATACCAGAAATGGGGTACTAGAGTGTGGGAAAAGCTTCAGTATTTCAAGTACAGCTTACGCTGTAGCATTCTGGACACCTGCATCATCCTAGTCACACTCCCCACCACCTCCAGTTCTCTGCCTAGCAATATATGTATTCCCCTTCTTGTTCAGGAATAAGATTTGCAAACCAATGAGGTCAATATTTGTTCATCACTAAGCAAAATACTGTAGGGAGTGTTTCATATTCCAGCAGTTTTCCTGTTGTTTATGAAGCTTGTGTGCATCATAGATGCAAAACATAGAATGACATGGAATACAAAAATTGATAGGTGAAATACATTGAAATCCTTATCCAGCTTCCCCTGATTTTTAGTTTGGAGATATAGCACAATAAAAATTGAGACTGATTTTTAAAATAATGTATGTGTATGGCAGGAATTTTTTTTTTTTTTTAGAACTGATAATTTTATAACTTTATTTTTTTTCTTTTTTATTTAAAGGGGTAAAATGTCTAGAACAACTTGCATGATTGTTTTTGATTCGTATCCTTAGACTAACACATAAACATGATGTAACAAAATGCTAATACATCACCATCTGGATTTTAAACTGACATTTAATTTCACACTCTTAAGATACTTTGTTATTTGAAAAATGAACCTCTTAAAGAATATTGTAATACACATTTGATGTGTTTGACAGTCTTTGAACCAATCTACCTTGAAACATGATGCTAAATTTAAAACTGCACTCACGAAATCATTTATAAAATGGTAATTATCCTTCCTATCAAGCCTGACCTAAGCAGTGCATAAAGCAATTTCTTTGTAGCAGCCTAATCTGGGACTTTGTTAACTGCCAGCAATTAGAAGAATTTCTCTGCGATGTTTCTTCTAATAGCTTCTCCATGACCTGAGCTCGTTTTTCAGAGACCCTGAAAAAGTCTACATACATTTTCAATTTTTAAACAAAACCCAACACCTATAGACCTCAAGAAGACCTGGGAGAAAGATGTTTGTCTTCCAGACGATATTAGCCTTTCTGTACATGGTCACTGAAGCACTACATCACACTGATTCCTCTCTTAAAAACACGCTGATGCCAAGGCAACTGTGAGCTTCCCTTTATTCTGTGTTTCAGAGCATTACTCAGGTTTCAGACGCTCCTGTACTTCTTGAACAGAAACAGAGGCAAAGTGTTGCATACAGAGAATGTAATCATTGTTTTCTCACAGAAAGATAGAGCTAAATGTTCAACTGGTAAATTTGTATAGCTTCACTGGCTGCCTTGGGCTAGATAACGTATACCGGTTGTGAATCTAGGAATTTTTAAAGTGGCTTATGTAAGAGGCAGTACAAATGAAAGGAATATATTTGTAAAAGAGGGAGGAAAAAAGGTCTATGAAATGATTCTGCTCTGTTGGCCTGGTATTCTTCTATTCATTTAATAATAATTCTACTATGCTCAATGGCAGTTTACTGCTTTTCAACAGATGCAACTTCCTTCACTGCTGTTGAGTAACTTCTTGGTTTATCTGGGAAAAATCAACTCCATTTACTTCTCATGCAAGAAGCAGAAAGCTCAGAAATCCCTATTCACTATACAAATGAGCCTTAGAAGTGTAAGGGCTGATTTATTTATAATTATGTTTTCCTTCCTGGTCACTGGAGATGCGAATGATGAGAGGGACTGGATGTGATTTGGCTAAAAATCTGTATCTTTCCTTAATTCTGGCAAAATATTTCCATGGAAACCGTGTAAAAATGGTAAAAAAGAAAATACCACTACATGAGCCTCTTCATGAATGCACATCGTACAAATGGTGCAGAGATCTGCACTGGTATTCCCCTGGCCTGGAGTGTTTCCAGGAGGGTACAGCAATGTGTGTCTGCACTCTCCTGAGTGTCAGAGCAGAGTTTGCCCTGGGAGCCCTCGGCAATGCTTGAGAGCTCGCCACAGCATCGTGACAATGAAGCTGTTTGCTTCTGGTCCTGAGTTGGGGTGATTCCACATTGTTACTAGGAACTAAGAAACGGGTTTTAAACTTCACAACGTAACAAAAAAGTCTAAAGTGAAGACAATTTTAAGACCTCTTCAAAATCCATAAATACACTCTGTTTAATTTTGCCAGAATGGTATGTAAACCCACCTCTTTTCCGGTAAGAAAGGATTGTTTCTGTTGTTTATAGCTTGCTTTTTAGCCCCTCTTTTGGCTATTATGACTTCCCTTAATATACTGCAAGGAGAGTGATTGATATCTGAAGAATACTGTCTTTTAAAATTGATTTTTACATTCATCTTAGGTGATTTAATAAATATTTTTGCAGAAGGACACACACACACACAGAAAAATCAGTGTGGCATGCCTTTTTGTTGCTGATAATCTGCCACTGCTAGAGAAAGAAGAAAATTATTCACTTTAGTGCCACTGCTTTGGTATAAAGAAGTGTATTATTATTCATTGAGATATACTGCCACGTGACATTTTAAAAGCACCTCAGTAAAGGTTAACGAGTTATTTATAAAATCTACAGTGAAATTAGACAACCTATGTAAATCAGTCTGTCACGATGTTTGCAATTTCCACTGAAAGATAAAGAACATAAAAATCCATAGGAAAGCAAAACACACTTGGCATCCAAAGCAATTTACCAATTGGAAAAAAAAAATTATCCACATTGTGCCTTGTCAGCAAAAATTCCTCTCTCTGATTCCAGCAATTCAAAGCCAAAAGGCAAGGTTGAAGACATAGATTCAGGTTGCATGTACTGGACTCTCAAATTAATTTTAATGCATCAGTCTAGATATTTGATTAGCCTGAATGATTGTAATTTATTTCTGGACATTACCACTTGCTAAATGTTCCACTTACTTTGGGCAAACCTTATGAAGTTGTCCTCTCTTTCACAATCCAACTGTGATAAAACTCATTGTTTGGCTAAAGAAAGCTGCTTTGGATTCCAGCCAACTCACAACGCTGCTTTACTTGTCTTGAGTGCCAGCGATAAGTGCTTGCAGAAGCTGATTTTTAAGAACCCCTAAGCAGTCTCAGCAACCCTGTGACCATTTAACTCTTCAAAAAGGCAAGCCCAAGAGACTAAGAATTGAATCTGTACCTCCACCTAATGTTTAACCATGTCAGGGCAGTAAAGAGGTCTTTCACAATGTGGTTTATATTGCATGTGTATATAATTTCAGCCATTGCAAGCTTCCCGTTTTATTTGCCCTCATTCACCCCTACAGCATTTAAGTACACTCTGCTATGTTTCTCTATGTCTACACCACTAAAAAGATCTACTAAGAATGAAACATTCAGCACAGCTTTATGTATAGAACTAGCGCTGCAAACATTAAGATTGTCCTTACTCTTCTTTCTGAAGAATGTATCGTTTCCGGTATCAAACAAACCAAGCAAGCACAAATAGGACGCACAGCAGTTTAAAATTTATTTTCTCTGATGCAAGTCTCCACATCACCTATTTCTCCAGATTCAACAATCACACCAATTATACTGTCACGTGCTCAGGTTTCCAGTAATTTAAAGAATCTGACTAAACATGGTTGTAGGCTAATTTTTGTACCTTTTAATACATTGTTTGTAATTTAGGGTACTACCTATTCGCATTACTTCCACCAAAAGGAATCAAATTTTTTCTTAGCAGCAGGTTCAGTATTTTGAGAACAGACATGAAGTCCCCTCTTCAAACTGTACTTCAAGAGCTTTAATTTCATACTACAAGAGCTGCAAATCACAAGATGTTTTTCTTACCATAATGAGGAATTATTGCCCAAGCCATTGCAGAAGCGTAGATGCCGCCAATCATCCAAAACATACAGAGCCAACTCAGGTGTTCGCCTCGTTTCTCCCGAGCAAGCACTTCCGAAAAATAGGAGAAGACTGTCGGCACAGCTCCACCGATCCTAAAAGGGGATACAGATCATAGATTAGGTGAGAGAGTAACAGACAGATGAAGTCTGAACAAGCCCACAGCTGCAGTCATCGAAAACCCAAACTACAAGTAACTTTTCTGGCAAGAGTGTTTTTTCTCAACTTGCACCATGTATTGGGGAACTCTTGAGGAATCTTTCACCTGTTCAGACACGATTTTTGTTAAATATTTCCTTGAAAATTCTGTGTATGACTCTTTACATTCAGTGATTCAAGGGGAGTGCCAATGTGAGAGGTGCTGGAACAGAAGCCAGCACAAAGCATTGACCTTCACCATCACAAAAACCCTGAAATTTGGCAGTCTACTGACAAGCGTCAAAATACATTGCTTTTAGCAAAAATATTATTCATTTTCCCAAAGAATAATAGATATTTCTCTAAGTCCTGTCTCAAATGCTTTGGGTAATCAAGAAGTGACTAAATGCCAACTATGTTACTAATACATTTTATTTCATGCATATTTAAAAGCAGTGTTCTATTCAGTGGTACTACGTGATTTGCTAAGCCCATGCTGGTTTTTTACTTAAGTTTTTATGAAAAGCCTATGCATACATATAATATTCGGCTTTTCACACAGTAAAAATAAACACTCTCTGAGGGTCAGTTGGACAAAAAAAAGAGTTCAATTTGGTTTTACAAATATTAAACTCAAATTGTGTATCATTTTCAGTACCAGCTTCCAGATCATCTTTTACTGTCTTTACCTCTTCAATACCAATGCAAGTTATCAAATGTTCCACAACAGGACAAGTCTCCACGGATTTTATTTTTCCTGCTGAAGAAAATACCTGTGAAACTTGAAGAGATATTCTCACATTCCAGATTACATACTTTAAAGCAGTATCTTGTGTGGTTTGAATTTTTAACTGAATTTTAGAGATAAATGTATATTTATGCTGTCATCTAAGAGCTGCCAAACTGCGAGCAGAAAGAAGGAATCTTGAAATAGATTAATACTTATATTAAAAAAGAATATATGCACACAGAAATGGTATTTCACTGCTAAGAAAATTCAGTGCCATAGCAATATAGTTTATTTTAAGATGCCTTCATGTACAATGATGAAATACTGGATTGAGCTGTTGTTTAAGGGTCTGCTGTTTTGTCACTTCCTTCTAGACAGCTCTTTGTGAGGTACCACTGGTCAACTCTTAGATTTACAATGAGTGTTTCCCATAGCTGAGCCTACCTCCTTGAATTCTTGTTAGATATACAGCTATCAAAGGTTGTATCTTATTTCTTCCCATGAGTGAAAACTCTAAATGCCTTCACTAGTGAACTGCCCTGTTAGAGGCAACGGGAGACATTGTCCTCCTGGTTCTCCTGGAAGCTTGGGGTGAGGAACAGTGGAAGGGACATGGCCAAAGGTGGAATCACACCTCATTTCACTGTGATGGGGAAGCCCTGATGCCTCATTGGTGCTATGCTCTCCCATTCCCAAAGTATAAGCTACGATTTGTTACCCTCCAGGGCTCAGGCACAACTGTGAATTGCAGTCCGACAACATTGCACAAATACAATACCCATTGATCTAATTAGAGTTCTTTTTCTAATGTTGAAAATTCACTAGCAGAACCAGAAACAAGGTCTTCCTCTTTCCCGCTTAAGCTGGGAAGTGTTATTGAGGAGTTGTAGGTGCCCACTTTTAAGAAGACCTAAATGAATAGATTGCTTATGGCATGTAGGACAGTATCATTCACGCAACAACACCCTACCTGAAGAGAATAATTTATGTAAGTGTTTTTTTTCTGATTGCTACTGCTCATTAAGAAAAATATACAGAGTGGTAAGTAAACATATACTAGGTAATTTTCCTGTTCTACTATCCAATATGTCTAAATTTACAATTTTCTTCATTCCGTATGTCTCTTCATGAAGTACAGAATATTCTCTTTATTTTATAATGCAGTTGCTATACTAGTAAACACAGTCTGAAACCATCTGTGCTATGTAGCACAATTAATAATAAATCATGTTCAATACTTTAACAGTTTTCCTATTGAAAAGTATTTGAAAATGTTCTCTATAAATGGTTTGTTTCAGGCAAATGCAGTTATTATGCCTATGAAATTCAAGACTCAACATATAATCTTTTTGAAATCTCCCTTGAATCTTCTTGGCTGGAATTCTGCTGACACGGGTCTTGTGGAGAGTTTTCAGTGGGCGGAGTAAGTCATACATCGTGGGTCATACAAATGTTTGTGGAATGATGGTATAGGAAATGGGTGGATGCCTCAAGTGGAAAGAACATATCCTATATTAATGTCATAAAATGTACAGTGATCCTGACCATAGGCAGCAAAAAAGGCATCTCTTATTTGCCACCATGAATCAACTGTACATTGGAGGATGGGAGGTTTGCGCTGCTTTAGTGTTAAAGCTGATGTGGGTGTATAGACTCAAATGGTATGTCCTAAAGGTCAACTAACCTACAGAAGAAGCATTGTCTGTACTGACCAATTTAACAGGGCAACTTTTCTAACAAATAGAGCTTTTAGACCCGTAAGAGGAATTTTGGAGCTAGCAAAACAAAGTATTTATTTAGTATATGCAAATAAACAGAAAAATATTAATCAGCTTTGAACAAAACCCTATTTTTCTGTTTCATCTGATGTGTTTATGTTAACTTTTCCAGTGAGCACACTAACAGGTTAAGAGAAGCTTAAAAGTCCAGATACTATGCTCATATTATTAAGCAGTGAAAATAACTTGTCCAAAGGGGAAATAAAGGATGTATTTTCATCATACAGACAACAGCTGCTGTTTAGAGTTCAAGGTCTCTGTTTCACAGCAACTGTGTAGTAAAGTGTGTTGTGCACTTCTTTGTACCTTAAAAGCGTGGATGGAGATCTTTCTCATCAGCTGGTTAAATTCTTCCTTCTGGCCTCGTATAAGTGAGGAGTGATACTACTAGAAGACTTTAGGATATCTGTACCTGAAAAGCTCTTCCCGTGTCACTAATGCAAAGCTATTACAATAATTATAAGAGTGTTATGAAAATCGTAGAGAGGCTAATCAACAGCTGAATTGGAAGAGAGAGGAGGGAGATGGAGAGAAAGCATTCTTCTGCTGAAGACTGTTTTTTCGCTATTATGCTGGACAGTCTCAGGGTGGCAGTAGACATGTCTCCACTCTCTAAAACTGTCTCTGAAACGCAGAGCAAGTGACAGCAGAAAGGGAGAGCAGGAAGTGCTACAACTGTTATCACACCAAACAATGAGGAAACTCCTTAAAAACTGTGCAGACCTAGAGAATGTTTTCAAGGAGCAAACAAATTTCTGTTTGACTCTTGCAGAAATGTTAACGTGTACTTGGTACCACAGCCATTTACTATTATAGAACTAATGTGGTATCTGGTATACTGAACATTGCTAGCAGAAGCATGAATTACCTCTCAAAGACCTGGGCAAGAGATGATCAGAGGAACTCAGACTTCTTCCATCACTGTCTTGTGAGGATCTCTCACATACTTCAGCAGTTATTGCACATTATGAATTAATTCATCAAATGCTCATATTTAAACTCCCCCCCACCATATTGCCCAACAGCTGCAAGGAATAATGCACTTTCTGTAGTAAAAAAAATCCTAGATCCCACCTTCAATACACTCTTATAAGCCCTTAACAATTCAGTGGCTTCAGTTGAGCCCTTCCATATTTACATGGAAGGAATAGAATTTGATCCTCAACATTTTTGTATTACAAGTTTGAAAGCAGACTGCCTTTTTCATATCCTACCATCACTGTGTGGAATAGATGGTGGCATGCACAGAAGGGAATTACAAATAAAATAAAAGGTAGAATTTTTACTGATTTTATAGTAGGAAGACTTCATTATTTGTTTTATGGGAAATGCAAACACTATTTTCCCACAGTATATGGTATTCAGTCCGCTTCTGGCAATTAATAAGTTTAATACAGTGGGATGTTTGGTCTTATTGTGTTTATAAATTATATGGCTCATCCTCATTTGTAGAAAATAATTTGATACGTGAGACTACATTCTTCCCTTCACATGTCTACATGCGCAGATGTAAAGCGTATGAAAACTGTGCTGACTTGAGAAGAAAAATTTGTTCTAAAAGATGTGAAGGATTTTAACTTTCATAATTGCAAATGATTCAAGCAAACTGCAGTTTTTACGTCTTATCTGTTGTTCATGTATGTTGTTTCTTCAGTCATAATAGCCAAAGCAGTGGTTGTAAACTTTTTTCCCACAGGGTATTCTAACTATACAAGTTTTTTATACCCCCACTGGAAAACTGCATAGAGTCTGAACAATTTTTTAAATATTAAAAACACTGGTCTAAGCCTTTGGGTTGATGATAATAAGTGGTAACTGTCTCCAGAAAAACAGATTCTGTAATAAGGCACAGTCTAATACCAACAAGAGGCAAAACTGTTTTGAGCTTGGTTTAATACCATAAAATAAACTCTCTCACTCTATAAAGATCAGTCTCTGCACCTAAAACAACAGGATGTGTTCCTTCATCCACATCTTTTTTAATAAATATGTGGAAACATACACAAGAACAACACAATAAACAGTTGGAGCCATTTTCTACTGCACATACTGGTCTATATGTGGAGAGAATGCTATAAATGTTAGTTAAAAGAATGACATGTCAGTCATGATCTTTCTCAGTTATTTTTCATCTGCAGTAATAAAGCCCATCAGAAGTAGGCAGAGCAAGAGCAGAATGCATTGGTCTTTTTGCATTTTCTCCAAAACATATAATTCAAATTGAAGGAAATACCAACTAATTAGCATATTGTTACGTTTTTTGATGCAAGAGATGAACCAGTTTTGGAGCCTTAGGCGTTACTTCTGTTTGGAGAAAAAATTTATGACTGAACACTTTATTTGATGTCCCCAAATTCTTATTTCACTCTTACTTCTTACTCTGTTTTTCTCAGGCTTATGTCCTTCATATCTTTCTACCTACACTTTAACGTTTTGGCTACTTCCTTCCATCTGCCTTTGCTCATATACAGACTCTTACACACAGAGTCCTCCACTGTCTTGTACCTATGCCCTGCAGCTGCATTTAGTCTCTAGTGAAAGCCATCTCTTATATAGTTCAGCTTCTACTCAGTCTGCATGTGGCATACGTTTTGGGTGGTCGGTCATATTTGTTCAGTTCTGTTACTTCAAAAAAAGAGTTGTTCTGTTTCTCCTATTTATTCATAAAGAAGGGTGGCTCCTTATCCAACATTTTGATGCTTTCTTTTAAATTTTAGATTCAAAAAGAACAGCAGTTATTCAGTGGGAAATGACAATACAGAAATAAGCAACTGATCAAATCTCACTTATCAGCAAAAGAAGGTTCAATTTCTGATACCAGCTATGCTTTTATAATGTTATTTCTGTAGAGTCTGTGTTCATATTTGTTCTGTGAAATTGCGGTGTGGGAGAACCAAAAGGGGCCTTAAGCGATGAAGTGCATTCAGTGAAACAGACAATAAGCTAAGGTACATTTGCGTTTTCTTTGTCACAAAGAAAGCTGATAAATATCTGCTAATCTACCTTCAGAGCTGTGATTTGACACACCAGATTTTGGCAACTGCACAGTATGACAGCTGGGGTGAAAGCACTTCAGTGAGGCGTTCAGGAACCTCTGACTTCAGATAGAAGCCTTTGTTTATTTGCAGATTCACTAGCCAAAGAGGCCTGAAATGCAAAAGCATACAAGGAATAGAGATAATTAGGAAAAAACCCTTACAGAATACTAAAAGCACAGACGTTCTTCTGAAATACCTTGTCATCTTTTTCAGACTTTGACACTATCCAGACTGAAAATAAGGATAGTGTCTATGTCAGCAGGCATTTGCAAGTTGTTGCCTTGTTATTTGCAATTTGTTAAAAAGTGATAGGGCTCAAACACAGATCCAGTGTTACACTCCTGAGATTTGGAAACAGCCTACCACCCTTTCTTCTCCTGTCCAACTGTACCTACTCTTTCTGCTTCTTATTAACAGTTTTCTACCCCCATACCACAAGTCTCATTCAAAACATCTCTTGTTTTCCTTTCAGAACTGCCATTAGACTGGCAAAGTACCTAAGAGTGAGCAGCCAGACTGACTGATTTTCCTTGAGAACTGCTGGATAAAGCCCTACAAAACTGTAGCATGGTATAGACCAAGCTTTGATGAACATTCTACACATGTTTAAACAGAAGTGCCTCTTTGAACTATGTTTACTACAGAAGTTGTCTTTCAGGTACACGTGGCCTGTATGCTGTTAATAGCAAGAAAGTCCTTCTGACAAAGATTCACGGGATTATTTACTGAACTCTACAGTACTGTCAGTTCTGATGGAAGCTGAACTGATGAGTAAATAATTGATTACCCAAGTTTACCCAACATTATTTAAAAAAATCAAGTCAAATTTGATGGCAAATCCAAGCATATGATTACAAAGAATTTGCCTGCAGTACCTGCTCAACTAGACATGTCAGATAAATTGCTTTCAGATCTGCCAGTATTGGTAGTCACAATATCACTGTTTATGCACATTTCCTTTTGCAGATCATCTTCTTTTTGTTGTTCTTCTTCTTTTCCTTCTTTTTTTTTCATTGGTCTTTTCAAGTTTTTACTTTTTCTTTTGATTGTTTCCTTTCATGTAGGCTCTGCCTTATTTACATGTTTCCTTTATCTAGTACTTCTCTCTCTTTTGTATAATCTTCTTTTCCTCATAAGAATACTATCCACTTCTTCTAACAGTCCTAGGAAAGACCACTTCTCTCCCAGCTATCCCAGGTTTGCATTAGTCCACCTTTAACCAGAGCTGAAGCTGCAAGGGCTGCATCAAAGCTATTTGGAAAGCTCAGACCTTGCCAGCTGCTTCCTTGACTTGCCTGAGAAGCATATTTACCATTTTGGCATATGCTATCAGCTTTGAAGCCAGTCACCTGCAGAGCTATTCATTAGCCTGCAGTGTAAAAACACAGATAGCCTGTGGGGTGCGAGGCAGCTGGGAGCTGGAAAGGAGTTAGAAGCGGTAGGATTACAGCTTTTTGAGGGTGTGAGGACAAAAGGTGTTTCATGAGAAAGAAATGGAGCAAGTGGGTATGAAGAAGTAAAAGATAAATACAACATTATACTAAACACTGATGAGACACAATTATAAAGGCAGCCTGTTGGTCTAGGTCAGAAGTTCCTGAAGGCAACTGCCTGTGTAGGCCAACCATCTTGTGCTGTGTCCACATGGTCCGTATCTCTGCTGAAACATTTTTACAGTTGTTACTGCTTGCATGTCCTTCCTGTCTTGACCACTATGAGAAGGGGGATATAAAGCACTACACATAACATACAAAAGTCATGGTAAAAGTCAGCATGGGTGGATTTGCACTGGCAATCACCTAAAAACTGCTAGTTACAAGAAACTTAATCCACAGTTTTGGATTATTGCTAGCTATGGATTCCTCACAAGAGTGTGAAAAATTTGTGAAAAGATCTGTATTATGAGTTTAGTGCTACAACATTGACACGAGCACTCTTTGGTAGATCCCAGTAATATGGAAGGAGTACTGCAGGTAGCTTGAGATGTATTTTCTGAGGAGGGGCTAAGAAACCTGTCTGTAGTTGAGTCACAGATTTAATGAAGTATAGTCTAAAGTATTCTGGAAAAGAAACACTATATGACAGTACATCTTGAGAGAGACTCTGGACAATGGGCAGGGAACCAAGTCCCCTCCCTTGGTAACAGAGATATATATTCAGTGCCTTTCATTAAGAAAGGGGAACTGACACCTACTGTCCAAAGACAGGACCTCTAAAATAAGGAGAGGTTATAAAGAGAAATTAAACTGGATTTCTATTCCCATTCAACTGACACAACTTCTTTTTAATTCAAGCAAGATGTGGGATGTAGTGCAGAATGCAATAAATGTTCAAGACTTAATTCAAATGCGTTAAGCTAATTTCCTGTCATACTGCAAGAAGATATGGCTTCAAAGCTGTTGCAAATATCTGGAAGTTCTTCAGTGAGTAATACCAAAAAGAGCTTGCCTTCTTGCACAGCAGCTGATGCAAAGTGTCTAGGAACAGAGACCTATAAGATGTATGCTCTATCAGTGGGTACATTTGTGCCCAGCTGTTTAAAAGTGAAAAGGTTTTACTTTGCTGCCTCTGCAGCTGGAATGTTCTAGCCTTTCCCTTCTTTCTTAGTGCTTGGCATTTGACGTGTTTGTTGCTGTTACAACTGCTCTCAATATAAGATCATGTCCAAAATGGGATCAAAAAACAAAGGAAGGGCAGATGTGACGCAAATACCATTTTGAATATTGCTCGTAAGTGAAAAGCAAGCCTTCTCTGAGAGCAAGTGAACAGAAGAAAAAGAAGGGCTCCAAACATGCAAAGTCTGGTGGAAAAACTGCATCATCACAGACAAACAGCGAGAACAGAAAAAGGAAGACCTTTCCTTCATCTTGAGAGTATGAAGCACGGATTCAGTTCTAGAAACCTCATGGCTTTTACGATGCAACTCTGATACCAGCTGAAGGAGGTTATTTCAGGGACAAATATGGTCTTCGAAGAAAATTGCAAATGTGAGCTAGTCATGAATCTTTCTCTGCAGTAATTGTTACGAGGAATGACTCTGCAGCTCTTGTCATTTTGTGTCTTTTTTGTTGTTGTTGTTTGTTTTTGTTTTTGGTGGAGGTTTAAAATGTAGTACATGGTGGCAAATGGTCTATCACCTATTCATGCAGCTCTCAAAGATGGAGAGGAGGACTTTGGACACAGTGGGGACCCACATGGAGGTATAAGATACAGGTATAAAGGGTCTGCTCCTTCAAAGACCATTAATCGTAAGCTGGGTACACAATGGAACATGCCTCCCAATCCAGGACATATCTATCACAACTAAAAGTACATGCACTGTACATTACTGGAAACTCTACTGCTACAAGTGAGGAGAAGACCCTGTAGGTAAGTTTGGCATGAGGCATGACAAATACATATTTTGCCATATACCCCAAGAGGGACAATCTGGGTGAAAGCCAACAGTGACACAAACCTGCCTGCCAAAAGACAAACCTTTGTGGCACAAAGGTTCAGTACTGCCCTCATGAACTGGGCAGGTTGAGCAGGAATACAATAAGCTTCTGACCTTTGACAGTATCATGGAAGAGTGCAAATGTCATGTAACATAATCAATGTTTTTCTGTGGAGAGACCAAACATAGCATCTGGAGCTGATAGTGACCAATGATATGAAAAACTTGCAAAGTAGCAGGATGGGATATTTGGGAGGTTTTTATCCTAATTTTTTTTTTAAAGGATTAGAACAGTTGCCATTTCCTCTTGATCTCTTTTAGAGTTGTATCTGACAACTTGGTGACAAACTAAGGAGATTCTTCTAGGAAGAGGACTCCTCATGTCTCCTTTCTCTCTCCCCTTGCCCTTCCATCCCTCTTCCTGAATCACTTGAATAGTACTTAGCGCTGCAGCAGTTTATTTTTGGTATGGGTGTCTAGCCCTACCCTACTAGTAGACCAGTTCAAGGGTTTTCTAAAACTGCAGGCATCACATAACGGTGTTGGTGCTCTATGGCTAAATGAACTACAGCCAACAAACCATATAAGCAGTGGACTTCATGCGCATGTCTTTATGACACAGCACACTGTGTTCTCACCAGCTCCTGCCTGTTCGGCACCGTAAAGATTGATAGTGGGCTGAAACAGAATTGTAATTGGGAGTTTTGATCTCAATCAAGCAGTTATCAAAAGTGCTAAACTAACTGCTCTGTAGAACAGAGCTCTTGATTATCCAAAGGCAGTAAAGGCAGAAGATTTTTCATAACAGTTTACTTGTGTATCTCAGTCTCTGCTCATGTAAGTTTAAAATTATAAACTTTATTGACCATTACCAATATATTAAACTTTTCCAACAACTGAGAAGTTATTTAAATGAAAACAAAAGTAAAACAAACACAGGGCTGCGAACACTATTCTTCTGGAGAGAGTAATAACATCTGGCACACCCTAGGGCCTCTTTTTAAGTTTGACAGTCTTGACTGCAGTGGTATTATAAACAGCATCATGTACACAAAAAACATTAGAAACTTTTACAAATATTACTGAAATCTTTCAGTACACCTGTGAGGAGGGTATTGTTTTGCTGACTGAACAAGCAATACATAGAGAACCTAAGGCATAAAATAGTTGAGCAAGTTGATCAAGTTCACAAAGCCAGTCTGTTGCAAAATTAGAACAGAACTCCATTTCCCAATTTGCAGTCTGTGTCTTTCCCCTAAAATCATTACTCTTCCCCTTCAGGTTGTTACTTTGGAGTGTAGTAGCTACATTGTTTATTCTCTTGCCCCTGACACAGACCTATTTCTACATTAAATAATGTGCTTTTGCAAAGAGGAAAGTTGTATTAACAGAAAGAAATGTGGAAATAAACAAAACCAGAGGAGCTTACCCAAATCCAGAAAACAAGCGACAGAAGAGGAAGAAGCCATAGCCCTGGACAAATGATGAAAGGAAGGCAAAGAATCCATTGACAGACATGCATATCAGGAGTGACTGTCTCCTTCCCACCTTGTCTGCCAAGCCTCCCCAGAAGAATGCCCCCACCATCATCCCAAGGTACACTATGCTACCTGCAATACACAAAAAAAAGATGTTGTTTTGTGAGCTACATAACTGACCACAATTGACCACACCAAAAATAGTTGCTCTCCTGTATTCACAAAACAAACAATAGAGAGATTAATTTCTTTTTTATCACTGAATGGAAATTACATGCATAGATCTCTCCTGTGGGCACAGTTAATGTACCATGCTGCAGGTAGCCCAGGACTCACAAGCAATTTGGAACTCCACCCAGCAAAGCTAGCGCTTGCTTGTCAACATTAATTGAAAGAACTTAGCAAAAATAGTTCAATAGCTGTATTGCCAGCAGACTGATTTCAAAAAGGCAAATAAAATGGTCACTTTTTACTCAATGGAAATGCCTTACATACTTTCACACGTAAATGTTGTTGGGCTTTCCAAGTCAACACTTTAATATTAGAAATATTCAGAGTAGGCCAATAAAATAGTTTTGTATTTCTTTATAACGATGACTTTGAAATATTTCATGCAAATAATCTTAATTTTACCAAGAAACTACTTTCCTTGTGAGGCATAGAAACATCAAAACATTATGAATGATGAAATAAAAAAAGTTTCCAAGCCTTGAGAGTTTAAAAACTTTAACCTTTCTTTTTGACGACAGCTCCTTTGGTCATTGTACTGTGCTTTGGCCCCACTTATACCCATGTAATTCTCCTGAAGGGCGTTCAAAAGATGCTGCTAAAAATAATATTCTCCTATCAGTAAACTGCTATAAATAAGCTGCTCTGTGAGCTGCGCCATTAGTTTATTCTTTCCCATTATATCAATCTTGAATTTTTTCCCAGCAGCCTTGCAGACCCTCCACAACCCATTTCCCTCACCAGAGATCTGTATCCCTTCCATCCTGAACCTACTACAGCTACTAACTATACCTCTTTCAGTGTATTTTCCTGTCTGTTGTCTTCATAATTTCTTTCTCTCTTTATACAGAACATCACCTTGCCTGCAACTCATAAGGGAAGCACTCTTCCTCTCAACTTTCAAATCATTCCTAAAGACCTTTCTCCCTTGCAGCAATATTCACAAGTGATGAAAGTGACAAAAGGCAAAGGAGAACTCTGACTATGAACAGTTAAAATAGCCGACCAACTACCTAACAAATGCAAGTAACCAATGACATCAAATTATCATTTTACCCTTCATCATCCCTTCCTTTCCAACCTTAGCAGCTCTTGTTTATTATGTCATGCCACCAATCAGAACATAAAACTCCTGGGGAAAACACTATAATTTTTCTTGTGCACCTTTCTTTAATCACATATTACATTTTGCATAAATTTATATATGTAAAAATTAAATATCCTGTTGTTGGTCAGACCTTGTCCCGTCTTCTCATTGTCTTTTACTTTAAAATGTCTGTTATAAAGTAGATGTAAAACTAGCTTGAAGTTATTTTTTTCTTACTGTGTTGTTTAGGTCATTTGTCTGAGTGAGGAATGCATTTCATACAAATGGAAAAAGTATTCTCCTTAAAAATTATGACTCTAAAAAGTTTATTTATATTTTGGAAAATGAGAATATAAATGTGATCCTAAGACAGCTCCAAGATGACAAAAACTCCTTTCATAAGAATTATACTGTAATTAGTGTTTTATTTACTTGTACTAGGATCTTCCCAGATGCTATTGTTTAGAATATAACAATTCATAGTGAAGAACTCTTACTATGCCTATAAGTAGCGTAATGAATAAGAATACCCAGATTTATCTTTGTTTTTTCCCTGATAAACAGCATATTCAGAGTTTAAAGACAATAGTCTTTTAGATCTATACTTCATTATAATCTGTTATCAGTTTCTTTGATCAGAAAAGACTTTGAAAATAATCACAACCCATGCAACAACTAACAGTTGTGTAGTGTATGTGTAGTGTAGTGTACGTTAAACATAATACTTGATCATTTGTTTATAATAGAAGGTAATTAAAGCAAACACTTTTCCATTAAGATGACAAATATAAGAAAACTGTATTAACTCTAGAATTGGCAGAAGAACTCCATTTTCTAAAGCCACTATCTTTGGATGTCTAAAACCATCTTTGTAGTCACAACATTGGATCTTCGGTGCTTATGTGTTATCTTCTGTCGTTCACCTCCTCAGAGGTACTAACACTCCAACATTCTTACATAAAGAACTGCCACAAACTAATATTCCTCTGACCCAACCACTTCATCTTTTCTCTAAACAGTGCTTGAAGCGGTGGAACAACAAGCTCTGTATTTATGGAAAGGTACGTTATTAAGGTATAGATCTAAGTGGTTAAAGAAGTAAAACAATAATTGTTCAGCCACCCGAAAAAGTTGCTGGGTACAATTTTCCAACACACATGTGAGTCAGCCACCGTATTAACAAACATTAAAATTTTACATGGTCTTTGCAAGTTCATACTTCCCAAGCCATGGATTTCCTTTATATAAGTGCTACCTTTTTCCCACAGCAATAATTTTGTGTCTTAACTTCTTAATTTAAATGATTGCTCTTACCTAATAATATGCAGTCCGTGCAAATCCCCAAATGCCACAACATATCAGGCTATTTAACTGTTACTACTCTTCAGACTAATCCATTCCTCTTGCATTCCCTTTCAGGACAACCGCCGACGGGCTTCAATCTGCAATTTCATACCCTCTAGTACAGAAGCTTAATTGCACATTCATTTTGAAGATTTTTGCTCTTCTCCTTGATATATATATGTTTACAAACAGTCAAATTTTACTTACTCTTACATTATTAGAATTATTTTTAGGAATCATGGTAATAGGGTTTATCTGTTTAAATACATGAAAGGTATAAAGCTATTTTTATATGAATGCTGAAGCTCTTCAGTCTCAATATAAAAGTTCGTACAGTGTCTATGACACTGCAGTGACTCTTGGACCTCTGAGTGTGACTTGCAGCTGAGTAACCTGTATGCTTAGCTCTGTAATAGTAACAATTCCAAAGCGACAAGTCTTTGCATGACAGATTATTTAGCTTTTGTATATTTTTTTAGCTGGTTAGTGCACAATACATTCTGTATATCCTTCACAGTCAGTACAAAATCACATCTTTATCTCCATTATAACTAGAGGAAGATATAAATTCACACTCTTTGAGACGAAGGAATGTACTGAATCCCAGTGAGATCAGTGAAAAAGATGACAACCTTATCTCCTTTCCTGAAACATGCTGAGTAATCCAGAAATATTAATGTTTTCATGATGGGAAGAAAACTAAAAAATATTGTTTCAATCCAAAACAAGTTTTAAAAAAAGTTTCTTAATTTCTGTAAGTCTGTTTCTCTAATACTTACATGGGAAAACCACCCAGGGAAATGCTCTGACTTTAAGGCTACCAAAAATTCATAGCATATAATTCATAGAATATATAAAAACAATACAATACATAGTCCCTTGGCTCCATCAACAGAAAAAAGAAAATAAACATTTCCTTATACCACTTTCAGACATACCTACAACACATCTGATGACAATCCACTTGCTACTAATACAGAAATTTAACATAAACAGAAATCAAGTGAACTGTATCTGATTCTCAGACAAAATGATCCTGTTCTCAAGACAATACTGATGAACTGCAATATTTGACAGAGGAACTCATCCATGAAAGTCAGGAAATTGGAACTGAAAGCAAAGTTGAGCAAAAGCAAGGTCATACTCAGTTGACCAGTGTAGACAGCAAAATGAAAGAGCAAGTAACTCAACAGTTCTACTTGCAAACCTATTTATGATCTTTAAGATAAGAAGGGAAAAAACTCCATCAACAGCACAAACAACTCAAATAATACAGGTTTGTAATAGTATGACAGGCATAATCTGATGAATGATTTAATCAAAGGAAAACTATTGTGAGGTAGCCAAGTACTGTACTTCTAAAAAGAGGCCTCATAAATACAAAACAAAGATACATCCCAGAAAATTACAAAATATTAGATAGAAATTAGAAAAAACCCACATTTTTTTCCATATTTTTTCCCCTTTCAATAGGATCAAGTCCATATTTTCCAGAGAACTGAACAAAAAAAGGGAAGTAGATGTAGAAGCCTGCTATGGAACCTCTAAGATAGTTAGAAAACAGCTGAAACAAAATGAATGGGACTTATGACATACTTAGAAAGTAGAAAGCATCTAATGGAAGACAAAATTTGACAACACAAAATTTTAGGTCAACAAAAAATTGGACCAACAAATACCTACAATTTAACACTGAGTCTGAAGTGAAAATAGTCTCACCGCATGGCTACCCAAACTCTCTACCTAGCCACGTTGTTACAAAGGTCACAGAAGCACTAGGAAGACAATTCTTTTTCTGGGAAGGAAAGGAGAAGTGAGCACTGTTCTGTTGTCTCCATGAAATAAAAAAAAAAAGCCCACAGTTTTTTCCAGGAACACAACTTCATATATTTCCAAATCATGGATCTACTCCAGTGTGTGTCCACCCTGAGGGAAATTCCAGAGATGAAAACTCCTAGATGGAAAGGTTTGACTAAAGCTTTTCCAGTTCTATAACAGAAATACCATCCATGCAAAAGTCAAAGGGTTCCACAACAAACATTCGCACAAATTTCATTCAGGCATTAGTTAATTTTTCAGTTTCCTCTGGCATGCTTGTATTAAATTTATGTGCCTAATAAGCACATTTTTGATTTGTTTCCTGTATCTCTGGTGTAAGATATACATTCTGAAGTGTTTGTGGTGTAAGACTGAATTTAATTCCAACAGGAAAAAGAATTGGCATTTTGCCTCCATATTTCTTCTCACCAGGCTAATGAGACTAATTCTGATTTAAGTATTAAGTGTGGAACAAGGTGATTTAGCTCTAGACTTTTACTTTATCCATTAATTTCGAAAACCAAAATATTTTCTTGCTTTAAGAGTCTGTTTACTATTTACTATTAAGTCTCCTTACAATTCTAGGCACTTTCACCTTACAATGTATCTAAAATTCACGCACGCAGGTGTGCTGATACATGTTTTTTTACTAATGAAGTAATACTCTGTCTTAACAGATGAGTTTCCTGTGTACTCAGATATTATTTTAATTGAAACACTGAATAACTGCTCCTGCTTTTTCTCAGATCGAAATTAGATAAATTAATAAATGCATAGAAGAAGCTCAATAGCTGCAGGGATTTTGACAGGTAATAGATTACTTGCTAGGATGGGGAATTTTCTTCAGAGCTGTATTTTCTGATAAGGCAGCAAAATACAGAATATGATAAACTGGTACCTGTGCCGTACATTGTCATCATTACTTCTACTTTAAGAACTTTATCATGCCAATAACTAAGTTTTTTTAAAAGTTCCATCTACTACTGGATGCTAACATCATTTATATTTATTCCATAACAGATTTCTCAGAATAAAAAATTGATCAGAGGTATTCCATTTGGTTCATTGGAATGATTTACACACTGAATACTGGTAGTGATTATTGCAGCAAACAGCAGCACACTGCTATTTCATACTGCTATTGCCTGGCTAGTTAAATCAACAATGCATTATAGAGAAAAAGACCAAAGCACTGCCTCATTGATACTCACAACAGAAATAATCAATCAGTATTCAAATGTAGCAACACAGGGCTGTAAGAACCAGCCAATATGTGGTATTTTTCTTCCCATATAAATGATATTCTTACAAGATGGTTGTTACCTATATGCAATATATAGAGCACAGACTTTATAAAAAACTCCAGTAATCCCAGCTGATGATGTGAAGCTGTTGACAGATTCCCTCGGTGTTATCACTGAACATACTATTTTCACACTATCTTGTCCTTTGATCCAACAGTTCACTCTGGCATTAGTGAGAAAATCCTAACAGACAAGCTTTGGATAAAACACACCTAGTTAAGCTGTCCTAATACCCCTAATTCCTGTTTTCTTCCACTGCAACTGCAGAGGTTCCTCTGGAACTCTCCGATTATATGCTAAATTCAATGGACTCTTCGCCCAGCTCTGAATTGACTCTGTCATGCTAGAAATTGCTGTGACTTTGCAATTTGAAATGAACTTTCATTGCAATCCTGAGAATCAGAATGATTATAAATGCTGCATATGATTGAATAGTGCATAGCACTGTGCAATGTGCTAGGATTAATTAAATTTCAAAGCAAAAAAATGTATTTCCCTAAAGCTTTAAATTGCCCACGCAGTCATCCACATTAATCATCTCATTTCATATCAAAACTGTTCAATTTGGCTGCATGTTTCATTGCCTAAATGTTAATTTCTTATTTGCCTAGTCCGGCTTCTGACTCAAAACAGAGCAGAATATCACTAGCTTTTAATTAGTGCTGAATTAAAACAAGAAACACAGAGTATAAACACATATATTAATAGCAGATGCATCCAACTCAGCATATCAAAGCACATGATACTAAGAACTAATTAATAAAACTATGCTCCTAGTGAAGGTATCTATCTGTATAATATTAAAGCTAACGGTTGATTATTTCTTCAGTGTTTAATCAGCCATCAAGTCTCCTTATTATAACTATATTCCAGTACTGTGTAAACATCATTCTCTGTAAATGGGAGGAAATAATTTCTTTTATTTTGCTTCATCCATAGAGTGGCTGTTACCACCTTTGTTCCAACAGAGTGAAAATGTGGGGGAAGAGAAACAGTGCTAAAACAAAACAAAACAAAACAAAACAAAACAAAACAAAACAAAACAAAACAAAACAAAACAAAACAAAACAAAACCAAACCAAACCAAAGACTTTCCACTGGTTTCAGAAAAAGACATTGAATTAGGGCTAACCTCATTAGGAACAGGTTTCCAAAATTAATAAGGGTCTGAAACTCACACATATCTGAAAGTGCCTGACAGAAGACCTGGTGTGCCTCATCTAGCACAGAACAGCATATGAGTGAAAAAGGATACTTGCATTGCTAATGGTCCTACATCTTCTTTCTGGTTTCCCATTTAGAGCCAATGAAATACATTAACTAATCCAGTGAAGACAAACAGATTAGAATTATCCTCTAAGTGGTGCCAATACACCTGCAGGTGCTGGAGATGCTAAACTTATTAATTACTTATTTACAATAGTGCCAGAAGGCACTATTATAATGTCTAAATGGAAAATTGTTTAGATGACTGTAACTATCAGTTCATGATCTCCATTTAAGAAGATTTGCTAATGGCAACTTCAGAACCAACCTTGAAAATCACCCTGAATTCTATAAGATTAGGAAAATACTTCTGCTCTGTGAAAATGTGCAGGTCTGACAAATGCCAGACAAAAGAAATATGCAGCACAATAGAGTCACGCATCACATGGGTTATAGTCATTCATACTCCCTCCACTTCATAGGAGGCTCTCCACTACTAACCACTATAGGGCAAAAAATAGGAATCTAGCTAACATGACAGGAACAAATTTGCAAATGAGCTCCCTTTGCCTATGCTTGAGAATGTTGACCTTTCTTAATGCTATGGATATAAAGCCAGTGTCACTTTACACTATTTTCTTACTTTTCCTACTTTATATTACCATCCCAAATTTCTACAATCCCCCAGAAAAGTCAGATAAAAACATCTTTCTGGCTGATAAATGGGTTTCTGTGAGTCTTTCAAGACACTTTGTCCATCACATTTATCCTGAGAAAAGCTTACCTGTTCAGAAAAGCTAGAACAACATGAGGTATGTAATCTGTCATCAAAAACTCTTGGTTTTGTTTTCACTAGCTGGAACAAAGACTGGTAGATGTTGGATAAAAGGGTCATTGGTTTAAGAGAGCCAGAGAACAATATTTTACCGTTAGTGGTACGAAAGAGAATAGTTTATTCTTTGGCCCATCTAGAAGTCTGAGCAGTAGAGATGGCCCGGGTGTAAAATCTGAGAATCACCAATGAACAAAAAAACACTATGAGCAGAACTTCTCTAGTCGCCCACAGTTCCAGTCACACAATAAATCTATGAGTAATTAATTCCTCCTGGACTGCTGTGGCCTGTTAGTTTGTTGTAGTACGTGAAATTGCAAAATCTTACATTTATATCATCCCCTGAATGAAAAAAATTAACTGTATTATAAATATCAGTAAATAACAATGTACTGGACTAACCCTTAACTATCACTATAGCTGTTGTTAAACAAATTTTTTGCGTGAGTAGTTAAAAAAATTACATATGTCATATTCATATATCCGTTCTGGCACTAACTCAGTATCATTCCTTCATTTAAGTATTTGTACTTGTATATTATCATGACTTTGATTCTTCTTCAGCCACAAAAGTGGTGATATTCCATACATTTGAAACAATACCATACATCTGAAACAATACCAAACAGACAAGGGAACCAGTTGTGCACAGTGAGAATAGATGTACCCATTGCAAGGGAAGAATCACATCTGCTGTAAAATGCAGTCAGAGTAGATTAAAAAATTAATTGTTCCATACTTTACAGAATGGACATTCCCTAAACAAGCCAAAGGTCTGGAATAAGTAGCTGTTTCAAACTGTGTTTATCACAATATACAATTTGCTTTCAATTCTTCGAAATATTGATAGCATAAGATAAAATAACAAGTCAAACTTTGAAAGGTTCTAAAATACTTGATTAAATCCATAGATAAAATGCATAGGAAGACATTTACTCAGATGTGACAAAGTGCCATTAAATTATGTTCCTTCCATGTCTTAATGAAGTTCCGTAACACTTTCTCTGTGAAAATATTTCTTCTTCTTGCCAAGGAACTCACACATACTCAAACATTTCATTTCATAGCTCAAAATTTGATGCAAGATGCAAAATTAGAGGTACAAATACACAAATAATGAAGATCAGCAGATCTACAAATGAAAGGTTGCAGATCATAAGTTAACTGTGTTGCAGAATTAACTAAACAGGGACTTGGAAGAGAGTGCACCATCATATTCAAAATGTTCATTTTGGTTTAAAAACTCCATTTGACACATTGATTTAAGAAATAATGTATCATCAGCCAGAGATCCCATGGCTGTTGAGAGAGGGAGGGAAAAGTGGAGGCGACAGCCAAATTAAATGTGTGAAAACACCATGGCCCTCAGGCTTTTCCTTTGGGAAGCATTTCCTTATTTTGAACACTTTTGTAAGATTATAAATTTGTGTGACACAAATGGTAAAATCACTGATTTGTGATGGGATAGGCAGAGCCAGAAAATAGCCTGCAGTGCATAAAAAAGCAGCCTCGTGATTTTTAACTATTTTAGACACAATCAATCTCCAAGACAGAGATTTGAAGCTAACTACAAATGCGTAATTCTTTAGCTTTTTTTGTATGCAAAGAAACGGTGCAGGTATATTTACACATGGTGGTGGTGCATGTTTGTAAGTGGTTAAATGTACAAATACCTTACTGGCTACTCATACAACCTTCACCAGCACATATGTTATCCCAATTGCAGGCTGTATTTTTCATCATTTAAATAAAAGCAGGTTCCCAATATCCACTGTACTCATTGAATGCAGCTGAAGCAAGCATAGCTTAAACCCTGAGGTAATGTTGTATTCTGGCAACTAACATCTTGCTCAAAAAGTGACCTAGTATGTTAGAAGCTGTACATACATCGATTGATATCTGACACTATTCCGAGGTATACACCTGCAGTTAGGTCCATTTAACCAAACAAGTAATAGGTATTACATTACTTCTAGAGTTCTCAAAAGATAAGTTGGATAAAACAGCATTTGGCTGTGCTAAAAATGCATACAAACACCAAGACTCTCAACTATGAACTGCAATGCAGTCATTTTACGTTGGTTTGTATTGTGCGTGTTATTCAGTTTAAAACTGCATGACTGAAACTGGGTATTGAGCCAGGGAAATACTATATTTAACCCCAGGCTAAATGGTGAACCTTTTAAAAGCAAAGAGTGAACATGTAAGTTTACAGTGTCCAATAGCTCGTATTCATCAATAAAGCTGCATGCAGGAACACCGTGAAAGAGGAAGAACATTTGACATGTGGTATTGTTCTCCCTGTTAGCCCTGGCTTCAGTAAGGTGGTTTGGGAAGAACATGATCCTCAGAAAAGGAGGACAGCTGTGACCCGCCTTAAACACTAGCTTGTAATGGGAGCCTGCAACAGCACAGAGGACTGAATGAACTGTATTTCATTAGTGATTCAAATCTGTGCTCCCAGTTTGTGTGTTGTGACAAGTCCATGATATTCTGTGTGATACAGGTTTAGTCTGGTTCGTAATAGACAAAAATTACATTGCATACTCTTTCCGCTGTCCCTTTTTTTCCCTTTTAAAAGAAAACCAAACATAACCACCGTCTTCACTGGTCCACGTAATGTAGCTCCTTAGAACAGATAATGATCTGTCTCTTGATTTTTCTCGCTGTGAGTTTGGAAGGCGAACAGAGAAAACACTGCAGTAGGAGTACTTTAATAATGTCACTGTTTAATAATGTCATTGCAAGGGAACTCGGCTGCACAAAAGGTGAACAGCATGCATGACAGCATCTGTATTTCTAGCATCTCCTTCTGAAGAAATAAGACATTAATCCTACAGGCCAGTTTTCACCTTGCTCTGGAATATTTTGCACACTTTTAAGTGACTGCAGCTGTTTATAAATCGTTCTATCGCTGATAAAGATTTATTATTACTATTAACTGTAAGTGTAATGGACTTTCACTGTTATTTCAGTGAGATTCCTTACAGTCAGAGGTCTGCTATGGTTTCACTAAGTATTCGTAACCTAGATGCATTTCTTGTGAACACAGTAATTCTCAGACCCATATATAAGTATCTAACATTTTGTTATCTGTGCTCTCTTCAATAAAATTTATACCATGACCAAGAGTTCACATTAAAAAATTAGTACTGAATCTCTTCCTCTATCCCTGAAGTCTAAAATAATCTTAAAAAAACCCAACTTCAACATGCTTTCCATCTTCACCTGGAAGTTTCAAGTCTATAGGAGCACATCCGCTAGCTGCACATAACAGTAAACTACAGAGTAGCAGAGCCTGGTTTTCCTTTATTTTAAATCATTTGTCATCTATTTTGTCATCACGAATCTGGTATCCTGCTAATAACTGGGATATAACCAGAAGACACTCACTCACTTTCTCCTACGGTATTCTATGTCGGAACACACAGTAAATCTCACCTGTATCTAATGACCAATCATGATACATAACAATAAAAGACAACAGTGCTATACATAGATGCTACTAAGAGCAGCAGGAAGGAGTTTTACTCATTGGATGGTTTTGTGACAATCTACTAAAATTCAGAACTTTTAATAAGTAAAGAAGTGTCAAACATGTGGTTAACTGTTCCTGTCTTCTGCAAAACTGTATATGGAGGAACCATGCTGTCAAAACTAAGTATGATTGGAATTGAATAGATAAAACTGCAATGCCTGAAGTAGATTTTGCTCTGAAATAAAGACTTATATGTCTCAATTTTAAAAAGAAATGCAAAATAGAAAATCAGCTCCTCAGTATTACAGTTCCCATTTTTTCAGTCATTGAATTCTGGACTTGGCCCTGAAGATGGAGTTTCAGTTAAGCCACAAGTGTAACATAACCTAGCATAAATGAGGCTGGTTAAAAACTGTACTAATGAATTCACAAACAGGAGTAATCTTCATTGATCATTAAGATCAATATAATTAGGTTTCATGGCCTTTTTTCAAGCTTTAAAAGTACTTTTATTTACAATTAAAAAAAAACAGCTTGTGATAAGATCTTTACTTAACTATTAATTAGCAAAGACAAAATCTTTAGCTCCCTTATTAAATCATAGTCCTCAAAAAAATTAGCAATACCAAAAAAGCTCCTCCTTCCCTCTAAATCATGATATCTCTAGCTATCTGGCCTACACAGAGAATTTATATCTACTTAGTAGGTGGGAAAACAAAGGACTATGACAAGCACTGAATGTCAAAAAAAAATCAACATAAAATTTTGCTTAAGATCATTTTAGTTTGAATCTCCACAACATGAGAAATCTCTCTAAAAGGGAAGTTTGTTACCTCAGCAACAAGTTACCTGAAGGAAACCTATCCAAATGTGGAAAAGGGCAACCACAGTCTGAGAATTACAATTTGATTCCAGATTTGTCCATATATTTATGTCTCTAAGGATATGTGCAAGGCATCTAGTGATGTAATGAGGTGCCTAAGCAAACTGGAGAATCCCTCTAGGCATGTAGATACCCATATATTTACAAAATGGTTCTCTCAGACTCAGCAGTCCTTTATACACTGACATTTTGTCACATGCACCCAGATTTTCTGTCAGATCCAGAGAAACACCGTACAGACTCAGGAGGAGAACAAACAAGCTCTATGACCTTACCCAGACAAATTTAGACTCTAGCCTGTGTTTAAACCAACAAGCCTGTGTACAACCCATGAGTTCAGAACACTCTTTCCTTTGAAGGTTTATTCAAGTGTAACAACTGCAATATCCTTTTTAGTTATAGGAAGCTGTAAGTGTTGCACATTTACAGCCAGTTATTTTTTAATTTATGAAATCGGAAATCTTGAGTTGTGAGGGACATTTGGAGAACTCTAGTCCAAACTCCTGATAAAAGCAGGGTTACCCTCAGAGCTAGAGCACGTTGCTTCAGGCCTTCTTCAGTCAGCTTTTGAAAATCTCAAAAAGATCCCACAGCTTCATTGTGCAATGTCTCCCAATGGTTGACCACCTCACTGTGAACTTTCTGCATTATACCAGAAGTTCCCTGGTTGCAGCTTCCGATCTCCTGTGCTTTTCTGAGAAAAATTTTACTCCACCTTCTCTATTGCCCTCCTCAATTACGCTACCAAATAGTACAGATATCCTCTTAGACTTCTCTTCTCCAAGCTAAACAAGCTCAGTTCCTTTTGCTTCTTTTTATATGCCATGTATTCCAGCCCTCTAACCAATTTGCTAGTCCTTTACCAGATTTTCCATAATTTATTAATCTCTTGTTTCAGATGGGTCTATGGCAGGACAGAGAATCCCACACATGGCATCACTAGTGTTGAGAAAGGAAAATAAACACTTCCCTCTAGTCACTGGCCACTCTTGCAATGCAGTCCAGAATGTGGTTAGCCATCACTGCAGCAAGGCATTGTTGAATGATGTTCAACTTGTTTCCTACTAGGACCCCTAGATCCTCTTCTGCAGAGCTGCTTTCTACCTAGCAGGTAAATACATAGCCTGTATCAGTGATTTGGGTCATTCTGTCCCAGGTGAAGGACTTGTATTTGTCATTGATCAGTTTCATGACAGGTCTTTGTTGTTGAATATAAAATTGTAAAAGTTCTGCACAAAACCAAAATGAAATTAAGTAGCAAAGATTTGGCAAGCTAGTACTTTTTTAAACTATGAGGGTGCAAAAATTCAGTATTCATCATCCAGTACTATTAGCAGAGTTTATAAGCACTTCACATCAACTACCGAGCCTCTGAGGAGCACTTCCTCGCGTGTAAGAGGAAGGACTGTTTAGATTAGAATTATGCTAGGCTTTGCTTAGTAGGTTTGAAGACAGACTAGATATAGGAATCATTGTATTAAATCAGCTAAAATGCAAATTGGTAATCAATGAAGAAATGGTAGGTGCATGCCGATTGTCCCAGACTGAAAAGTACTTCAGCTCAAAAGACTTAGTTAATGCCTCTGATACTCTTGTCCTACAAACATTATACGAAATGTGATTATTATATATTGATAATAGAGAAAACTATTACATCCAGCCATTATTTGACACTAAACATGAGGTTTCAGAAAATCCTTTGATTTCTGAAGCAACCTGTTTGTTATTAGTCATATTCACAATATCAGCCCAGTGATTTACCATGATACTTGAGTGTTTTAGATGGAAAAAACTGTCTGTATGGCTAATAAACTAAGAATATCTTTTACATTTAAAGATTATTTCTGGTTTTGTTACTGTACTATCTATCAGTGCTTATCAAGGACTTAGATAACACTTTGTTTAACACAATGGTAAGTAACACAGAACAAAAAAAGGCTATTCATGCTCAGGAGAACACTCAGTCTAAACTTCATACACAGGATGATATATGGATTCAAAATAGACCAGAGAGACTATCAGGAAGCAATGAGGAACCATCGGCCTCTGGAAAGGATGGCAGTCAGAGCGTATGAGTGGCTAACTAGTTGTCAGAAATGCAAAGAAAAGGTTTAAAGAAGATAATCACTTAATCCTGGGACCTTTATATGATTTTTTTTTTCTAGTACTGAGGTGATAATGTACAAAAAAGGAATGGAGGTATCTGTCTGAAAAATGTGTCAGCTTAGGCCATGAAGACTGGCATCATGGGCCAGTCAAGCAGGAGTTCAGCCTGTATTGAGTGCTAGCAATGGTGACAGCAGTGCAGCTGTCAAGACTCTTGCACATGAAGGTGAGCACTTACAGGTCCCATGGCTGAACCATTGAGGAGATGGTCAGCAGTGACATGGCATCCTGAACAGATATAGCTGGGAAAGGCTCACTTTGCCTAGCTGAGGGAAAAGAGTGTTTCATTATTTCAAATGCAGGGAAGCTAAGGAAAGACAGGGCCATAACTGAAATTCTATAGAAAAAAAAAGTTATAAAACCTTAGAACAATCTGTATGTGAAAACACAGAAATAAAGGTATGTAGAAAACTACACTCAAATCAGAACCCAGAGAATTAACCTAAAATCAGTTCAGTTCTCAGCTGCATGTAAAACCAAAGGAATAATATGCAGGCAGGAAAAGAGTTAAAACAATGTCTTCAGGCCTGGGCCTACAACATGTCTCATGAAGGTACAGCCCTGCCTCACTGGTGCCAGAACCCAAGAGGTCAACGTGGATCCACATATGTGCAAGGAGTTCACAAGTACAGCCAAGATAGAGAGCACGGAGTGAAGATCTTTTCCTCACACTTCGTGACATGTCACTATAATCTTGGAAGTGTTTAAGCAAGTCAACTTGCCTATTATTAATAAAACAACTGCTTGGATATGAAAATATTATATATTATTTCAGTATTTAACTCAAAGGCATTGAGAAACCAGTTCATTAGCTTCATTATCACTTTCATCACTTCACTTTATGGGCTCCGAAATGCTGCTGGTGATCAATCAACAGTGACCTCAAGCTCATACAAGGGTCAATAGGGAGGGAATTTGGGAAATTGTCCTGGTACAAGTAAATAAAAAAAAATACAACAGGGATGCTCTATGAAAATTGTCACATGTTTTTAATTAGCTCATGTTCCCTAGTAAAATATCATGGCATGACATATGAGAAATCAGTTTTTACAACTGAGTCAGTGAGTGCTTTTTCAACAACAGATAAACTTGTTCTTAGTGTGTTTCTTAATAGCCTAAAAAAATGCCTGGAAAATAAATGTTGTGTATGTGTACCAATTCCACCTTATAACTACTAGCACTAGTCTCATGATTTTAGTATTCTAACAACATTAAAGCCCTCTGGATTATGGAATTACAATCATGAAAACAAATTATGCCTGTCTGGAAGACCCCAGTTAGGATGTAATTATGGTGTGAAATCACAACAGCAAAGTAATAGAAATGTATGGCTATGAGGGCCCAGTTACGATCATACAAAAATGCTTTCACTAAGCATTCACTGCCCTCATGAATATTTTGTATCACTGGAATTATTATTACACTGTCTGAAAAGGCTGTATATCTATACTGGTTATAATCAATATGTTCATCAGTGTACTGATGGATTGCAGTCTATGATATACTTCTATTAGCAATGGGTAAGTAATAGCAGTTATGTGAAATTATTGATAAAACCACCACATGTTGCAATGCCTTAGATACACACTTGGAAAAAACCTGCTTTATCTCTGTTCTTTCCTGCTGTTGTATGTTAATCTTTTAGCCTAGAATTATTTGTTTATTAATAACAAAACACAGAGGCTAGCGTTATATTACAGAAAGAAGATACAGGGATATCCGTTACAACTTCTGTATTTCAGGCATGAGAATACACTGCCCACACACCTAAGCCTGCTAGAGCTGCTTCTTTAATTTTATCAGCAAGCATCTTTTATATATACACATATACATATTTATATATCTATGAAGTTTTAATCAGCTTCTGTACTGAGTTTTAGTTAAACACTGACAGGGTCATTCCAATATATCTCAAGACTGCATCATAAGAAGTCTAGTGATAAGGAAATCCTCAACTCTTTTCTTGACATGGGTCATACCTTAACAAGAAAGCTACTGAAAGTGTCAGTACCATGAAGCTCCCTCTTAATGCTGCATAACCTTATTCTTTTCCTATACCCCATACATACACACCCCAAGACAACTTTGACCATTTAATGTGTTGGGAGGGTGCGTGTGGTAAAAAATAAAGAGTTATCAGTAATTAAAAAATGGGGTTGAGATCCATCATTTTTGTTCCAGCAACAGACAGTACTTCTAAAAATTGATTAGTAGAGTTTAAAGATGCCCACAACGGCCAAGTACTGAGCAACAACGTCACATAAAAACCAAGTTGGGCATATACGGCTTTTATAAAATGTATTCTGTGTTATTATCTGCATTGACACAGTAACACTTATCTAGAGATACCCTTCAGGGCTGTTTTGGTCTCTTCTTTCTCTCTACTCTGAATTACCTCTAGAGCTTCAAAATGGCTATAGACATGTTTATGCACCTTCTTTCCGTAAGAAGTAGCTCACGAGTCCAAGCATGACAAATATAATGTTTGTAAATTTGTGTAAACAAGCAGTACCAAACAGATTATATGCATACAGCCTCTTTGACCATAAAAACTTAGATAATTTAACTTCTTTTATTAGAATTTTAATCAATGCACTGTACAAACAGGCAGAGTAGTTCTTTCTAACAACATATGATCTAATGGCAAGGAATGCCTCAAAGGATCCAGCCATCTCAGAACTCAGCTCCCATTTCCACTCATGATCCTCTGACATGGAGGGAGGCTTAGAGATATAAATGAAGGTGAATACGCTCCATTTTATTGAAACCTATAGAGCCCAACGTCTAGTATTGGTATGTCAGGAATCCAACCTGTCATGGTCTTAATGGTCTGCCAAGAAAGTTTCTGTGTTATTTAAATAGCACAAATAGCTTCGTGTTATTTAGAACTCTGAATCTAATCTTGATGCAGCGGTATCTTAGGGTCCTTCTAATTGAGAGTGACGAAAGGAATAAAATCAAGACACTGAGTTAAGTTAAAATGAGACTGTTGCAACAGAACCATGAGCAGGGAACAAACAGTACATCTGCTACAAGACAAAGGTTCCAAAGTATTTTATTAGAAGACTTCCTTTTCTGTAATAGCCTGGGTTGTTGAGGCCCAAGCTGCTTATCTACACACCTACACTCCATATTCTTCCAGGTCCCAAGCCCCCATGCTCCTACCGCCCCTCTTCCTTGCGGAACCATTTCTACACCCTTTCTCCACAGCCCTGCCCCACAAGACCCTTGCTTTATCTGCCCAGGGAGGCAAGCATAGACCTGCTAGCAGTGCTGCTGCTCTCACTGAGTCACACAAGGCTGGCTCAGCCTGCCTGTATGCCGCACCATGGGAGGGAAGAGGCAACAGGATGAGACACAGCCCATCCCCATCAATGGAACAGATACAAAAAGCATACCCTAGGCTTATCTTCAGCCATTTGTCCTACTGACCTCTGTCTCTCCAACTCAAAATAAATACATACTTTTTGGATGGCTAGAGAACAGTCATTGGGATAAAAGTATTAGAAGACAAAAGGAAAGAAAAGGCTAGACAGTATTTTCTCTGGATTTCTTGCATTTCTTGGATTGCATTTCACCTCACCCTTGGGAAGGCACCCATGCAGTATGACAATATTGCTGGGCAGTTGTGTCATTTACTCTTCATTATGCCTGTATAGATCCAGCAGAACTCAAATAATTTGACTGTGGTTTGTTGTTGGTTTTTTTCACATTAGTTTATCTGGATGTCTACTCTTGCATAGGAGAACAAAATGTATCCCTGTCCACTTCAGTGATTTAATTGTATGTACTGACTGAAAAGAAAACAATTGTCTAAAAACCAAAATAATAATCTTCATTAAATCCATATTAGCTGTTAATGCACTTTATGACTTCCTTACTTATATTCAGTACAAACATACTTTTATAGAAGCATTGGTGTTCACAAACACATATTTAGTCATAGCATAAGCAACATTTGTAATAGCACAAAGACAGAGCAAAGACATTACTCACCAAGCCATCCTGATCCAGAATTTGGTATACACATATCTGTTTCAGCACTGGGCAACACAAATCCAACTACAAACACTTCAACCCCATCAGCCATTAGGGCCATTCCCAACACAAAGAAGAGGGCCCACTGGAAACGACCATGTCCACATTCTTGTATTATCAGTTCGTACTGCTGTGCTAGCTCTTCTTCATCTGCTTTCCTTTCTGTTTCCAGTTCATGGCGATCCTTATATTCATCACACATAGGCTGACCTAAGGTCACCATGCCACCCTTGCCCTGCCCCATGCTGGGGATTCCCTGATACTCCCCCTCATAAATTTCATCATCTTCATCATGCCCTTCAGTTGCTTCACTTGATCCTTCATCATCATTAGCTTCTGCACCACCATTTCCTCTTTGGACACAGTAATCATCATCATCTTCCTCATCCTGGAATCGGCTGTAGGATCTCTGTGTGTAGCCATCCTGAGCTTTGTCAACAGCTTTATTCACTTTTTTCACTGCTTGCCTCTTCACCTCTTTGGCAATATCTTTTGCCCCCTTCACTAATGAAGTCCTGTCTTTGTATGTTTCCTCCATCTTGTATCAGAGAAGGATTGCTGTTGTAGTGCAAAGGGACCTGCTGAATACCGTTTAGAATATCTGTTGCATGTGTGACATCAGTTGAAAAAGTCCAAGTATAAGTGAAGCTGTAATATTCAACCTGCAAAATATAAGAGAAAAAAGTTCATATTTCAGTCCTCCTTAGCTGGTTCTTCACGCTAATATGGTACCATACCAATCTTTGTTTAAGCACTGGACACCACAGTTCAGGGCTTCAAATATACAAACCTGGATTTAGAATCATAGAACCACAGAATGGTTTGGGTTGGAAGGGACCTTAAAGATCATCTGTTTCCAACCCCCCTGCCATAAGCAGGGACATCTTCCACTAGACCAGGGTGCTCAGAGCTCCATCCAACCTGGCCTTGAACACTGCCAGGGAGGGGGCATCCTCAGCTTCTCTGGGCAACCTGTTACAGTGTTTCACCACCCTCATGGTGAAGAATTTCTTCCTAATATCTAATCTAAATCCGCCCTCTTTTAGTTTACAGCCATTCCTCCTTGTCCTATCATGACACACCCTTGTGAAAAGTCCCTCTCCATCCTTCCTGCAGGCCCCCTTCAGGTACTGGAAGGCTGCTATAAGGTCACCCCGGAGCCTTCTCTTCTCCAGGCTGAACAGCCCCAACTCTCTTAGCCTGTCCTTGTAGAAGAGGTACTCCAGCCCTCTGATCATATTCATGGCCCTCCTCTGGACCCGCTCCAACAGTTGATGAGGCAGGCTGTGTCCCTGCAGCCCATGGAGGTCTACAGTGGAGCAGATCTCCACCTGCAGCCCATGGAAGACCCCACGCCAGAGCAGGCGGACGCCCAAAGGAGGCTGTGGCTCTGTGGAAAGCCTGTGCTGGAGCAGGCTCCTGGCAGGAGAGAGAGGAGCCCATGTTGGAGAAGGTTTGCTGGCAGGACTTGTGACCCCTTGGGGGACCCACGCTGGAGTGGTCCATTCCTGAAGGACTGCAGCCCACAGGATGGACCCACACTGGAGCATTTTGGGGTTAACTTCAGCCTGTGGGAAGGACCCACACTGGAGAAGTTCATGGAGGACTGTCTCCTGTGGGAGGGACCCCATGCTGGAGCAAGGGAAGAGTGTGAGGAATCCTCCCTTTGAGAAGGAAGGAGTGACAGAGACAACGTGTGATGAACTGACCACAACCCCCAGTCCCCGTGCCCCTGCGCCGCTTGGGAAGAGGAGGTAGAGAAAATTCAGGAGTGAAGTTGAGCCTGGGAAGAAGGGAGGTGCAATGAAGCAAATGAACAAACAAAGCATTCTCTGATAACTATGTTAACACAGAAGTGTAATATTGCTGTATCTCATTAAGCTGGTTACAGTAAACTGCAAATTTAAGATGGGGAACATATTCCTTGAACTAAATCAATATTTACATAAGTCACATTTAAGTCACTGTTAAGTCTGCAGCAATGGATCTGAGGGTCTAGGTGAGTAACAGGCTGAACACAAACCTGCAGAGTGCCCTTTCCCCCATGACAGATGGGTTGCATCCAGGGTTGCATTAGTAGAAGTGGTGCCAGCTGGCTGAAGGGAGTTTTCCCCCTCTGCCTCTGTAGCCACACCTAGAGTACCATGTCATATTTCACCCCCCTCACCACCACCACAGTATAAAAAAAGACAATGACAAACTGGAGAGGATCACTTGGGTGGTTAAAGGCCTGGAATGCATGATGTTTGAGAATAGGGAGCTGTGCTTGCTCAGCCTCCAGAGGAGAAGGCTTAAGGAGAAATCTAATCGCCATGCTCCATTGTCTGATGAGGGATTAAAAAGACAATGGGGTCAGGCTCTTTTCAGAGGTAAAGAACAAAAGGAAAAGAAACAGCTACAAGCTGCAGCAAGGGAAATTCCAGCCAGTTCTAAGGAAGAAATTCTTCATGGTGTGGCTGGAATGGCTGCGCAGAGGAGTTCTGGGGTCCCCAGCCTTGGAGGTATTTAAAACTCAACTGGACAAGACTCTGAACTATGTAAATCCCAGCGAGACTAGATAACCTCCAGAGGTCCTTCTCCATCTGAATTATTCTATCATTCTAACCCATTCTTCTTAAAAAAGTTCAGTTGTCCTGTGTTAAATGAAGAGCTCATTCTTACAGATGAAATATAAGTGTCAAGCGCTAAATATGACAGTGTACAAATATATCTTTCACAGAATAACTGAAGAGGTTCAGAATCCAGTCTGGAAAACTAGATAGAGAGTAAGGGACACCTCAGCATATTCTGGGGGGCAGGTGGCATATACATACTCAAAGCTCACAAGGATTAAGTTGTTAGCTAAAACTGGTTAAACAACCATTTCTCATACGACAAAAGGAAAACAGTCTTCTGTTTTCATACAAATTTGATCTTGGAGAAACATTTGGCAAAGCTGTAAGATCTGAACAGTAATTAAACATGGTTCAGGTACTTGACACCTCCCTGTCATGTGTCATAAAAATGCCAACATTTTTATGATTTAGTTGTAATTCAAAAAGCCTGATTCTAGGGATTTTGAAACACAAAAAAATGTCACCTTGGCGAATGTGCCTGCTGTTTTTGCTCTGTTCTGGACAGCAAAACTAGATGGCATATAGCCTTTATATTTGCCGTTGAAAATAAATTAGGATGTACAGGAAACTCATAACAAATGCTTTACACTACAAATGTTAAAAAGCACAAGAATTTTCTTCTAGATTAGTACCTTAAATGTAGAGGCCAGGCATTTAATAATTTCCTCTTTCCTGCTTCGAAATAGTGCCAACTGAAGCACAGAAAAGTTAGGTCACTTGCCAAATTTGACTGGGGCAGGTATCAAAACAGGTCTTAGAATTATTATTTGGTAATTTCAACACATTATTTTTCGAACTGTAGATAATTTCTTCTCTGTGTTTTTCTATAAACTTGCTACCTCAGAGAAAACAACTCAAAAAAACCCAGACTCAAAATAGAAAGCTGCCTACTTACAGAAGTAAAAGCTGTACACACCAGGTACAGATCATTATGCATAATAAGGCAATAGCAGAGTTGATAAAAAGTGAACTTGCACATAAGAAGTAACGACGACTTTCAGAGTCTGTGACATGGACATTCACCAATTTGGGAACTCAGCTATAATCAAGAATGACAGGAAGAACATTCATAGAGAGCTGTAATAAAAACAGTCTGATAATATGCAGATAACGGGTACCTTGGCAAAATGTATTTCTGGTGCTTTCAAAATAAACATAAATAGCAAAAAAAAAAATCCTGTATGTGTAAGTAGGAATTAAATTAAAAAACTTTATATAGCTTTACTTTATTTTTCATTCTGAAATACTTAATAGTTGATGATCTGTATTAAAACATCTTGGCATGTCATACAAAAGAGGAAGGAGGTTAATGAACAGCTACTGTATTTTAGAAGTAGCGTGCAAACCTGAATTCTCATATTTTTCTACGAGTACAACCATGACTGCTAGGTTCATTAATACAAAGTGATTTAATTTTGTATCCACCTTACCTTTTCTCCGTTATTCTTAAAGAACAGGGTACTTTCTAAATTATTTGGCTGAAAAAACTGTCCTGTGTATATTCCAGATGATGTACACCAATATTTCGATTTCATCCTGTTCTTTTAGGTTTTCCTAGGACTGCTTTCTGCACTGTGCCATATATAGCATTTTTACTGGAAGCCTGTGATCACAGTAACATATTCCTCTGCTTCAGATATACCTTGGCTATTAAAGATTGTGGAACATGATATCCAAATAGAGCACTACTTCTGCTGCATTAAAAAAAGTGATTCTGCACACTCATAAAATCTTACCTCTCCTTGGGTAAAAATTTCACAGTTTCAGGTGGAAATTACTTTCTTCCCAGTTAAGGCTGACTCATTGTCTTCCAGGCCTTAACTTGGTAAGAAAGGAAATCACGAGTGCTCTAACCTCCCCAAATATAAATGCTGCTGCCAAAAATCCAGTTGCATCTTAAGGCTGCACTAACTTACACTTGTACAAATTGATTATGTAATTTTATCCAGCACTGTAAAACAAAGATGTCTTAAAGATTCCCATAAACTCAGGTTTTAGTCATACTCAAACTGCATCATTTGCTGACAACATGTTTAATTAGGTGTCTTCAGTTTGTTAACCTGAATTGCACTATTATTGCAAGTTGCACAGTGCACATGTGCCTTAGCCTATGCAGTTTTTCAGCAAGTATAAGAAAACTTCAGCACTAAAGTAAATAAACCCAAGTGGCTACACGTGTGATGCTTCCATTAAATTACAAATTTAATATTTTATAAGCTTATATTTTATATCCCTACCTGGTTCACTAAACTTCATAAACATTTATTTTGTAGATTTGATAATGTAGGTGAGAAGCAGTGAAAATTTCACTGTAGTGAAAATGCAACAGTCCCTAGCTTTTCAGATTCTGCAGCTTAGACCTCTGACAAAATGGGATTTATCCATATCGCAGAGTGCATTATGCAATCTGAGCACTACCTCAGCATGGCTTTCTTTCCTTAGGTAGAACTTGTAGAGGTGGATAGCACAACTGAACAAACACAGTGAGTGCTCTGTTATTGAAAGTACAGAATAGGCAGCAAAATTATGATAGAAGAGCTGGTGAACATTTTTTTCAATTTCAGTAACCTTCCTGCAGCTTATTTTGAAAATAACCTACTTGCCAACCTGAAAAAATGTTCTGTTCCCTGTGTTTGACTCCGCTTTGTAACAAGGTGTGGTGATCTGAAACACCTCAGAAATTAATTCTGCCATATAAAACCATTTCTGTTTTATTTTAAGCAGAATGACACATGGCAGCCTTTTCTCTCAATGTGTGCTTTATGAACATGGACAATTCTCAAATTCACTGAGATACTTGGTCTTTCCACTTAGTCTTGTTCTTAAAACACTTGACACCCAACACTGAAGTTCACCATCTTTCTGCAGTTCCCAGCTTTGAAATTGGTTTTCCTTCTCTTGGAGAGTTTTAGTCAACTCTCAGGGCCCCAAGTGCCTCAGCAGGCCTCAGTAACCCTGACCAGCCACACTCTGGACTCCTCCCAGGTATTCACATCGTCTGCCACGGACTTGAGCTCCTTTTACGCTCAGACCTGGGCACTCCAACTCTGTCTGAGCTACACCATCTCCTATTTCCTGCTGTTCCTGAATCTCAGACTGGATTTCTCTGGCTGATTTTGGACATAAGACTGCCTCACCTTGTCTGATGAGGACCAGACTGTTGATGGAAAACTGTTGCTCTCACCATCTCCGCACATCCTGCCTGGGGACCATGCTCCATCAGCAAAGACGCTGCTCTGCTGTCCACCTCAGGTCGTGCACTCTCTTCCTTTCTGGAGCAGTCTCATGGTTGCTGCACCCTGACAGCTCTCACAAAGACTGAAGCCTGAGCTCCTGGATCAGCAGGCAGAAGGTGCTTGTGTGAGGGGTCCAGGTGAGGCTCATCAGGGTAAATAAGGTCTGTTGGGGTGCTCAGTGTCCTCACAGAGACTGGAGGTATGTGCCTGACTTGCAGACCACCCTTAGGACTTTGAAAACTCATAAAAAACAGACAGTGAGACTACTGCCCGCAGGCTGATATTCTCTACATGTGGCTCCTTATCTCCACTGAAAGATAAAGGCAAAAGGTTGAAAACTGCTTTATGCACGCAGATTGTATACCCATAACTATGAAGCTTGTTGTGACCAAAACTACCATCTAGAAGAGCTCTGGTAGAGCAACCAGAGAAAGACATACATTGGAAAATGTGGCAGTATTTTTCATTAGAAATCACTGATTATAGCTGTTAGCAGAATGGCTAGTAGAAAGCTTAAATGTGGCATATGTAGCAAATCTAGTCTACAAACAGACATTGGCTTAGTTCTCCTTTCTGGCAAGATGTGGGGAGCACACACTGCATTTCAGCTGCCGAACTGCCAGTTTTAGCATCAAGCCTCTATTATCTGTCTGTGATCCCTTTTTTCTGTTCTACTACATGAAGCAGCAACACACTCTTCAAGTCTGAAGAGGCTGTTTGCAAGGGACATTAAGGATGAATGTTTGGGACTGGATTGGAATTAATTAAAATGCTCACACTGAAGCTGGTGGGATTTGGAATGAACATGTACCGCCTTCTACGGAGCAATTATCTTCAGCAGTTTACTAGGAGTGTATGCTAAAAGATGTAAGAAAGAACCCAAGATTCTGCACAACTTTTAACATTAACTGGGATTACGAATTTATAGCAATTCATCATTTTTACATCATGAGTGAATATGTAAGGAGAAAAATGTAATTGAAAGAAATCCTTGAAAGGACAGAAGGCTGAAAGAACAGTATCTTTGCGATGCTGTTGTGCTTGGAGGCCATGGATTTGATTTCCTGTGCTGCCACTCAAATAGCATATTAGAAATATTATCAAAGCAGGATCTATTCCATCCTATATAAACACAGGATTAGGATCAATTTCTGGAGGGGGTGGTGTCAAAAGTCTTCAGTTAATTGAGTCTTAGCTTCGAAGAACATTAAGAAAAACTGTTAACCTCACAGTTTTGAAGGGAAGAAAACATAGTACTGATGCTAGTTGCTGAGACTGAATATATGAATCGCCCTCCTTTCTCAATTCACCTTCAAAGGGTTCTCTATAAAGGGAACTGGAATAAAAACATGGGGGCAAACGTCAAAATGATTCTTTACAGATTGAAAAAAGAGCAATAGTTACTTAATAATGAAAAAGTCCTTGCTTCTTATTGTATGTATTCCTGCAAAAAGAAGTACTTGTTTTTAATAGCAATGTGGACTGTAGCGCACAGTAGCTAGACAGTCATATTAATGGTTTTCTTCTCACTCTCAAGGTTCAATGCAATTTGATAAATCAAACGATTTAGAGAGAGAGTACGCAGCAGCCTTATTTAATTTTTCAAGTTACCTCCATGTTTTAGAAGATGGAATATCAAATTCATGTGAAATCTTGGATTAAATCAAAAACTGCCTTTTCTTAACAGGGATGTCCCTCGCTGTAGGGGTGAAAGCACTGAACATTGCATCAGCTATACAATCTGCAAAACTATTTTCAATGAGAGCTGATACACATAAGTTCAAGGAAATTAACACGTCATCAGTGTGATGTATATCCTGAGGCCACCACAACATGATGCTTTCAAAAAGCTAATCATAAGCTATAAGCAAGAACTAATTGGCTGATAAAGCAAGAATTTCTTTTCTAAAAATGCTAATTTGTTCTTATTATAGAGAAATTAGCAAGGAATTTCTCCAGTGAAAATTTGTTCTTCTCAGAGACACCTGATTTCCCAGGAAGAAACAGTTTTCCCATCTACTAAATGATTAAGTAGAATGGCAGCAGAGTGCCATTCTACGTGATCATTTTGCACAGCTGATCATAGCAGGGAATCTTCTATATTGTGCTCCAAGATCATGTGAATGATAAACATCCACTAAATACTGAACATAAAAAAGAACTGAAATTAACTCTGTGACTTTTGATTGTTTTCTGCCATGAAACCATAGGTGGAATGAAACTGAAACTTTAAAATCAAGAAGGAGATGATAGTTAACATGTTTCAGTTATCACAGAACGTTTGTCATGCTATGTGGGAGAGCGGACATCACGCAGGAGACAATTCACCATCTTCGTAGGCAAGAGGTGAGCCAGGTATGAGAAATAACCATTACTCAAAGGTTTTATGAATTTCAATCCCAGAAAGGGATTTGACAAATTTTTCCAGAATTTTTACAAATTGAAGCACACTAATATTTTCCAAAGAGACTGATAAGCCCGAGAATGGCTTTGACAGAATAGAGGAAAGCACCCTGAATGGGTTACTCCTGAGTTGGTCCTTGGTCACTTCAGTCAAAAGTTGTCTCGGAGAAATTTTCAGTATTTTTCTTTTTATTGCTTTACTTTTAATAGTTGTTCCAGTTTTGCAATAAAAGCCATAACGCTATTTTACAACAGAAGATAAGTTCACTGTTTTTACCATTGAACAAATGTGAACTGAGATAGAATTTCCAGGAGTGTCTTTATTTCTACAAAGGATGCTAGTCCAAAACCAGAACCATTCCAGACCAAATTGCCTTGAGGAGGTAAGGCATCCCACAGCATTAAGGTTGTTTCTAGACCACTAATGGGTAGTGCCACATATTGGATGCCTACTTTCTCCACGGGCAGACATCATCATGGACAGACAGTGGAGACCCAAGCTGTAACTTGAGCAAATACGATACGAGATGTCTATGTTTTCTTAATTTTGATTTTAGATGTTAAGTTTCTTAAGGCTGGAGCAAGTTTTGCTCCGCTCCATGAGGACCTAACAAATAGCGGTCTTTGACAAGAACTCATTTTAGACATTTAACACCCATTTTCTAAACATCCGTTTGCTAAAGTCGGTTCGGACAATTGGTTAGTGGTTCGGGTTTTTTTTCCCACCTTGTAGTTTTTATGAGCAAATACAAAGAATCATCCTGATGGCATTATCTTTTAATCTCTGTGAGTTTGCTATTGTTTCATTATTCAAGGTGTACAAGGACTTACAATCATTCTTTTTTAATACAGGTATCTACGGCATTCAACTGGAATATGTCTTCTAGTGAGAGAATATGTCTTCTAGTGAGAGAAAGTCAGGCCATGATATATATGATTATAAATATGGGCCTAAATATTCCTGGTTAGATATTCAAAATTTAAGGGGTGCATTCATGGACTAGAAGATGTCTCAGTCCTTAGCACCATGTACTCTGCAAAACTTTTAAGAGCTTTACAGTTAATCAGTGCTTGGACTCTCTCAAGTTCAGATGTGAACTAAACATGGAATTTTATTTGAAGAAACAAAAATAAACAAAATCAAATTCATTTTAGCAGAGAACTGCTAGATGTTCCTATATGGTGTCTAACACTTATACCACCTTTTTGTGTTTTCTAGGAGAAGCATTCTCACTTCTCCATGTCCAAGTTGTTTCTTTTTGGGATTTCATTTGAAGGCAAGAAAAGGACTGGAAAGGAATTAGTATTCCAGCTAAATGGACCAATGAAATTATCAAAGACTAACATACAAGGCTTTTCCAGTTTTCCCAGTAAGTGAGCTAAATTTTTGCTGCATCAGTCTTAGCCTACCCAACTTGGAAATCTCTATGAAATATATCAAACTTTGGAATGATACTTTAGAACACCACACAATCCAGTTTAACTATGCACTTGCTGTTGCCCACAGGGACTATCCCCTCAATAGGCAAATGTAGTGACCTAAACTCATTTAGAAATCTGAATGTCGTACACTTACAGGATATGTTTATTTTTTAAATTCAGAGTGTGATTTTATTTCATATTTTTATGTTCATTACACAGTAAGTATATATATACTTTTACAAACCCAAACCACATTGCTCATTTACATTGTGTATGCTAATATTTAAAAACCGGAATACTACAAAACACTTTTTCTTCTGACTACTCACTCCATATAGAGGTTATGTTATAAGGATAAGTTTTGTTCTGAATTTAACACGTAAATAATCAAATTATGCAACTGATAGGAGCAACACTGTATAAATTCTGATGAGGCTAGATGAGGCCATGATGATAAATGGAACTAAAGAAATGCCATCAACTAGAACTAAACTCTGTTTTAAAAAGTATTTGAAAGTTATTGCAGATAAACCACAGGTTTTCCTACCAGTTTTTGTGACATTACTACCACAATATATGTAGCTTTGGTTTTCCACGCTCTCCTCTCTCCTGTTTTTAACTCAGATCCCTGTGAGTGCACAACCCTTCTAAGTTAAAAGACATGTCGCGGAAATCTGTGAGAGCAGCTATCCACAAACTAGCATGCAATGCATAAAATATATGGGAAAATGCTTTTAATTCCTTTAAAAGTAATTTTTGCTTTGGTCATTTTGAACCTTAGTGTCTTCACGTGTAATAAACAACTACAAAAGAATTAAAAGGTACATACAGAAAATAATTTTTTTTCTCTTTAAAGCTAAAGGCTTGGCTTTATAACCTTTGTAAGGTTTTATAAGGTAGGTATACACCCACTAAGAAGATGTGATTTTTTTATTTATGGTACTGACAAACACAGCCTTATGAATTTTTCCATGCTGTTTAACATGACAACATCTGCCAAGGCTAACCATGAAGGTTTTATTTAAATACAAGTTTTAGATATATCTAGATACATGAAATCTTAGAAGGATACATGTTTTTTGGTCAAATGCTTATTTATTTATCAATGTAGTTAAGACTGTTTAAAATCAAACAGAAAAATATTATCAGAAAAACAAATCAATGATTTATATAGCCTTTTTTTTTCCAACAAACCCACTAGACTGACAGATTCTGAGCCATATTCCCATTGAACACAATTCCATTCACCTCATTTAAGCTACAGCATGGTGCATTGGGAACTAAACTAGTCAATATACACATATGTATGTAAATATGTATCTATAATAATCTGTGGTGTCCCTCCTCTCACAACTGAGGTGAAGCCACCTGTGGAGGACATTTTTGTTAACTGACACTTGAGCCCCGACCTAATACTTGACAGCTCAGTGGGACACTTCTTTTCACGCTGTTTATAGGCAGCCACGTCTCAAAATATTTTTCATGGATTACACACTTAAAAAATCATGTACCATAACATCTTTCTAAAATAATGGGAAATGTTTTCTGCGAGAAATATCAGGGCCTCTGTACTAATGCCAGTATTACGGCAAGGGGATCTCATTTTACCTTATGCTACTATACACCACAGTGTACCCAGTGGTAATGAAGGGTAACCACATCCTGGGATACATTAGCAAGAGTTTTACCTGCAGGAATTATTCCCGTCTGCTTGCAAAGCTACAGGTAGATTAGCTGATGTTTAAAAAAAAAAAAAAAGCTATTTTAATATTTTAAAGATCTTCATTACATCTACAGTATACTGCAGCCAGTGATAAGATGGCATACTGAGGGAAAGACAGACTCATCTGCACAGCAGAGACTCCCACAGGCCTTCATACTCCTTCATTTTTTCTGGACAGAATAATGTTTGTTAGTTACATCTTACATCAATAAGCGCATTTTTCTCTGATACTTTCCCTATTGCCAGAACTTGATTTGTTTAACAAAGCTGAGAGGAAATAACTGTTGAGTTATCTGAAAATAAAGTGCTACTCACATGCTGAGAAAGCAAGTTAAAAGGAGAAGTGAATGTGGTATCAGTTGTAATCTGTGCACCAGCTACACGTGATGAGAGGCAGTGAATCCTACTCATGAGACGTGGTATCTAGACACCATGAAGAATACTGTCCAAACACAAAAGCCAGCATCAACTGCACAGATACATGCCGATATGAAAAGCAGAAGGCCAAGACACGTGAAATGTTAACATTTGGTTTCTTCACCTATTGCCTTTAGAATTATCTTCTTTTAAATTGTTGATTAAAACCAGCTCAAATGCAGCTCAGTAAAAACCGAGGAGAACTCTGCTCTTGTAAAATCAAGAATATGCATTTTCTAGGCTCATAGGAGACCGTGGTAACACTTACCTTTCCTTTCAAGACTAGACTCATACGACTTATGAAGAAGCACCCCAATCATTCACAGGTCCATAAATCCCCTCAAAAAGTGCTAGTGAACCATCACTGCATGATTTTCCATAGTCCATAACAAGCAATTTACTTTGTTAGCTTGAGAGTTAAAAAGGAAAATGCCAGATATTATCTGGTGCCTTCATATCTGTACAAGAAAGATATCACAAGTGCACTGCAGAGGGCTTTCAACATGATCAGGAAATGGAAAAATACACCATTGTTCTTATCTTTATTGTTCAGTGCTTGGATATATTTTGTGACGGAATTTTCAAGTGTGTTCTTTTTTAATGAAAATAAATATGTATTTTGTCCTATTTTTATAGACAGCAAGGATGTGAGACATATCATCAGATATCCAAGAGGCAGGATTTCAAGAATCCACACAGACAGAAGAAAAACAACAAAAAGCTACATGTTAGAGAGCAGTGACTTGCAGCTGGAAGTGCTGCTCTGATGAATCGATCATTTCTCAGCCTTAGGAACAGTTCAGAGGACCACTTCATTTGTAATGCTGCGGTAATGGCTGGAATTCGCAGATGAAAGCAAAACCTGCCATGATTGGGGCAGGGAAGGGGGTGGGGGGGCGGGGATGGTGGAATCCAGTTTGCAAAATCAGCTGCTTGTGGTTAGCACTGTTACTCTTACAGAAAGGGAAGTTCATCCTCCAGCCCTATATGGCATAAAAATGGTGCCACTTAGACTGAGAGGCCTTATGAGATGCAACGAGCAAAGTCACTTCTCAGTTCCATGGTTACCTGTGTTTCTAAATAATTAGTTTCCATGATGTATTTCATGAAGATTTTCCCCGACACAAAAACTCGTAGGATCATTAAAGGGAAAAAAATCATGCAGGATTCTTTAATGCTGCTACCAACTGTACTCATTGCAATGTGGATTTTCCGTCAAAAATCTGGATGTGCTTGTGAGACACAGACTCCCATTCTAGAACAAAGCACGTCACCAGACCCATGCATCCCTGACCAAAAAAATAACCTGCTGAGAAGGAAAGACCCAGCTACAGGGATGCTGCTTCATCTTAAAAAAAATCTCACTGCTGGCAAGAAAGCATGAAGCTGCAGCAACACCATATTTTTCATGAGTCTTAGATCAATATAAAGCTATATGCCTTGCATGCTGAAACAGCTACCTTACATGGAGGTGTTGTTTGCTTTTTCAATATGGCGCATTTTTAGTTAAACGAGAAATATTTGGATGGAATGCCCACCTAATCATGAAAGTCTCTGATGTTTTGTTGATGCATGGCAAGTCTTTACTGTCAGCAGCCGGTCAGTGGAAATACAGACAAATGGAAGTAAAAATTCAGCCTTAAAAATGAAAGGATGCTACAATATCTTAATTGTATTGCACTGTATTGCACTGCGTTATACCTTAAGCAATTTCATTGTTGTGTCTGCAACATTTACACTTTTATTAGCCTCCCTGGGTGGGAGAATGACTGAGAGTTTGAACCACAGAGAAGCAAAGGAAGTGCTCAGCATTGCTTTACCTTTTCTGTTTGTTTTTTTTAAATAAGAGGACAGCAGCTATAATAATAATCACACTAAAGAAATTTGCATTTGATTATATTTAACACACATGTATTTATCTCGTACTAACATGAAAATGGTAATTTGAAACCAAGCCTGACTAACATGTCACAGAGCAGCAACATGTATCTTTACATGACAACAGGTACTCTGCGCGTTTAGAATGTCTCTAGAAGAACCACATAGCAATACACAAAATCAAAGAAAAATTAAAAGCCTGTGAGGCTATCAACCAGTGTTTTATGGAAAAAAATGTCCACCACGTTTTTTAACGTAGTTACTGGAGAATACATCACATTTATCTTAAAACTGAAAGTGTTTGTTAATTTAAAAGAAAAATTGAACTACCTTTTGTGTCAACACTTTGAGCATACTTTCAATTAATTTTTCCATTTTACTGCTTACAAACACTTTAAAGAAGACAAGCTCTAAATCCAGTCGTCTGAACTATTTTATAAAAGACTGCATTCTGTTTCAAGAGGAAAATGTTACGCACTACATAATAGGAAAGCGGTGACAGCAGCTGTGGGTTCCCTATAACAGGTTTGCAAACACATTTAATCTAATTGATGAGCTTTTGTTTAAACAAGCATTGATATGCATCCTGTGATGCATATGGGTTGCAAATATTCACTGCAACATACAGTCCAAGTGATCTGCCCATGACACTGAAACAACTTTTATATGACTAAGTGGAATATCTTCATGAATATTATTTTCATACAAAAAACCCTACATAATCATATAGCTGGAGTCATTCTGGTTCCCATTGAAATCTACAGTACAATTCACACTGATTTTAATGGGATGATCAGGACCACTGCGGATAAACATTTGTCCTCTGTGCTTTGAAACACATAATTTAAGAAAATTAATTTGAAATCTGCCGTTACTGCTAGCAACTTATACAAGCTTATACACTCAGGTACATATAAACTCGATTATCGGTTTCACATTGTCACCCGAGGTAACACCATGTTTTGCAAAGATAACTGAGCATAAATCACTTCATGTGATTTTCCCTTGTTGCAAACATCTTTCCTGCAGGTTGCTCAGAACTGAGAAAAAAGCTAACATTTTTGCTTTACTATTATTAAAAATTAATTAGATTTCTCATATATATAAAATCAGTAGAAAACACTTGGTGTGATGTCATTTGGCCAAATACAAATCTACGTTTCCAGAATGCCATCACATGTGATTTTATATCAAGTTGCTATCAGAGAAAGACTATGTCCAGACTGTACTCTGATATTCAGGGTCATTTTTATTTCAGTAAGCAGTAGGAATACAGCTTCAGAAATACAGGTATTAAGCGGTTGTTTCTTCTTTTTCTTCCAGTAATATTTGAAGCTGTTAGGAGGCTCTATACGTGTCAATAATTTTGACAGACTGCCTTTTTGTCAATATTTGGCCTATGCAAACTTTCCTCTAAATACAAATAAAAGTCCACTTGGAACTCACTGTGACTGCATATTAGTGAATTCTGCATTTCTTTGGACTACAGAAAAGCAATGCCTCTCACTGTCACATTACGGAAACAGATTAAAAATAAAAAAATAAGCATAAAACCAGTAACATTTAATGCATGTTATCATTCAGTGAAACTGCAGAAAATGGCTAGGTGAGAGAGAAGGAATGGGGTCTCTGGTTTACCATGTTGCCTTGTTCTCTACGAAAACGCTGAGTAAATGTTTACTTACAGGGAAAACTATGAATACCACACAAAACAGCACAATGGTAGTTTTCATTTCCACAGGGACCTCAATCCATGAAAAGAAGATCCATTGTAAAAATACAATAATTCAGGAGGACATACGGTATAATTAAAACAGGGTTCTTTCCTTAGGGAACTCGGAGGAAAACCACTTCCAACATTAGTATATCCTTTATAATTATTCTAATCAGTGAACTTTTTTTGGTTCAGGTGTTGGGCTTTTTCCTAAAATCCTTTGTCGTTAACTATGAACTCATCAGGAAGTTCCATCCAACCTGTCCTTACAGCTCTGCTTCCAATTCTATCTGCAATTCCCTCGCACAGCAGTAATTTCTGGCATAGTTTGTGCCACCTCTACAGATCAACTCAGCTTCTCCCTCTCTCTCCTAAGGCAGAAGTTGCTGCAAGCTCCCTGCACTGCAGTGCAATGGAGCCCAAGTACCAGCAGTACCAACTGCATTTGTCTGAGTAGGTTTCCCTTGCGTTGTACTAACCTCTGCAATCTGCCCCCCTCCCCATCAGAGATACACTCATCAGCCTCCTAACCTTTTACGGGAAGGAAAGCAGGATACTATCAATCACGGAGGAGCCTCTGGATGATCTCAGCATCTTTCAATGAGATGATCTCCCTCCTCCCTGCCTATCTTTCTATCCTTCTTCCTCATCTCTTCCTTCTCTCCTTGCCCC
>Ga0065711_1000981_pt1 | contig 50621 bp, 29 predicted proteins | sample Hoacrofraction12_FD_59098 | JGI IMG/M metagenome (GOLD analysis project Ga0065711, IMG submission 59098) | Hoatzin crop microbial communities from Cojedes, Venezuela - Epithelial fraction 12 v2 (version 2) | ecosystem: Host-associated > Birds > Digestive system > Esophagus > Crop | place... | reverse complement strand
GTGATTGCTAGCACAAGTCTGGGAAGATGTGCTAAATCCTGGAGCAGGATTTAGCATGCATTAGCAAGTGAAGTACGTATCCAGCTCGTTCCAAGGGTCAATGTTGTGGTACCGCATGCCATGTGGTCACTGTGTGGCACAGTTTTGTTTATACAGAGGCGAGAAGTTCGATCAGCTGTTCCTCTAGCTTGGTATGGACTGATAGTCTGATCAGGAAGGTGGTTTTTCCAGGGTCACTCTGGGACTGGTGACTCTTCTGATTTAAATTAATTTCTGCTGTAAACATTTTGGAAGTGAGGGAGGACACTATGTTCACACTCTCTTTAGACTAGGTCACAGCTAGTGTTACAGTGTAACTAGGTTTAAGTATTTGATTATAACCCCATGCTGTTATTTTAATCTTTGTAATGACAGATATTGTCTATTATATGGCATGTTATTTTATTGTAGTTAACTACTTTTGTTGTTTTCTCTTTGCTAGATGAGGGCTATTACCAAGGTGGAAAGTTTCAGTTTGAAATTGAAGTTCCTGATGCCTACAATATGGTGGTGAGTATTTGTTATTAAGCTAATAGCTGTAATTTTAGATTTGCTTTCCAGATAATAAGACTTCAGAGGGAACTTAGCATTGAGACTAAGGCAGGATCTTCTGTCTGTTACTACAACATCATGGGTTTGTCGAAAAATCTTGGTTCCCTGGAGGTCATCTGAACTGCTACTTAAAGTTGGGGTCGTGTTACAAGCTGGATTTGATTGCTCAAGGCCTAGGACAGTTGGCATTTCAAAGTCTCTTAGGGTGGGGATTCCACTGCCTCTCTGGGTCTCTGTTCCAATGTTTAGTCACCTCTGTTGTGAATCTTTTTCCTGTATCAGGTCAGAATTCCCATTTTTGCAGCTTGTCTCTTGCCTCTTGCTTTGTCACTGTGCACCTCTGAGAAGAGCTTGACTCCATCTCCATTGTACCTTCCCATTAGGTAGTTTACAAACAGCAATGGGATCCCCACCTTCAGCCTTCTCTTCTCCAGCCTGAACAAATCCAGGTCCCTCAACTCTTGCACTGCGTCAGCTCTGGTCTCGTTACTGTCTCGGTGGCTGTCTGCTGGGCTCACTGCAGTTTGTCAATATATCTGATACTAGGGAGTTCAAAATGGAACCCAGTAATTCCGAATGCAGTGTCATGAGTCCCGGAGAGTGGGAATAATAATTTCTCTGGCTATTCTTTTGCAGTCCAGTGTTTGCAACCAAACAGCCTTGATGTGTTTATTGCCTTCATGATATTCCTGAAAAAAAAAATAAGTATTTGCAACTGGCCAGCAGAAGCTGCTTGGAAGTGCAGACGAGTCAGACCTGAGTCTCCCTTCTGACTGAGACGCCACTCTTGTCTGTTCTCTCCTGTTAATTGTTACTGAGACCTGCACTTAATGATTATTCTCACAAAAAATGATACCTGCAAGACAAAGAATGAAACAGGTGAACAGAAAGGAAGAATTTTTTTCTTTTTGTTTCTCTGGGGCCTTCAAACTGGTGCTTATAGTTCTGATATTGGACTTAGGTGTTCAATCCCTTTTGAGAGCATGCAGTGGAGGATGAGGAAAGGACAGATAACGGTGACAAGTGGCCTCCTTTAGCATACTCCGCCAGTTCTACTGGTAGTCTCCTAGGCTGTTCAGTTAGCTGTCTTTAAAAAATAATAATTTCAATGGTTACTAAGCAAACAGCTTTTCAGAGGACCTACAAATGATTGCAATTTCTTACTGTAGATAAATAGAAAGCTGCAGACAGCTTGGCCTCTTCAAGCCTGAGAAATGTTGGTATTTCATTATTGTATTTTACTGAAATTGCAGAACCTTGCAAGGGAGGGGAGGTGCAATTACAATAAAAATAACTTCAGACGTTGTTTTCAGAGTTTAGCTGTCAAAAGAACAAGATTGACTCCAAAAATGGAAAATGATTGGGGCACACGTCTGGTTCTCAGGAATTATTCCTGACACTGTGTCCCAATAGTTTGATAAGTAAGGAAACTAGACTCATTTGAGTTGCAATATTTGCGTTTAGGTACTTGAACTGCAGGAAGAAGGAAGCCTCCTTCTCTTTCAGTTAGAATGGTTTTGATAATTTTGCTTGCTTTTATAACTTTTTTTCCAGTCTTTCTGCTTTTTATTTTCTTACTTTTGGTGTTAGTAGTTCAGAGCTCTTCTCTCAGAGAGGCTAAAGAATGTGTAGGGGAGGGAGGATACTAGAGAAATGTGTCCGGGAAGACCTTTGGATTTTGCGTTCAGATGTGCCAAGCCTAAATTCAGCATCCTATGTATGTAGTAGTTGTAGTAACAGCATTGTTTATATACATGTATGAAGGAGGTGTGGTGGTCTGGAATGTAATAGCTCAAATTCCCAGACTGAACTTGGAGAATGGTGCATTAACACTTCTAATGGAGTAGAAAGGTTATGTTTCTGAAAGCAGAGGAGTTGTTTCCATTCCAGAAGATGGCTTCACGAGTTTCCTAATATACCTTTGTTTGTAGTCTACGAATACGTGGGACATGCACTATATCTTTAAAAAGTTCATGCCTGCAGAGGGCTGTAGCATTTCTGAAACAGCGCTGAATTTTGCACCTTCTTTTTTTGACTGTTGTGCTCTCCTTTTATAGTAATATTGGTCAGGGATTATCTGCTCAAGATTTTTTTTTATGAAGTGTTTAGGATGCCATCTGTCTTTATTGATACACTTCTATCTAAACCACCTACATGTACTAACGATGTTTGCAGTTGTCTGGTTTTGGTTGTGGCTTTTTTAAGTTCCCCTTAACCTCACCAAAGAATTTCACACTGTAATACAGGCCACCCTTACTAGCTTGTGTATAGTTATGCACCACAAAGGTGGTCATTTAAGGTTGACTACATCCTTGTTTTAACTTGAATAAATTATGCCATCGCATACCTGAGAAACATGTCCTACTGTATAAAGGGGGGAAACACCTGCATGTTCTCAAGCTGTCTAGTTTTTTAGTTACCTTTAGTAACAGCAGTTTAACCACTATGGCAATGCCAGGCACAGGGAAAATACACAATATTTTAATTTCTTAACTTTTTGTGTTTAAAGTGTTCACCTAAACACTGCTCCAGGGAACAGATGTACAGTGTGTTAACAGGAGAGCCGAGCGTTAATTTTAGTCTGGGGTTTTTTTGATTCTCAATTACTATAATTGAAAAATCTCCTGGTTTGTTATGGTTCCCTGCTCAGCACTGGCAGAAAAATCTACAGCAAATGTTAATTAGATATTTTTAAATTCTGAGCACCTCTCATTCAATACAAAAGTAAAAAGTTTGCCTTTGTGCAATTTAGAAAAAAACAAAGTAGGTTGAATGTTGGATTATGGTCAGGTTACTAATGAAAATGTGCATGTTCACAAACATTGAGATAATTATGCTGACGGCATGGTTTGTTTTCTGCCAGGCAGGATAAGACTGAAACAAGTGATGGCAGTGTGTTTACTAGAGCTCTTCAGACCTGCCAGTGGTCTTCCAGCCCATAAGCAAAGTTGGGATATCACATGTCTGCATCAAGCTCCTTGTAGTAGTGCTGAGCATGTTTGTGTTGGAAGTAAAAATACCAAACAAGACTAGCGAGTCTTTATAGTGCTGCTTCAGAACTTGCATTCGTTTTCTAGCTAATCTTCTTAGCCTGCAGAGAAAAAGAACGCCTTTTTTTAAAGCTACAAAATGCATAATTTATAGCATAGTTTCTGTCATGGCATCCTTTAGTTTCTGTAGCTTGCTGTTGCCAAAATCCTGTGTATTTGTTGCTCCTCTGGGAAATTCTTCTTTTTTTGCCCTTCATTCCTCATAAGCACGCTTCTGCACTGGGAAAAGAAGTGGCTGTGTGGAACAGTGGTGTAGTGGAAGAGTATAAGAATGTATAATTAAAGAGGAAAAATGTGGAAGATGTTGTGGACTGCAGCCATGGCATACTACTCTGCCCGGGGAGTAAAGTGCTGGAGGCCGATTCAGAAAGTAGCGGGTCTGGCGAATACAGAGAAGTGATGTATCCTCGTGCTTTAGGTGTGGCTGACTAGGATGTACACCGACTTTTGGTACCTGGGCTGTGAAGTTCCTTAGTGTAAAGGCTCAACAGCCTAAAATGCGTGAGGGATGCTTTGCAGCATGGATTCTTTGGAGCAGGTGCTACTGTGAAGTGCTGCTTCTTGCTTGTGAACAGAGCACACAGCTGGTTAGAGCTTAATCAGACGTCTGTACCATTGAGCTGCTGTACTGAGTGTTAGAAATGTTTATTATGGTTATCTGTATGGCAGTAAAGTATTACAAAGTGTCTTCTGCTATCCGTAATTAACTGAACCTATTTAAGCTGTTGGAGAGCTAGATAATTTTAGAAGTATCTGAGCTTGAGAACTGAAAAGGGTTCATATTTTTAATCAGCTATTGGAGGCAGAAGGGTGGTTCAGGTACGTTTGTGCTACAGTCCTAGTAGTAATTTGTGTCACTCCACTCCCGCAGGCCGATGGGCTGCGTTTCACTCTGTGCTTTATAGAAAGGCTGAAGAGAGGCAAGAGAGCTCACCATGGGGTTTTTCTGAAGCGGTGTGTTTCCCAAAGAGGGGAACTCTTCCAAGTGCTACAGTTGTGAATTGTGTTGGCTAATCCAGTGATTACATTTTCTTTGTTGCGGGTTTAATACTGTAAATGAGCAAGTAGTGGTGTTGGTTGTGCTGAACCAAGCAATAATTGGATGAAACGGACCTGATTGTGGTCTGTAAGCAAATCTTTCTCCTACATTGCTGCTCTGGGAAGGCGACAACCAAGAAGTCACATGCCCCTGTAGTCCTTTTGGGTTGGTTCAGTTAGTACGCTAATGTGCACTTGGCTGCTGTTGGCTTAAGGTTTTCACATTTACTCTCTTAGTATTCTCAGAGAAATTTCTTTCTGCTTGATTAAGGCATACCTGAGACCTTTATCTTTTTTTAATTTTTCAGTGTTAGTGTGAAACTACTACAAAGAAGTCTTAACATTAAAGAGTGAGCAATAACTTTTAAACTCGTGTGTTGGAAGTGGGGCTAAAATGGGAGTTCTGTTCATGCCTTTTCTGTGGCCTCCGAGTGAACAGTCAGGTGATGCTTCCTGCAGCCCTAATGGAGGAAGTAGAGTTGGTCACACCCCCAGGAACACAAGCATATGTGCATGGTGCTGAATAGAAAGGCCTCTGCTTTCCAGGGACAACTGGAATAAAAAAAACATTCTGAAAGGCAGCCTGGAGGCAGCCTGAGCTGCAGTGATCATGCGTTGGTGGAGTTCACGGTCCTGAAGGATAAGTGAAAGGCGAGGAGTATGGTTAGGACCCTAAATTTTAGGAAAGCCAACTTCCAGCTCTTCAAGGAGTTAATAGGACCCCCTGGGAAATGGTCCTTAGGGACAGGGGAGCAGAGCTGGCAGATCTTTAAGGGTGCTTTCCATTTGCAGGAGCTCTCAGACCCCAGGTGTAAAAAGCCAGGCAAGGAAGGGAAAGGACTGGCGTGGCTGAGTCGAGACCTGCTGGTCAAACTAAAGGGCAAGAGGGAACTGCACAGTCAGTGGAAGCAAGGACAGGTATCTTGGGAAGAGTATAGGGACGCTGCCTGGTTGTGTAGGGAGGGGGTCAGGAGGGCCAAGGTGGGGCTGGAGCCTAAGTTGGCAAGGAATGCTAAGAATAACAAGAAGGGCCTCTACAGGTATGTCAACTAGAAAAGGAAGGTTAAGGAAAGCGTACACACACCCCCACCCCATGAACAATAATGGTAACCTCGTATCAACAGAGGAGGAGAAGGCTGAAGAATGAACAACTTTCTTGCCTCAGTCTTCACTGGCAACCTCTCTCCTCACCCCTCTCCAGCTGATGATGATACCCGTAAAAGTAAAATTTCCACTTACCAGAGTGATTGTAATTAAACTAAAGTAGGTCCTTGACTTCCTGTTTTGAGAAGACAGGAAAGCTCTAAGATAGAGACGCTCCTAAATAATTCTACCCCAGACAGCTCAGTCTTGGGAGGGCAGAAGAACGAAGCTACAGAGATGAAGAGGCACCAAGAGGGCAGTGAGACCAGAGCAAAACAACCTGGAAGGACATGGTAATCTGATCTTAGAACTGAGTTTGCGCAGAAACAAAGGTCAACCAGCGGACACTGTGGTGAGGAGTATAAGCCTTCATCTTAGGACCCCCGAAGACCACCTGAGGACGCTAACAGACGTGGGTGAAAGATATTAACATATGCTAATTAGTTCTTGGATAAATCATTAATATGCTAAGCATTGATTGGAAATATAATGAATATGTATATTGTGATTGTATTTAACCTGAAATGACAGGGTGTTTGGCGCGCACGTTTGGAGGAGAGATCCCCCATGTGCCCGGCGCCGCAATAAAGAATACCTGCTTAATAGCCTTCTGACTATTGAGTCTTCAGCTCTGGCTTTTCACGGCATCAATGGACTGCAAGATGGGGACCAGGGGGACAAAGCCCCTCCCACTGTAAGGGAGGACCAAGTTTGGGACTATCGGAGGAACCTGAATGTACATAAGGCCGTGGGACCTGATGAGATGTGTACCAGAGTCCTGAGGGAATTGGCTGAAACGTTATGGCAGTCAGGTGAAGCCCCTGGTGACTGGAGGAAGCAGAACATTGTGCCCATTTCTAAAAAGGGTAGGAAGGAGGACCCTGGAACTACTGACCTGTCAGCCTCATCTCTGTGCCTGGGAGGATCATGGAACAGATCCTCCTAGAAGCTATGCTAAGGCAAGTGGAGGATAGGGACGTGATTTGAGACAGCCAGCATGGCTTCACCAAGGGCAAGTCCTGCCTGACCAACCTAGTGGCTTTCTGTGATGGTGTGACTAGATCAGTGGACAAGGGAAGAGCTATGGATGTGATCTGTCTGGGCTTCTGTAAAGCCTTCAGCACAGTCGCTCACAACATCCTTCTCTCTAAATTGGAGAAATACGGATTTGATGGATGGACTGTTCAGTGGCTAAGGAATTGATTGGAAGGTCACAGCCAGAGGGTAGTGGTCAAAGGCTCCATGTCCAAATGGATGCCGGTGACAAGTGGTGTCCCTCAGGGCTCCGTACTGGGACCGGTGCTGTTTAACATTTTCATCAATGACTTAGTGAGATCGAGTGCACCCTCAGCAAGTTTGCAGATGACACCAAGCTGTGTGGTGCAGTTGACACACCAGAAGGACGGGATGCCAGCCAGAGAGACCTGGACAAGCTTGAGAAGTGGACCTGTGTGAACCTCATGATGTTCAACAAGGCCAAGTGCAACGTCCTGCATCTGGGTCGGGGCAACCGCTGGTATCAATACAGGCTGGGGGATGAGGGGACTTGAGAGCAGCCCTGTGGAGAAGGACTTGGGGGTACTGGTGGATGAAAAGCTTGACGTGAGCCACCAATGTGCACTCGCAGCCCAGGCGGCCAACTATATCCTGGGCTGCATCAAAAGCAGAGTGGCCAGCAGGCTGAGGGAGGGGATTCTGCCCCTCTGCTCTGCTCTGGTGAGAGCCCACCTGGAGTCCTGCGTCCAGCTCTGGAGCCCCCAGCACAAGAAGGACATGGACCTGTTGGAGTGGATCCAGAGGAGACCACAAAGATGATCTGAGGGCTGGAGCATCTCTCCTATGAGGAAAGGCTGAGAGAGTTGGGGCTGTTCAGCCTGGAGAAGAGAAGGCTGCGGGGAGACCTTACAGCAGCCTTCCAGTACCTGAAGGGGCCTATAGGAAAGATGGGGAAAATACTTTCAGCAGGGCTTGTTGTGATAGGACAAGGAGCAATGGCTTTAAACTAAGGGAGAGTAGATTTAGACTGGATATAAGGAAGAAATTTTTTATCATGGTGGTAGTGAAACACTGGAACAGGTTGCTCAGAGAAACTGTGGCTGCCCCCTCTCTGGCAGTGTTCAAGGCCAGGTTGGACAGGGCCCTGAGCAGCCTGGTCTGGTTGAAGATGTCCCTGCTCACTGCAGGGGGGTTGGGCTAGATGACCTCTAAATTAGATCCCTTCCAACCCAGAGCAGTCTGTGATTCTGTGAAAGGAGTTCATCCCATACGTGCCCCAAAACTGTATTCCAAAAGGAATTTGTGCACCTCAGATCTGTTCATCTGATTCAGGCAGGCTGTGTTTTGCAGCATTGGGAAAACTTGGCATTGCATCTACAGAATCCTCTGCTCAGATCCAGCCTCTTTCACAGCCAGATTTTCTTGATGATTTTTTTTATAGCACTGTTTGAGCCGTCCCGTAGATGGAACCAGTAGGCCTCAGTTTTTGATGTTTTCTGGACTCAGTGTGGTTCTTCCCATAAGTACTGTCTGTGTTCTGAGTACCAAAAGAAAAGAAAAAAAGTTATCCCGAGAGGCCTGTTTCACCCTGAAGTTGGAGCAAATATGTGCCGAAAGATACTACGGTGAGAAAAGTAAAGGTGTTGGTATTTAACTTTAAAGTTATTTTACGGCATTAGAAGTCTGTGGAAGATCAACACTTAATTTTATCTGTTCTGAGTTGCTTTTAAAAGTTTCAAATTTTTTCTCAAGTCTCATGTGTAAAGATAGCTGCTGAAGAAGTAAAAGAAATGTCAGTCTCTACTAGTATATGAGGACTCCCTTCTGTCCCAGGCAGAGACTGTGGGATGTAGCTGCTCCACAGTTCAAAAAGTTCGTATTTCATCATACTTGGGAAGAAAAGTAACTACTCCCTGCTTGCACAGCCATATGTGCATGAAAATGCCCTTAATATGTTGCATACTTTCTCAATGTCCTGTTCTTCTCTATATCCTTAGTAGGTATACAGAGTGAAGGAAAGGTTTCTCAAACAACATAGAATGCTATTTACCAGGTAGCCTGTGAGCTATTTTCTTTGGTAATGGGAAATCATGTTAGAAAGTAATTGGTACTGATGCAGATGTTGCAGAGAGGTCACGAGGAGAAAACTGGAGCAGGGTTAGTTAATTCTGTAGCGTCTCCTCAAACTGTCATGCCATTAGAAATACTAAAATCTGTTGGTAAACCTGTCACTTGGCATTTTAAAGCATTATTTCTGTTAGGAAATAGGCTGCACATTCATGAGCTTTTGTGTAAAGCAAACAGAAGTTTGTTAGTGTTGGTGCTTACAAAACCTGCTGGGAATGTTGGTGTCCATACAAAGGTCGGAGGAAGCTGCGAAAGAGCAAGCAAAACATTTAATGGTGTACACAGCAAATGCCTTTAGCACCAAGTGCTGCTGCCTGGCTTCTGCCTCTGCAGCATCTGTTCCCCAAGCACCGCTTTTTTTTTTTTGGTTGATCAGCTGCCCGGGGATAGAGGTCAGTGGGAGATGGGAGCAAATGTTTTAAAAAAACAGAACAAACCATCAAACACCAAAACCTGTGACCGGGGGATTAATTGACTTTAAAAAGCAAATTAACAAACTCCCTTCTTTTCTGCCTTGAGGTGCAGCTGACAAAGTAGCGGGCGCTACAAGACTAGAGACCTGGTGCTTGAAGGAATGGAACCTGATTAATAGCACAGAACTGGTTTAACATTCACATAAAACTAAACTGCCTGCAACTGCAAGCCAGGCCTTGTTTGCAGTTCCCATAGTTCTGCTGTATTGTGTTGTCAGAGTAGATGGGCTTAGGGACTTCCGAGTTTACCAAGGTTTTCATGACATGAAATGCCTTAAGCTGGGAGTTTAACAGCAGAGCTGCTAATCTTGGTCCTTTTTCTGGCAAATATCTTAGTTGTGGAAACAGCAAACAATTCAAAGGCATTTGGTTCCAGAAAGATCAGATGTCACAGTTAAGGGGCTTCTGTCTACCTCTTTGGTCACCCTACTTTATACTGGTCTTGGACTGGAACTGATGAAATGGGAATTGGGCTTGTGCTCCATCATGCCTCCTTATGGGGATTTTGAGGTGTTGCAAGGAAACTTGGGGACCTGAAGTGCACGCTGTGGGTGGTTGTTGTGTTGAGGCCCACTCCTACTTTAAGGCAGCTCCTCTTCCACTTGCTGAGCTGGGTAATCTGTTCAATCAAAAACACAGGGCAGTGTGGCTTTGTTTTCTTTGACTAATTTCTCTGTACTGTGTGAGTAGCTGTGTTTGGTGTTCAGTTGTGGCCACTCTCCAGAAACTCTTGAGGAACTGGTAGGGGCGAGTGGCAAGAATTAACTTAGTGCTAGCTTGTAGCTTGGTCTTTGGAATCTGTATGCCTGTTAATGCCTCTTTTGGGCAACTATGTTTTGTAGAAACTGTAAAAAAAAAAAAAAATGGAGTTGTAGTTGCAGGGCAGTTTAAAAGAATTCTTTCGGACTATCTAGGGTCTAGAGAAAACATTTCAAAAACATTGATTCCGAATTTCTGCTAGGAGCTCCAGCTCTAGGGAGAACGTTGTGAAGTGGAATAGCTACAGCTGCAGGACAGATAAAACATATCTCTATTAGTACACCAATCACGCTAGAATGCCAAATTGATCAAGAAAATTAAGTTCATTTGTTGATTAGCACTTTATAGTCAATCTCTGCTTTGGTGAGAATAATGGAGAGGAGAGATTTCTTTAAAAATGCAGCTAATAAATAATGATACAAACTCAATCTGAAGCTTGTACTGCAAAACTTCTACCAATACTGGAGTCAGTATATGTGTAGTTCTTAAATGTTTGGAACACTTTCTTGTACTATCTATACGTGTTCACCAGTATTTTGAAGTGGAGTGAGAATGGATAAGAAAGATAGTTTCCATTATCAAAACCAATGAGATACCATAAGAGAAGTGTTACTTAGAAATGGAGAAGAAAATCAATCTGTTCACTGTTGTGACCCCCACCTGAGGTTGGATATACCTGTGCAGCTTTCAGTATCTAAGGTGAAGGATAAGTTTGAGCAATGGCATAAATGGATTTTGTAAGGTTTGTTGTGCGAAGTGTCACAAGTATCACCTGGAGATGGTTGGAGGTAAGTGAAACATCATCTTGAGGAAATCTTGTGTGGATTTGTTGGTCTAAGGAAGACTCAAAGATGGCTTGGAACAAGCTTGAAGGAGAAGTTTTGTCTGAAGATAATTTTTATGATAATGCTGCAGTTGTCCTGTCTGCCTAACAGAAGAAGAAGGAGAGACAGAGAAAACCTTTGTCTTACTGTCAGGAGTGGGCTCTTCTAATTTTTAGCGAGGAAAATCACTTTGATGGAAGGATAAAGAAATTCTTTTGTTTCCATGATGCAGAAAATCAGACACCTGTTAATTCACTCTGACTGTGAAGATGTGGGGATTTTAAAATCTTCTTTTAAAGATTTAGTTTCTATAAAGCTTACTTTTTTCTACTTACCAGTACATTCCCTGTTTGAAGGGTATCTGGTAGAAATTTACTTTTATCTTGATCTGCTGGCATGGAATAAATACTGCTGCTTTCCCTTTCTTGAGAACTAGACATAATCTTTCAAAACAACATGAAGGTGTAGCTAATGAAAAGCTGCGCTCTTGGAAAACTTAGAACTCTTGTTTTGAAGGTAAAAAGTTTGAGACTGTTTTCTGCCTGTCACTCAGTTTTCAGTTACGCCATGATACAGCACTGAGGCAGTCAATGTCCCTTGAGTTACTGGACAAACATGAAATAAGAGTGGAGAAAAGTCAATGACGACATTATAAATTGAAGATGTGGTGACAGGTGTTTCTTCTTTTAGTGCCGGACAGGTATGTTACTGGTAGTCCAGTACCATGCTTATTTTTTTATCTCTTCTACAAGGAGCCTTAGTTAAAAAAGTATTTTACTAAGACGACAATTGGGAAGTTGAGAACAAAGGAATGAGACAAAACACACCATGCTGCCATGCAAATACAGCTACTCGAGCTATTTTGTCTCTTGACTGAAGACTTCATGGGAAGCAGCGGAGGAAGATAGCTCTGCATCTACAGTATGTGATTTATTTGAAGTTATGAAAGGTACTGGTCTGTGCTGATGTATTCCAGTACACTTACTGTAAGAGATCATCTGCTTGACTGAAAGCTGCAAATTGTAATTTGGAGAGCATAGATGGAACAACATGCTGTTGCTAAGCTACCAGAATTTTTATGACCTGCTGTTTATTTACTTCACAAAACTAGAGCAAATGAGACTGTATTTTAAGGGTCTCTGTTTCAAAACCCTCTATGGAATTTGGTGGGAATCTGGTGATCTAGCCTGAAAAGAAGTTTGGTGGCTTTTTGTGTTAGTGTCTTAAGTTTGCACCTTCTTGATGCTTCTCATTATATTTCCTATTCAATTGTGAACAGGAAGGTCTGTGTTTAAAAAAAGCTGTTCTTTTCACATAGTTATTATCATTGCATCCTCTCCTGATTTTTAACAAACCCTTGACTTGGATAAGCCTTGGGGAAAAACGCTTAGTAGTTTTGCAGTTTAAATTGTTGTCTGATGGGTTAAGTGTTAAGAAAGTGAATGACATGGAATATTTTCTTTCCCCTGAAGTAGCCAAGATAAGACAGTAAAGTTTCTTGGCTTTCTCTGAAGTTAAATTTTTCTAAGAAAAAGCCCAGTACCAACCCAGATTTTGTAAAGAGTTGAGAGAAGGTAAAAGAGCGGAGAAAGCTGGTGTAATTCCTATAGGCTATATTAGCAATGTGTGTGACATACAAACCTAGTCTGTGAATATCAAATATACTTGCCTTTTTAATTTCTGTGACTTGTGGTAGTGATACGGTTTGATTTTAAAGGATAACATCATAATTCGTTTTCTCTCCTGGCAGCCTCCAAAGGTAAAATGCTTGACAAGGATCTGGCATCCCAACATTACAGAGACGGGAGAGATCTGCCTAAGGTAGTGACAGCTTTCTTCTTTTTTTAACCTTGGAGGTTTTTCTGTGTGATAGTACATTGTTTATAATTTTCATGCCAGTGTCATTTTCAACAGATGCTGCAAGTCAGTGGCACATGACCCTTAGGAACTTAGAAATCTATTGAAAGTATTGTTCTTGCTGTATGTTAGAGACTGTGTAGAGCCTGGCTCTTCAGGTTATGACTTAAGGTTTTGTTCTACTGCAGGTACAAGTGTCATTTTCAACCTAAACAAAACTTAGTTGTTCGTTTTTTCTGCCCTCCGCAGACGGATAGTCCTGAGAGGGCTTAAGGCTTTGCTTGTTTCAATGCCTGAATGTGTTAAGTGCTTGAAAACAATTTATATTTCAAAAAGAGGGGAAGAAGTGTTGCTTAAACTTTGACAGTAACTATTCTATATTTGTCATTTGTTTTTTTTAACATCTAATATCCACTGTAAGACACATGTGCCACTTAAAATAAAACAGAGTTGCAGGAATGTAAGTGGAAATACAAAGCCCAAATGCTTAACTTTGGGTGGTTTTGCTTGATAGTAAATGTTTCCCCTTCAAATCAGTTTCTGAAACTTTGTAATTTCAGTGTTTCATTGTGAGTACCTGATGGTGAAATTGGCCAGAAACCAAACATAATCAGAAGTGAGAAGCATGACTGTCATTTTTCAAATTAATGGGACATAAAAGAAAAAACTAGATGAAGCAGAAGAAATGAAAATAAGCGAGACTGAAAGCTGTTCTGAAAATCCAAAACAGTTGCTACCATGTGTAGCAAATCAGTGCTTAAAAAAAGAAGCGATTTTTTTCCCCTAGATCTAAATATCACTTCAGTGTATTCAAGGTCCTTGTGAAAATCAAGTTTTCGCAGGGTAATCCGTCACACTTCATAGGCAGGTCTGGCTCACCAACTGGTAGCAACTAAAGAGCTGATATCAGTGCTGTTAGGCACAGTGGTCTGCTCCGTGCTTCTGAGACACTCATACCATCATCAAAGGGTGGTAGATGCCAGCCTGGGGAGGCTGTAGGATGTTCCTGGTGCTTGATAATGCCAGGCTGCAGCAGGAGTACAAGCAGCAAGGGCTGGCATCCATACACTTTACCTTACTGTGGGACTGGAGGGTTTAAAAGCAGTAGAAAACGTACTAAATCTTCTGAGATTGCCTAAAAATCTGGTTGTCCAGTTACTAGGAGCTGTATGCTGGTGATGCAGGAGGGCTGTTTTGGCAAATATGTGTTGCTACTTTTAGCAAATTTGCCAGCCTTGTAGTGTTTCTCAGTGCCTCCCAGGACTGTTGCATTCTACACAGCTTAACTTGTCACTTGACAGTAGGGAAATTGATTTAAGGATCATGTTTTTACAGTTTGAAATGCATCAGAGACCTTGTGGATAAGTAGAGAAAGCTTGGATGCTTTGAGTCGAGTAGTGTAAGTAAAGGAACGAGTGAGCGAGCTGTCTGGAACCAGGGAACAAAAAATACTGGACGCCAAATGATGGCTAAGAGTTTAAGCTCTGACTACAGTGCTACATTTTCTGAGGTTAAATGAAGCCTCCTCACATTCTTGAGGATATTGCACTGTTTCTTGTCTTTAGATGGTTTTAATTATGAAAAATGAATGTAGTGTTGGAACATGATAGTTCTACTTCATGAAGTAATTTTTTTGGCATCTGCACTGAAACATCAGCTTTATTTGATTGTCAGGTAGTTTTAACATATCAAACCTTTGAAATGTCTTACCGTTTAGATGGAAAAACTGAAATAGCTTAAATTGCTTTGTGCCTGCTATAGTGGAGAATGCACACTATATATAGTATCTGCAATCAACCTATACAAGAGTCTTTACATTAAAATAGATTCAGTTATTTTTAGAAGCAGAAAAAAGTTCCTTATCAGTATGTTTCCTAACTGTCTTTTAGCTAGCATACCTCACACTATGGTATGTGTTATTTTCATAATCATCCCTGAATTAAAACGTACCAAATGATTAAACTTGTGGACAAGTGTCATAGTTTTGGGCAGGAAAAGTGTCATTTCGTGGTGCCCTGTGGATCGCAGTTACTCTGGACAATAGTAATAAAGGGCCATATTGATTAGGTCTGACCCATACTTGTGGGTGTTGCCTCCGCTGCACAGGTGGATGGAAAACATCAAGATACCTAGAAAGGATATGCTTGCTTGCTACATACACCAGTTGACTACTTTTTAAAATAATGTGTAATGCATGTCATTGACTACTTTTCTTTTCCCCCCCTATTGATGTGATCTCTGCCTGAGGTGTTCTCTTCCTCCTTGACCACATAAGCTTTTAGAATAGTTTAATCACTCAGTAATTTCACTGCTTTTCTGTTACGTGATGGGGTGGTCAGTGTTGTTGGATGTGTCTTTTGGCAATAGGTGTTGTTAATTCAGGTTTGGTCTCTTTAAGAGGCAGTATTAAGGGCTGCTGAATGGAGAAGTGTTTGAAAACTGATTAGGTGTCTTGTCCTGTAGAGCTCAGTGCTGCAATTTCTCCAGTTATAAAAGCTGATCAAGTTGATTGCTTGTGTCTGTTCCCCAGTGCTGTTCCCAGTCTCCTCAGCTGTGCCAATGTGGAAATAAAAAGCTCCTTAGAAGGACTTTGTACATCAATTGCCTAACTCATCCAGTCTATAGCATGGCCACCTGAATGGCTGCACTGGCACTTCTGGGTTGAGCAGGGAGGTTTGCAGTGGGAGGTGAGCAAGAGAATAACCCCTGTAAAGTGTCCCTGCCAGCAGGCTTTCTGAAGTGGGTTTACAGCTTTTTTTTTAATTCAAACTTACCTTGAATAATGCTTTCTGTTGGCAAAAGGGAGGTAAAAGTTTTGTTGGAACTAACATTTTATGTTGATAAAAGTATTCATCCAAGATCTTTATAGCAAGTTTTCTTCAGGACTGACCTTCCCATTACACTAAATTTTAGTCTCTTAAGCTGTAAATCATATCTGGAGTTTCAGAAAGTTTTAAACATGCTAGAGCCATGCAGTTCCCAGTTCAGTAGATGTTTTTCCAAGATGTCTTTAGGATCCTGTGTATTTAAAAAAAAAAAAATCCTCAAAGTTTTTCTTCATGCAGGAATTACAGAATGAGAAGGTCTTTGTGGAAGCAAAAGCTGAGCAGCTGGCTGGTTACATCGGTGTCTAGTTTGGTTACTGTAGCTTCAAAAATTGTGATTTTGCAGTCTTCTGGTAGGAACTCAGATAGATGGATTTGAAATCATATTCTGGGAGGTCTCCTTAGATACAAACACCAGATGTTGAGGTGCGCTTATCAGTTCCAGTCTGCCCATGGCTGAGGACACGATCGGCTTTTCTCAGATCCTGCTACAGCTGAAGGCAAAGCAAATGGAAATAGTGTGTGACTGTCCTTCCCCGTCCCTGCTGAAGGTCCTCCCCTGACAAACTCCTGCTGTGCCACAGCACTCCCCCTCCTGTCAGCCCTGCTGCTCCTTCCCCAAGGCATGCCCTCACTCACCAGCTTTAGTAATCTGAAATGCTGCAGAAATTGGCTTACCCCCCTATTTACTTTTGCAAATGCATTCTCAGGCAGCACAAGAGAAGCTTCTGACTGTTTGTTCAATCTGAATAATACTAGATGAGCTTTCTGGCACTCCGGTATGAGACAGCAAAGTCCTGACGATTTTAGAATAATCATTTCAAGTAAACAGGTTTTCCTGCCCATGAAGTGTCCTGAAACCCCAGTAGGTGGCTTCTGGGGTAGCTTGTCAAAGGCAACCTCTTGAAGCATTGAGTGGGTGAGAGAAACTCTGCTGGTTGTGCCATTTGAGAACTTTGTAGTGGGTGAGCTCCTCTATGGCAGCAGGACCCGTGGATGACAGGTCTTTGAACAGAAGCCACACGCAGATGCTTGGGTCATCCACTAAACTAGTTCATGATGTATTTTGTGTATTTCTGCTCATTTAGGTGTTCATTTTGCTGTTTGTGTGTATGATGCTCTGAGAGCAGATCACCATTCAGACCTCCCAGCCTTCTGGCAGCTATATCTGGGTCATCCCGATTGAGAGCACGAGATGCAGTTGCTCTAGACACCCTGCACTGGGAATAGGTTTTGATTAGGGCCTAATGACCATTCCCAATCTATAGTAAGAAAGAGGATGCTACTCTGAAAATAAATTGTATCAGGAAATGAGAAATATGAGGCAAAGATACACTTATTTATCTTCATTGCTTTTCTGCCAGAGCTCTCTGAGGGGTATGAGTGTTTTCTCTCAGGTCCTGGCTGCTGATGTCCACAGCTAGACATATGCTGAGAGAGAGCTTTGAAGTTTTGGGAAGCTAGAAGTGTTTTAACAAGGCTTAGTTGATATGCTGGGGCACTTTGAGCTCTATCAGTGGATATTTTATTGGTTTTTTTTCTGTGTGTTAAGTTATTCCTCGCTCTTAAGTTCGCAGTGAGCTATGTGAAGAGGTAGAGGGGGGTATTGTAGCAAAATTTTGAGGAGCAAACAGAAAGCAAGCTAAGAAGTCTGTTATTTGTTCAGAACCTGAAAATCCTGGTTCTTGCCTGTCAGCAGCATTTTTGCTTTTATTTTGTAATATGAACAAAAATTGCAGCTACAAGATATTATTTCTAACGTTCTTGAAATTAGTTTTGAGCTGCTCTAGAGGTAATGGCATCTTTTATCTTTTTAGAGGCACAGAAATGAGATTAGCAGCACGGTTAAGAAGGTACAGCCTTGTCCAGTACGATCATCCTGTTCCTAGCCTCGCTGTGGAGAACAAGGAGTAATGCTAGTCATAGTGTATTTACTTGGATTAAAAACTCAGCACATTCAATAAATAACAAGAAGGGTAGACAGTCATCTTCTGTAATTTAAAAATGACATAATACATGTCATCCTGAAAGTTGGTAGGACCTAATAGTTTAAGACTATTTTGCTTTAACCCCGTCATTGCAGTAGTAGAAGCTGCTGGTGGGGATGAATTTTTGTGCTTTGCTACTTTGCGTTATGAGTTTTCAGTTTTAGATTGCTTCTGAAGAGGAAGATGTAATTGTGAAATGATGCTTCAAGGAGTTTTCCAGATTCTTCTCTTCTCTTATTCAGATTATTACTTTTGCTGTCGCAAATGTGAGCAGTACTTGAGCTCATTTCTCAGTTACGCTTTGGTCTCCGATATTTTTACTGCTTGTGACTGCTGGTGTTTTGGCCTGAAAGGTCTGAGAATGCCTAACCAACTGAATGCACCTCAATGATTTCAACTCAGGTCACGTAAAATTCCTATGTAGCGTGTATGTACCTAGGGAAGTCTATATCTTAATTATTTATATTAATATTCATATATATTTGTATTGAAATTCAGGAGTGTGTATTATAGTCTATAAGGAACTTTTCCCTCCTGTAAGCAATCTCTTTTGCCCAGAGAAGTCTTTCTTCATCATGATTTCCAGTTGGAGATGTATGATGCTGAGTGTGTCTGTAGAGCCTTAAAGTGTTCTGCATGCAATATAGCTCACCTGCTGGAAGAGGACTGTAAGACCCTGTCGCTAAACTTCCCTGCAGGCTTGAGATGAGTCTGCTCTGTTACAGCTGTTGCAGAACCTCCCTGGGCAGACAGATGGAAACTCTTTCTTTCCCATCCCTGCTGCTAAGAAGCTGAAGTCCTGTTGCAGAAGAGAGGATTATAGTACTCTTTCTTGCTATTTAGATATCCCACCAAAAATACCATTTTTTGCATTGAATTGTGTCTCATTTGGTGAGAGATGGGTCATTCTGTAAGCCTGTCTCTTCACCAAAGATGAACATGTTCCAAACTGGAGCATACGTGTCTGTGTGCTCAGGCGAAAATAAAGGTTCAGTGTTGAGACTGTCACAAGGATTTTTCACGCTTATTTTGCCTGATGAAAATAATTCAGGTTTTTTGACAAAGGTTGAGCTCCGATCGGGAGATCTGTAATGACACTATGTAGAATGTAATGCTAAGAAGACATACCAATTTTTGTGCTTTAAAATCCCAGTATGTAGATATAGTGCAAGAGGTAATTCTTAAGTTGCAATTATTTCCTAAGTTCTTAATGTTTTCTGAGAAGATTTCTGACAAAGGTTGTTTAACTAGAAGTTGCACTGTATAATATATGTGTCTTTTTTTCCAGTTTATTGAGAGAACATTCAATTGATGGCACTGGCTGGGCTCCAACTAGAACATTAAAGGTACTGTTTCCTATTAGATATGTACGTCGAACTAGATACCTTTTAAAATACTTTTATGGACTTGGAAAGAGACAGATAATGTGGTTTGCTCTAGGAATAACCGAGTTTCTTGTCTTTCAACAAGTGTTGGTGGCAGTACTGAAACCACTGCAGTGCTAACTGATTCTAGAAATGTTTGCTAGTTTTAGCATAGCTGCACAAATTACTGCTTGCTAAGACTGGTCTGCTTTTTTTCTCCCAGGCAACAGATATATGAGCATGATGTGAGCAAAACAGTGATCCATAACCCTTGTAATTTCCATTGTATTGACATTCCTGATAAATCAGTAATCTGACCCCTTCTCCAAGTTCCTCTGAGTAGAGGAACTTGGAAAAGTGAAAGGCAAGTTGCATTTGGGAGAAAAGCCGTGTGGAACAGAATCAGATCGTCTTGAATTCTCTTTCAGCCCTGGTGTTCAAAGCGGGGAGCAGCGCGTCTGCACTTGGGTGTTGCATGAAGAGGGGCACTCTGGGCTGATTTAATCACTCCAGTAGGGAACTAACTGCATCTTCCCTTTAACGTTGCCTCAAGTGTAATTTTACATGAGTCACTAAAATATAAGTGAAATCTGGCCCCTGTAAAATCCTGGTAGTTTTTCCACTGTGATTGCAGAATGACTTCAGAAGTTGTTCCCACCACAGCTGGGCAATGTTAATAAATTCAGAGTCATAGTTCCTGTATGAAATACTCTTAGGGAGATTGTCATGACGGATGTGCACTTCAGTGCAGTGACTGCTGTTGTCTTGCTATGGGGAGCGGTCGGTTGTCCATTTACTGTTACATGACCTTGCTGTCCAAAGAGTCTTGCAGAGCACTGAGCAGTGATACCGCTTTTGCTTTTACCAGGAACCCTGCCAGAACTGGTTCTTAAAGAGTATGAGCTACCTTAGGCAGATAAAGGGTACATATCAGGTGTTTATTTCTTTCCAAAAGGCAAGCTGAAAACAAGTTTTATCTAATACTTGACATCCTTTCTGGAGCTATGAATGATACCTGTTACTTTCTTCATTTGGAAAATCTCTTCATGAGCATCTGGCTTGCTGGAAAGTGAAGTAGAAATCAGTATGTGTCTCGTGGGTTTTCTTAAATACCCCTTCCTTTTTTTCATCTGTTTGATTTTTGTGTTGCCCCTGTGTTTCTGTTTTCATATTAGGTTAAATCCAGACACCGACTGGGTACTTAAATTAACTAATTCTGTTCCTGTCCCTGTGTTTCATTCCCAGGGAAAGTTTTTAGGCCACAGGTGCTTAAGCTTCAGCCATTAGAAAATTAGTACATCAATATTGCTACTGGACAAGAATGTACATATATTTTTGTCTGCTCTCTTAGCTTTGTTCATGGTACCTTTCTTATGGAGATTAAAATACTGCTGCATGTTGAGACTGTGGGTGGAAATAACTGTTGACATTATACGTACTTCCTGTCCTCAGTGATGATGGAAGAGTCTATTAATCTTCTTTTCCATTTTATTCTTGCATTGGTTTGCTAATTGCATGTGATTAATTTCATAGATTAAATATTGTAAAATGTCAACTACCAGGAGACTCAAATTCCTGAATGTTATGCAGCATTTGAAGGTGTTTTTACCTTCCATAAGTTGAAGAAAACAAAACCTCCACAGCCCCAAATAAAAAAAAAAAAAAAGGAACTTTGTGGATGCTAAAATGAAAGATTCGGCAAGAGAAAAGGAGACAGCAGCTGAACTTTAAAAAGGAAAAAAAAAATAAAATTCAGCATCCCCCTTGGGTTTTGTTCTTTTTCCCGTGGGCATTGAAGTACCACAACTGCCAGCTCACATTTAATACGTTTAAAATAAAAAACAAACCCAAACTACAAAGTTTTTCATTCCTTGCTTTTTTGCCTTCAGAATCTCCGTTTTAAATGTGCAATTTTAGTAAGTGTTCTCACTTGTCATGTTGTCACTTCACGTGATTTGAAATGTCATCACAAAAAAGTACCACCACATGGTGGTCCTGACTTTAAGTTGTGCGTCTATAGAAACATGGTATTTACACTGTGCTTCTAGTACAAAACTATCTTAAAAAAATAGAGTAGAAGTGGCCTTTGGGGATGTCAGGAAGCTACAAGCACTCTTCCCCAGTGTTTTTTGCTTGGGATACAAATTGTGATTAGATGGTAACTAGCATCTGCAGTGAGTCTGTTCTTTGCCAAAGATGCTTTTTGTCCGTTCCACGTGCACTCTTTGAAAGGACTAATGAACACAGGAAAGGTGCGTCTCGGTCAGAGCCGGGATTCTTGATGACTGCTCTATCAGGTGCTCTTTCAGCTCTTCGGCTGTGAAGCTTCATGCATGCTTACCTATGTGTTTTGTTGAAGTTTGATCAAATGCTTAGATTCCAGGCTACACATATGTCTGAGACTGAAAATATGGAATTGTGCTGTTTGATCAGCAGTATGGCCACACAATCAAGTCATCAATGTGCATTAATCATTCTGTGGTATGTACATATTAACTATAGAACATGGAATTACGTGAAACAGTGTGTGAGGGTGACTGACAGCAAACGAGAGCCATGAGATGCAACCCAGGTTACTTTTAGCTGTTAACCCTCCATCTGCACCCAGCCTTCCTGAATCCTTTGTTTCCAGTGCTTGGACACCATGGTTGGGAGAACCTTTACGTCTCCAGAAGCTGAACATTGTGAATTTGCACAGTAACGATATGGATAGTATCTGATCTTGGCCAATGATGGACTTGAAAGTCGGTATTTCATATTTCACTCACTGATGATATGAAGGCAGCCTGTGTTTTTTTTGGCAGAATAGTACCCAAATTTGTCCAGTAAAGCACTCTAAAACAATGTGAAAATACTTAGTTTGAGAACGGGGATGTATTGTATTTCTGTGACAAAAGTTGGCGGGCATTACTAATGCAGCCATTCTGAGTGCATTAATAAAACTATTCAATTAGATAACAAAAGCCCTCAAAAGCCACAGGCACAAACCAGCTTGACTGTATGCTGCTGCATGCATTCATGTTATGTTAACCTTTTAGAAAGCTGAAGTTTTAGATTCTCTCATCTTCTGTATCCTTGTGGTGGCAGCAGAGCTCTTAAGTGAAAAATCCTGCAAAATAAACTGCTGTGACCTTTTTAACACTTTCTTTAGTGTCAGATGGGTAGAAACTTGAAGAGGTATTTAAATTATGCCTTTAACTTTCTGAAATAAAAAATAAATAATAAAAAAATCTGCTAAATACTCTGTGAAAATTGCCTGATAAAAGTGTTTTAACAGTGTAGAGAATTCCTAAGGGGGGTGGGGAGAAGTTAACTTGGTTTTATTTTATGGTGTTTTGTTGCACTCAGTGTCATCTCATCCATGACTGAATTTTTTAAGTTGTTAAGTGTTGAGCATTGTCTTTTTTCCACTTTACATCTTCCTGCTACTGAATGTGTTTCCATAGAGCACTGTGATTACAGCCTGTGTACTAGTGAAGGCACTAAAGAATGTGCTGTTTCTGAATTCCTGTATTAGGTACTTTTTTAATCAGGTTATGAAGAAAGTTGGGCTTTAACCTACCAATGATCTGTTTCAGGTTTAATGTTTTAAAACAATCCACGTATACTTTTTTTAATCACCATTGGTGAATTGCAAATGTTTATCCATAGAAACACTCCTGAATCCTAAATGCTTAGATAATTTCTTTTAGCGGTTTGTGCCACAGACTGGCTTGTGTAAAAACTGATGCAATGCTTTCTAACTAATCTTTTTGTAATCTTTCACTTTATAGCTAGCTGTGAATTAGCCACAGGAGCTTAATTACCTTTCAGTCTCCATTCCGTTATGTTCTCTGTCATTTTATTGCATACTTCTTTGAGTACTCTGTTTTGGAGAGTAAAGCTGAGTTGTTTTGGGCCTCTGCTCAGACTGTCGGAGCTCGCTTTCCTCCTGCTTTTAGGTCTGATAATTGCAACTGAAGTTTTCAAGGCAGAAAGCAAAGAGGTGGTTTTAATTCCTTTCTGTTCTCATGTATTTATGTCACTGAAGAGGCTAGCTTTTAAATACCTAGTATGAAATAACGCTCATGCTGTTGCTCTGATACCCTGCTTCTTCCTCCTTGCTAATACCAATTTCAAACTCAAAAGTGCTTCAGTAGCTCCTGCTAGTCCTCAGCACGTGCTTCCTTGTACTTTATTTGCCATGAGTATCATCTGCCTAGTTAAGATGGGCCTCCCTAGTATTCATGAGCTTTCTCTCAAATGCTTGTTTTCACTTTGCTATAAAATTATCACGGGTGATTGATTTTAAAAAATAAAGGAAGAAGTGGATCTGTGTATTGTGATTGCCTAATTGGTTCTAAAAGTCAAGCTGTTCCTTCTGCAATTATCTCTAATAAACTACAACTGGAAATTCGTCAGTGACTGATTTATGAACCGTAATCAAAGCACACTTGAGCAGCTCTGGAGGGCTGAGAATAGTAAAGTTAAAAACAGTATTTTAAAATGTATGATGAATGTTCACAAGGGATATTTTGTCCTTTTTTTGTAACCCCGCTCTGACAGAGCTACAGTGGGTTTCAGGTGACTGGAGAACTCTTTTCTGTAGGGTCTTCATGTTTACTGCTGAGGTGTATGTGCATTTCAGTTCTTCACTGAGATATTTTAAAGAGCTGTTTTTTGTAATTTTTGTGTTACTGCTGCCAGGAGAGACAGGAGTGGGAATGGAAAAAGTCAAGGTGGTCTTAAACTACAGATATGCAGACAGCTTTTTATACCCACCTGTAGGAAAACAATATTTTTTCAGGAATTCCTTTCCATAACTTCAGATACTAGGTTAAAAAATATCTGTGTTATTAGATAATGTAATCTAAATGGAACTAAGTCTTTTTACATAAACTATTGCTGTTTGGAGTTTATCCATAAGAGGCATGCTTATTTAATTAGCATTTAATACTAAATGGGAAAATATGCCTTATTTGTTGCCTTAGTTCTGCTGTTGTCTTCAGACAGTAAAATTATTTTCTTTGAAATCATGCAAATGTTAAACTAATCTCTTGGAGAAATAAATCAGGGGCTCTTGGCTTAATTTTTCCAGTTAGCTTTACCTCAACATTTAAGCATAAATCTGAGTGGTTTTTATAAAGCTCCAATATAAGCACAAAACTTTCATTCATCATCTTAATGAAAACAGGTGGTCTGCTGTCAAAATTACATGTCATTAGCACAGAGGAGTATTTTAAACAGACAATAACTGTCACTGTCTTCAGGATGAAGGGAAAAAAGTAAACCTGTATGTTCTGTGTTGTTCTCATTAATTCTTGCTGCTGATACTATTTTTTTTTTCTCAGCCAGCATTATGGCAACGTTGTTCTTCTGTGGATTTTTTCAAATCCTGTTTTGTAATGGTTCTTTGTCCTGTGTGTAGAAACGTCAAAGCATGTGCTTGTAAAAGCTGCCCTCCTGGATGGAGCATGTTTGTCCCCCATACCGGTAAAGTAAGGAGGAGAAACTCATCGAAAGAAGAAAACTGAAGGCTTCATGGCAGTGGCAAAGAGCACAAACGTCTTACTGTGCGGGAGGAGAAATTACTGGGAAGTCAGGCATATTTTAGCAAGGAGATTCTTGAGCTTATATGAATTTTACATCCATCTCCTGGGATCTGTGTGGTCATGGTCACCACAGTTCTGAAACTGAGCACATGAGAAATTGTATGTGTGATGTCATGTCGGATGGCCTCTGTCAAAGTGTCTGCCTCCTTCTGGTGTAGACCAGTATAGAGCCTCTGAGCACTGGGGAGAAACAAAGCAACCAGCTCTAGCCACCCCGTGTGTGGTTACAGTCATTCACTGCATATGGGTTTCAAATACTGCATTAAGCAGAAGAGTACCTGTTTTTTCAGGCAGTGTGCCTTGAGCTGTCTCCTCTGGGTATCATACAGGAGTAGAGTCAGGTGGATGTTGTTTCAGGCAATGTGTCTATGCCTCCTGCACTGTTGCCCGCTTAAGACTTTTTACACCACCTTATTCCTCCTCGTGCCGTTTCCAAGCAGCACGGTGGTGCCTGTCAACCAAGGCTGCTCCCCACCCAGAGCGGTGTTTGGCACAGTGGGAGGGAAGCAGAGGAGTGAGGTTAATTCTGTGCCTGTAGCAGCTGTGCCAGAGGACACTGTGAATGAACTGACACCCAGGCTTGTGGGCTTGCTTTTGTCTGAGGAGCAAGACGTACGTTCTGGGAGTCCTTATCTCCTCAGCTGTGCTGTGCTTGGCTGGCTGTAGGTTTTGTGGGTGACATTCTGACTGAAACACTGTTCAGAGGAGGACTGTGCCTGCCTACCTTTCGGTACTCCCTCTGGGGTCGCACCCAGCTCATCCTCTTCATTTGCAGAGCTGCCTTCCTCTCTCACATGCAGAGAGCACTTAGAGGTCCAGCTCTGTGTGTTGATCTCATGGAGGCTCCTAGGATGACATAGCACAATGTCTTCTGCTGCCAACATCTTTATTCTTTCCCCCACTCAACAAAGGGAGTATCAAAATAAAAACATGTGCTTGCAAGCAGATAGCTTCAGGGAAAGACCACCACAGCAGCAGGGAGCTATACCTGTAGCTTAACAGAAGCAGGTCAATGCAAATGTTTAGTCTTATCATTTATTCCTTGAAGACTTACTCTTTATTTGCTGAAAAGATGTGAGGCGAGCACTGTGGGTGTTGATCAAAGGAACCTGTGAAGGAGAGAAAAGCAAGCCCGTTGGCCATTGCATGTCCCTGAAGGTAAGGGCGCTGATCTGCTGGAGACTGCTTTATGTCATGGATAACGTGGACTCCTTCAAAGCTATACTCTGTTCTTGCCAGCACAGCAGGAGCAGAATCCGCAGTGCTGCTGCACAAAGTGCTGCTGCTGAAGAGAGCAAGAACATTTCTCCCTCTCTCAAGTATATATACACACATATATATATGCATATAAAAAATCTCTCTTACTTAATTCTGCTGAAAGCCTTACTCCCTGGCCACCCTAAAGACGCATACATAGAAGCGATATGCTTATGCAGTTTTAAGTGGGAGAAGTGCAAGGAGGTTGCTGATGCTAGCTGGTACGAGGAGCAGGCTGACGGGGTGTCCCTGGATGTGTCCTTGAAGGGATTTCCTGCAGGGTAGGAGGAGTATAACATATCCTCTGCTCCAAATTCTCCTGTGTCATGATCCCAGGGTGTGGGTAACTAATGCGCAAGAAGCTTTGTCATGTGGTGCCAACTAAAGATCTGTTTTGGATCCTCTGTGATGAGGTGGTTTGTGTCAAACCCTCCCTAGCCTGCAGTAGTCCTGAGGTTTGAGAGCAGGGGCTTCCTCTTTCATCTGCAGTGGTGATGTCCTCTGGTTCTCCTGGTCCTTCTTGGCAGTTACGAGATCAATCACTGCCTGATACTGCCCCTGGATCCTGGTGCTCAGAAAGCTTTGGACCCTCTTGCAACATGTTTACAGTGTCCTTTCCTCAGGGCTTAAGCTGAGCACCTTGCTGTATTTTCTGGGATACTGAATGGGATACTGCAGAAGACAGTTCTAGGGAAGCAGTGAAACACAAGAGGATAAATACAGAAGTAACACTAATTTAGAGAGTGGCAGCAGAAGGTAGAGGCAGGTACAGAAGAGAGGTTTTGAACCAGTAAAGGGGTAGGTGAGGAAGGATAGAAGAGTCACAACTATTTGAGGGTTGTTGGTTGTCAGTAAACATGAAAGGCTGCAGACTGCTTGTCTCTTTCCATAATGTAAGAAGTACTAAAGGGTGTTGTAGGAGCTCCCAGTAGTTCAGAGCCACATTTTTGGCATGGTTTGGAGAATGGTGTCCACTTTGTTGGTCCTGATCTTTGCGTCCCTGGTTGGTGCTGGAGCCCACGTGGTGTGCGTCTGCAGCAGGACATGTGGCCTGACTTGCTCCAGAGTTTGTCTTGCACACACCAGAACTGCTCTGAACTAAACACGGACCTGCTCATCAGTGCTTTGCTCGCTGTGCAAGCGCCGGGCCTGTTCTCACGAGGGCTGGGCTGTCCTTTGCAGCTCTGACCGGACCAGGGAGAGCCTGTGCATGCTCAGCAAAAATCAGCTGAGGGAGATTTAGTTGTTGCAGTAAAAGGGGTTTCTGAATGTCCTCGTTGATCACAATTCGATAGGTGGTTGTAGCTGTTGCAAAAGGCACAGCTTTACCACGAGGTACCTTTCAATGGTTCAAGTCTTCTTTAAATGACTTCTTTAACAGAGGAAAAGTGAGGTGCAAAAGATTTATATTTCTTCAATACCTTTCCTCTCGAAAGTGCTGAAAATGTCCATTGTTGCTGCTTTCATTTCTTTCCCTTTCTTCTTCACCTCTAAAAACTGAATAAGCAGCAGACAAAAAAACTTCAGACCCAGTATTTGGTAAAGAGAAGTTGTAAGCCACTGAATACAATCTTCTATGTAGATCTGACATTATTCTGTTTTTCTTAAAATAAACTCCAGGAAGTTTTTCTGCACAGGTCTATTGTGTTGTAATTCTATTTTATAAATTGGCTATATCAGTTTTGTAAGGAGTGATTTTTTTTTTCCTCCTTCTGTACATGCCCAGATGGCTGAAAATATCTACACAAGTCAATGTCTTGTACAAACCTTTCTTTCATAAAAGATTTGCAAAATTTTTCTTTTTAATGGCTTCTGGCAAAGCTAAATCTTTGTTTTAAATACAGTAGCTGCCGTTACTAGCACGTTTTAAAAGTCATTCAGTAATACAGTGCAGTACGTTAGTAAGTCTAATTAAACCATGCTTGTTTTCCCCAAATTGTTGATTTCTGAATCTGCAATTTGTGTCAACTTTAATCAGTTGAGTAGACTGGTCTCTGGAGGGTGATTGCTTTAGTGTTCATAATCACTATAGTGTAGTTCATTAAGAAGCTATCACAGAATTCCCCTGGGAACAATTTCTAAAAGATTATCTGCTTACTCTGAAGTAACCTTGGGGACAAATGTCAAGGAGTCAGTAACAAAAGTAAGGGATTTTAGATGAGTGCTCCTGCATACTTGGCAATTCACAACTGTCTTGGTCTGGGAGAGGAACAGACTATAATTGTTCCTGTTTTCTCCTCTCTAGTATATTTGAGCACAGAAGAAATCGTTTTCCAGCCTTCCTCCTATTTTTGTGTTTGCTAACTGGAGCAGTTCATGCCATTTAAATTACCCAAAGCCCTCTAAGTAAGCTGCTGTTGTTGTGTTTGGGTGGGAAGCATGAGCTGGGATTGCAGGCACATGAGAATTGAGATGGCCTTTGTGGTTGATTAAAGAAAACTGACGTCCTCTTCATTGCCTTATTCCAGGTGGAAGAAGTGTTTTGCCTGCTATGGGAATTTTGCAAGATACTGTAGCAGTGTTATATGCAAGATTAGAGAGAGGCAGGACAGTGAAAGGAAACGTAGAAGGGAACATTTTATTTGGGAGAAGACTGTTTAGGAGGGGAGCAGTTTTTTTCACAAGTCAAGAAGTACCTGCTTGTTTCTGGCATGCAAACATGCCCTTTTTTAATCCTTTGGACCAATGATAAGTTTTGTGCAGTCAATTACATTGTAATGGTTGCAAATAGGTTGTTAGTCCATGGGGAGAGATCTGAGATGTTTGTGGAGGTATGTTGCAGAGGCAGAAAGAGCAGCCCAGCAGAGCATGGGAAAGGTAGGGTGGGGTGAAGGGTGCTGGCTTTTCTAGGCTGCAATGAAGACAGAAAGAAGCTGGGATTGTTTGTAAGCGACAAGGGAAGAAGGTGAATGGAAGTGGAAAACCATTTTGAGCTGGTGTGTAGGCAGACAGGACAGCGGAGAGCTGCCCCAGGAGACAGCCACGCAGTGGCCTGACTTTCAGCATGCGGAGTTTTCAGTTGTAATGTCAAGCCCTTTTCCAACTCTGATATACAAAGTTTGGCACTTGTATTGGAGTTACTGCTTCAGTCTCTTTGAAAAAAACAAAAAACAAAAGAAACATTTGCTTCAGACATCCTCTTGTATAAATGACTGCTGCTCCTTCTGTGATCTGAAAGAGTTAAATTGTTTGTATATAAAGAATGGTTTAGCAGTGAGCTTTATTTTAATCAGTCTATCAGATAAGAAATGCTCCTTGGATCTCTAAAGAAGTTTCTTTGGTTGGAAGTTCATTAACTGCTTTTGTCTGGCTTGTTCGCAGCTTAAAAGAACATATTAAATATACTTTGCCTGTTAAAGGAAAATTTTAATTTACAATTTATGTGTTTACTCTCCCTTCAAAAGAAGTGCTGTGTGGGTCTATTTCCAAACATCAGCAAGCATAGCTAAGCACTTGTCTGTTACATGGTTTCAATGGCATTGCTTTTGTGAAGTGGTTGTGAGAACTGCCACTTGGGAAGATGTGGTGGCTAACTGAATTAGGACCTCCTGCAAATGGAACTCTTTGAGACTCTCTAGCCTCAGGAGAGGCTATTTCAAAAGCTGTATTTAGCATTTTCTTTCATTGCTCTTGAACTTTAAACATTGCTGCGGTGGCAGATTTTCTTCTTCCTCATTTGGCATGCCGTAAATAAATCTGTGGGCAGGGTTTTAGTGTAACTTTTCACTCAGATGCAACACAAAAATACTCAAGAACAAAAAGGGGTGGTTACAAAGGGTTATTTATGACAGTCTGTTGATCTTCTGACTTGCTTGTGTTGACTTCTCCATGCTTGAGCTCAAAATAGTGTCAGTGCCAAGGAGCAGAACGTGTTTCCTTCGTTATGCCCTCTTCTGCTGTGGATTTAACCAGGTACTGCCCTTTAGCTCAAGTATGATACTTGAGTCTTCTGAACTAGCATAGTGGAGGGGCATTAAAAACACTTGCTTACTGGAGCCCTGCAGTGGGTTCACAAAGGCGTCTAACCTTGTGAGTGACGTCTGTGCGGGTGCAAAGCCTCCAGGAAGCCAGGTGGTGGAGAGGGGGGCCTACATGGGCACAGCTGGAGCAGAAACCAGGTAAAGTGCTTTGGAGGATGCTGCAGGGTCTATGCTGAGCGGACCGCGCCGCTTTGTTGCAAAAAGTGCAAGAGGACCTCAGTTTTGCTCAGAGGTTACCCCTCAGTAGCGGGTGTACTTGTACTCTCTAGCTTTGATGTTAAGCACGTAGAAGAAAGTAGACGAAAAGAAGCATTATAAAGGAAAGAGCCGTGACAGGTATTTGCCATGTGAACAGGCAGATCCCCGAGTCTAATTCTCCTTTTGCAAGTAGAGCCTCTCATTGAAGAGGAGCAGCATGAAGGTGTGTGTTAGTGCCATTTTAAGGTGACATCTGCCCTGCTCCTGTGTGTGAAGATAACCTTTAAAAATTCTTGTACATAGGATTAACTTTCTGTTTTCAGAGTATTAAAGCCAGAAGTTCAGTAAATGTTTGAAGCCAAGGATGATGCTTTATTACATTAAAAGAAAACAGAAGTTTTTGAACTGTTAAATACGACAGGATCTTCAGTGGCTTGCAAATCCTTTTAGTTTGTCAGGAAAACTGTGAAGCAAGTGTTCAGGCAACTGCTTATCTGCATGCAGCAAGCAGCTCTGCTGAAGTCAATAATGCAAATTGATTATTTTTGCAATACAACGGAGTCAGGTTTTTCAAATATGAAATACTTGCTTCACTCTTGCTCATCTGTTCCATCCCACTTCCCTTTCTCAATATCCTAGGCTAGCCTCAAACTCGTTACAAAAAACGTTGCCTTCTGGTAGTAATTTAGCGTTGTTTTTCATGGAGCCATGCAAGGGCGCAAAATCAATCCAGCAAATCATAAAACTTGAATAGGTGGAAACATCAGAAACGATATTAAGAATTTCACACAAGTTATTCAGTAGTAATAATAAACCTTTTATGCTTTTTGTTGTCTAGAATGGCTGTGAAAATGTGTAGTAGTCTGAAAACATAGCTTTACAGAGCTTTCTGCTAATTTTTTTTGTGGGGTGTTTTTTTTTTTTTTGTGTTTTGTTTTTGGTAGAACTCTGTGCAAAGCCAGCCTGAATGAGTCGTGTCCTGAAGTCTTAAAACAGGGGTTCAGCAAATGAGAATCTGGGAGCAGTTTAGGTAAACTTGAAAACTGGGTGTTTAAGGAGTGGGAAAATAATTTGATATAACTTACATTTCTCTTTTGAGTTGCAGCATTTACTTGTGCAAGGTGTGGCTCGTTGATGCTTGTATTGGAGCAGAAGCTGTTTTGTCTGGAGAGACAACCTGCAAGTGTCCTGGTGGGGGGCTCTGGGAGACTGGGGGCTTCAGCACTGTTAAATGTAAAGAGAAGGCGGTCTCTTCAGGATTTCAGAATCAATGTGATTGAGTTGCTCTTTTGTTTGTTTCTATTTAGCCATGCTGGTAAGTGGCTGAAAGTTGTGAACAGTTTGAAACCCTGTGAATGCTGTTTTGGCGTTCAGGCAGGGTTTAGAAATGGACAGTCCCCAGTGTGCTAGTGTGAGCTCCTCATACCTCTTTGGGATGTTTTTTAATGCTCGGTATTGTAATTCTGCATCACAGTCTTCAGCTACAGTCTGCTGTCACACAGCGTAGATGTGTGATGACCCTTGAAAAGTTAATTTATTCCTGCTTCTTCAAGTGGAAGAAAGCAAATTACCATGCTTAGTAAGGTCCCATTATCCAAGGTTGTGGGAAACACACAGTGGGTTAAAATCAGATGCAAGAAATTCTTAACACCCCCAAGACATTCACTCTGCCTCCCCGAAGGACAATACAGCCTTTGAGGGCAGCAGTGGAAGGGGCTCCCGAACTTCAGGCGTTGGATCATCTGCTAGGGCAGAGTGGTGTCTGGGGACAGAGGCCCTCTCAGCCGTCCCTGGTCCCAGACGCTGCACTGGTCGGTCCTCCGGCAGCATCTGCACTGGGGCAGCGTCCGCAGGGGCATCGGAGCGGAGCAGACCCCGGCAGGGGTGATGCTGGGGCAGCCTGCGCTGTGCTGCACACCCTCTCATGCCTGAATGCAGGAGACTGAAGTGGAAGCCGAGGCCCTCATGCCCATTCCTGCCCTTCAGTCTCTCTACACCACTGAAATCCTCCTGTAATCAGTGACTTTGTCTTATTTTTTTTTTCTCTAGTACCACTGCACTGTGCAAATAGTTTTTCCCCAGGGTTACTTAATACAGGTTTCCTGAATACCGTGTTTGCTAACCTCTGCTATGCCCAGTTTCTGTGACAGTAGTTGTAGTTGAACAAGCACAGAACTTAAAGGGTAGGACGATGACTTTCATCCATCATTTGGAATAGTCCATTTTTCTCATACGTGCCAAGGAACTGACAGGATGGCCGTCTGGGGGTGGGGATGACTGCTTTATAGTCTATAAATGTACGGATAACTGTAATCCTTAGGTGTCTGGAGTGTGTCCTTTTTGCAGTTTATGTCTATGTTGCCATTGCAGGTGATGCGACGTTTGACAGAGTGGCTATCTTTGCCACATCTGATGATTTCAGAAGCTCCATTAGGAGAAGATGCTGAAACTAAAAACAGTGACAATATCATCTTTGCTGGGCAGATTGACATTATTTAAAGCAGATAAACAGAGTAGGTTGTTTGTGCAGGTTCAAAGGAAAATTGGATCGTGAGAGGCTGTTGTCCAGATAATGCTGACATTGTGCCTTTTTTATTAGGGCATAATTGGATAACGTCCTGAAGGGTTATGAATTTCTGTGGTCTGCCACTCGGCAGAGGGCCTGGAACAGGAAACAAACCCAAATATGCTCGTTTATGGAAGTTCTTTGCTGTGGATAAGAAGTTTCTAGTTTCAGGTTTTAGCTTCACTGTGAAAGATATATTTTAGCCATGAAAGAATTAATGTGCAGTGTTTGTCCTGCTACTGGAAATCAGGCAGTGTGGTGTTCATGGGTAGGCAGTCAAGTGCTAGCAGGCTGTAAGGACAGGAGGTGCAATGCTGATCTTACCCAATTGTCTGGCAGGTGCGAGCTCCAGTGCCCAGACTTCGGTGGGGTTTTGCAGTAGGGTAGCTTAGTTATGCTGCTACTAAAGAAGATAGTCTTTCTTCTAGGTAGAAAAGCTTAGCCTCAGAACTGGTGGTAGGTGATGTTTTTAAGGCTCTTTCTGTAATATTTGCATCTCGTGCATTTTCTTTTCTTGTGCAACTTTCTTTTCTGAAGGTTGTAACTCAGGATATGGACTCTTAGGTCAGTGCTAGTGGAACCCTTCTGGAGATGCCCACCCCAGAATAAGCTGTGTTTGATGACACCATTTGGAGGCAGATTTCCCTGACGTTTTCTGTTTGCAGGAATTGCAATAAGTGTGTTTAAAGAGATAGTTAAAGGCACTAAAATGATTTGAGACGTATGCTCATATAAGAATGGTGTTTCTCTGTACTCATACTACACCTAAAGTTCTCTTCTCTGATATTTTGAGGCAGTTTCAAATATTTGTCTGACACCATTTTAATTTTTTTGTTTTAAGAGTGGATTGCTGAATGAAGTTTTGTACGCACCCTTTGAACTAAGCAGTGCAGTTGGTGGCATGTACTAAGGTATTATTCGTCTCCTTGAGCAGAGAAGCAACAGGAATAAGGCTCCTATATACGCAGAAAGATCTGAACTTGTATTTCAATATGCAGTATTTGGGTTTTGGTAACTTCTAAATATCAAGCATCCATGAAATGGGAAAGCATTTTCAATATTTTGGTTTATATTAGTAAAACATCAACCTTCATCTAGATTTGATTTCCAGTAATTTCATGGATTAATAAAAGAATAAATTATGTGAATGTGTTCAAAATGCCTGAAATGCATGCCTAACTGACTCTGCTTTTCCTTTGCAGGATGTTGTCTGGGGGTTAAACTCTTTATTTACTGTAAGTAAATTAGTATTTTGCATATCCACTTTCCTTTTTCCTGCCTGGTTTGGTTTCAGCATCACCTAATGTGAACCCTGTCTGTTGCCGGTTAAACCTAAGGTCATTATTTCCGTTGGCTTCAGTGATTGTTGTACAAGTATGAAATCGGTTTGTGCTTTTGTTTGTATAACTGCAAGACTCCTACAGATGGTCTGAAATGCCAGCTTTTTCGTACATTGTTTTTACTTTTGGTTCCAGATCTATTATGGGATACTTTGGTAACAAACTACTTGAGATCATCCACACAGTATGAAATGCCTTCTGTTGGTTTGCGGGAAATAGAAATTCATATTGCTCTGAGAAGGAATAATGTTGGTCTTACATTTTTTAAAAATTGTGTTTAGGAGTTAATGACTGCCCTGCAGTCTCATTCCTGTTTTGATGCTTACATTCCTGTTCAGGGGTCTTGGTAGCCACCAACAGAATTTGCGTAAACCGCGACTTGTCACAGAAATTATACCATTTTGCTCAGGGGTCCGCTTTTCACTCTTTTGCTTAGACTGACAGGAGCAAGAAACCTGTGCCTCGTAATTACAGGAGCAACTTGAAAATGGAGGAGAGGGCAGGAAACTGCAAGAGGCAGGCAGGAGGCAACAGCTGCTTTTGCCCTAAAAGCAGAGAGGGGCTAAGTCTTTATTGTACAAAGCTGCCTTTGAATTTCAGAGAGTCCAGGGTTATGGTCCCCTTCCACAGCCATTGCTGCTGGGCAGGAAGGTCAGGAGGAAGCAAAGGCGGGCACTAACTTGGTCTCCCCGTTTGTCATCGACTCCGGAGGCAACTCCCCCAGCGAGGGTGTACAGAGGAGGCTGTAAAAAGCTTTGGATGGGGAGCATCGCTGTGGGCTTCGCTAGCTCCAGCCTGTTTTCGGGGGAGAGCAGTGGCTGCACTCCCAGCCCTATCATCAGGATCATGGTGCATTTCTAAAATCTCTTGCATAGACCAAGCCAGTGACTGGCTACAATCTCCCAAGATTTCCTGACATCCGAAGGCTTGATTTGTTTCAACAACTTCTTTGGTAGTAAATTGATGTAGAAGATTGGAGAGCATTTGCCTTTTCAACAAAGAGTAATTGCATTTCACAGTTAGTCTCCCACTGCATGCTAAGTAACTGGAAGAAAGCGAAATCCACTGGAGGTACAAAGAAGTGCCTTCAGAGGCAGAACTGTGCGTAAAAATAACCTGTTGGGCAAACAGCCGCAAAGAGCGATGGTCACGCGTCGGAGACCACGGGGCTTTGTCATGGCCAGTAAGAGCTGTGCTTCCCAGCTTGCCTCTTGGATTCCTCTCCCACCCAGCTTCTTATAAATGATTGTAAAGCTGGCATTGGATTTTACTGGCCTTGCAGATTTTTGCGGGGTTTGCTTGAAGAAAGTAAGTGAAAACGAGGTGGATTGGTGTCCTGGTTTGAATGAAATGGGAGGTTTGCTGCTTGAAAACAAGCTGGAGAGTGACACAAGCCTTTCACACTAGTGAAACGATGGCATTTCACTGCTGTCACAGGCTAGCCTTAAATAGGGGGAAGTGATCTGGGCTGCAGGCAGAATAGGGGGGTGTTTGATACAGTGGTATTTTTTTTATCAGAATTCTTCCTTTAGCAGGGTTCCTTTGGTTTTAACCCTAGACTCTCTCCTTCTGAAGTTAATATTTATTGAGATTAAACTGACAGACCTGAGATTTATTTTGATTATTTCTGCTCCCTGGCCCCACGTGCCATTAGCTTTTGGAGTCTTCACACACTGGTTCCTCTCAGCCCTGCTTTTCCCATGGCACTAAAACTTTCCTGTTTGTCAGGCTCCAGGCTATGTAGTTTCTTCATGGAGGGAATTAAATTGCTTTTCTATGGAGATGGTATTGAGGAAGCTCTTCCTGCTTTATCACCAGGCTGTTTGCAGGGGTTTTTTTAAGGGTTTACTTTACCCTTGAACAAAAAACAACAGGAATTGTGCCTTTTGAAGCTTTGAATGTTCCTTCAAAATTTGATTTTAAACCGTCTCAGTTTTCAAACAGAAATGTATCACTGCCAGAGAGAAGTGTCACGGGGTTGTGTGTGGCATGCTGCTGTTGTCCTTCAGTTGACTTGTGATTTGGTTTGCAATCATCAAACTCATTTGCATCTACCTTTGGCAGGGATACCTATCAAGGTAGTGAGAAAATGGCACTACGCTTGCTGGTCTTGTTTGCTTTGTTTCATTATCTTGTTTATTAGGGCTTTGGATTCCTTGTATGATGCAGTGAGTGGGAACTCTATAACGTTCTCTGTTTCTTTTCCAGGATCTTTTGAATTTTGATGATCCTTTGAATATTGAGGCTGCAGAGCATCATTTGCGTGACAAGGTGAGTCAGCAGTTTATTTAAAGCATGTTGTTCCTAAACAAATACACGTACTGTACTTGGCGATTCCCAGTCAGTCCTTTTAAAGCATTCGAGCTTGTACTTCAGGCAGTCGAGTGACTCACTGTACCAGTAACCAGTTATTCAAACGAAATGTGCTTTATCTGGGAAAGTAAACTCGGCACAGTAGTGTCATTCACCATATACTAGAATTGTTGACCATAATGTAGTCATATCCCTAGAATAGATCATCTTTTCCTTCTTGTTTCTGAGATTTTCCCTGAAGTCGTACATGTTTGTGCAGCAAATGGCAGTGAATTGGTTTGGCGCTGTTACATGAGTAGCCTTTGCCTTAAAAGGCCTGCAGAAAGTTCTCATCATTCACTGTCTTTTTCAAAATGCAACTTTTTTCTTTCTTTTTTCTTACATGTTGCATACTTTTATTAAGCCAGGAGAAATCTGGGCACGTTTGAAAGACAGGAGCGGAAAATTTATTTTCTTTATACTGATCCTATTTGTTCTGTGTGTAAAATGGACTGGGCAAAGCAAAACATGGTACTGATTAGTGGCCTGATGAACATCTGTGAGATGCACCTCTCAACTGAGATGGAGCATGGAGGCAGAGGTGAACAAAGTGCTAACTTCCCACTTGTAAGGATCTCTGAAGTCGTGTTGTGTTACGTTACGTAGATGCATACCTCAAGCGTATCAAAGTTACACTTGGCACGTTCAAGATCTCTTGTTTTAATTAAACTCTTCCAATACTTTTGTTGAAGTTAACCTTAAAGATTGAAGAAAGTTTCCAGGTAAATGCTGATTTGAAGAGTTCAATGAAAATGCAAAATCAGGCAGTGCACCTGATGTATCTAGTTTTTTCAAGAGGAAACGTCAGGACTGCAAGTTCATCTTGCTAATTTTTTCTTGTTTAATGAGATCTCGTAGCTATTCTGGTATTTGTCAGTGTTTGCAGGGCTGTGATGAGACTGCAAGCCTAAGGTGAAAAAAATTTAGTAGACACTTAACTCTGTGAGAGGGGTTTTTCTTTAATGGCTTTGTTATATCATTTTGGCAAAGAGTGCCAGGAAGCCTTCCAGGCCATAAAACTACTGAAAACAGTCACAGAGGGGATACAGCCTGAGAAACAAAACCAGCATAGTGAGGGTAGCAGGCTGAATCATTTTCTGTGTTTGCATTGTTAGACTGAATTATTCGCTAATATCTTGCCAGGGAAATTTGTAGCTCTCGGAATGGTGAGGCTGCACACCTATTGCTGACTGTTGACTTTGGCACTTGATTTCTAACTGCCAGGGGGAGAGCAGTTTGTCTGGTGTCTGGGTAGGCTTTTGTAAGGAGAGAAGCTCCTGTAGCACTGGTCCAGTCTTGTGTCAGATGTGTGGAGGCTATGGTCGGTGAGCCTTACCAGTGCTTCGAGTAAGCTGTTAAACCTCAGACCAGACAGACAGTAATGTCCTTTTCCCAAAGAGTGACGGAATGCTAAGAAATCGCTGTCAGGTGTCTCTCAGCCTCCTTTAGAAATTGGGAATCTTGGGAATCCGCAGAAAGGAAGAATGTTACCTGTTTTTAAAAACACACCTCCCTCAAAAACAGAGAGGTGACCACTCAGAATTTGTACTGCTGCACTAATAGCATGGAAGGTTGTGGGGTTGGTTTTTTTTTTCCTCCAATAAAAGCAGCTGTGGAAGAAGTGAAAGGGAAATTGAGTGTTTTTTTGGACAGTCTTCTAAATTTAAAATATTTTTGGAAGGAACATTTTTTCATTTAGTAAACTCTTAAGTAGTCTCCACGGGTATCTGTTAAAATTCATGTTCTGCCATGTTAACTTTTTTGGCGGTTATCTGAATTTGGTTTAGGTATTTCATTGATAGTGACAGCACCAGGTAGTGCTGGATTTTCCATAGTATGTCTTACAGCAACATCAAGATAAAACCAATAATGCTTCTCTGGAGAGAATAAATAATGCAATGGAGAGAAATGGCTGCTTTTACAATTAGCCTCAAAGGATGCAATTGCAGCGTGAGTTAGTTTTTGTCTCTCTTGGACATAGGTGTCATACAGTGTTGTAAGCGCTTTGTTGTGAAGTGAAACTGCTGTGGTCCTGTCTCTTAAGAAAATACTTACAATGCACGGTATGATTAATACAGGAATGCTTATGAATTTTCCCTGAGACATTTTTATGTGTATAATACAATTATACAAATAGTGTATATGTAATATATATACCCGCATGTATAGTCTATATACAGAGATGTGCAAGTACATCTATATACAAATAGTTTTATATACAAACATCTGTGTCTAACAGGTACGGTAAGATGATTTTGGTCATTTGAGAGTGTGGTATTACATGGCTTTTAACAGCCAAAACAAATGTACATCGAGCAGTGGTTCTCCTGGAGCAGACGACTCGGTATTTCACTGATGTCATTTCAGATATCAAATCCTGGGATCGCTTTGCTGACATTCCAGGCTAAGTGTGGCTGCTTGGGAGGTTAACGGCTAATCTGAAGCCTGCCTCTGGTTATTGAAAATGTGAAACTGGAGTTTGTTCAGTTTTGTAGACTGGTATTTAGTCATAAAAAATGACTGCTGCCTTGCAGATGCTGGAAGAAGTCACATCATAGATATGAAATCATTATTGACTCTAGGAAAACAGTTGTAGTGTGAATGTTTGTATTGCAGATCAGGCTGGAAGGCACAGTTATCTTCTATTCCTGCATAAGGGACCTCTTAGTTTTTGCATTAAATCTATGGCTTGTGCCTTAGCACGTAGTTGTAGTCTTTGGGAAAGCAGCCTTGTTCTAAGGTGGAAAAATGATAGAAAATTCAGAGCTCCAGTTGTTCAATTAATTGCTTTTAAAAACTGTGTCTTAGCTGAGATCTGAGTTAGTGCAGCTCCAGCTTCCAGCCTTGGGAGGGCCTCCTTCAGCTTGAGGAAGGAACTGTGAGTTACTGAACCTCTTCCCTTGCACCTTCCTTCGGCCACCGATCATCAAGTCACTTTTAAATGAATGATTTTTTTTTTTTAAAGCACATGTGATTGTTTATGCAGCTTTAGTAATTCTATAGCTCTTCCCCACACACTTTGCAAGAGGTCAATAACTTTTTGGTACTTTGTACAATAAATTTAGGCAGTTATCAAACATCCGTTTTCACAAATGCTAGAAGAAGAGATTACCTCAATATTCAGGCTTGCTAGCCCCTCTACTTCTATATCCAAAGCCTACTTTCTTATCAGCTACAGAAATGATCTGGAGACCTATGTTTTAATTGGTGGTTTTCATCAAAAGGCCTTTTCATTCACAGAGGAAGCTGTCTGCCATCTTGTGTGACTTCAATTAATTTTTCAGGGATAGAATCCCTGTATTTGTGTGCATTAAATGGTACCGTTCAAGTGATTTCATTGTCATTGCAATTAATTTTGTAAGGCTTCAGTTCTGCCAGTCTTGAGTTTATCTTATGATTGTCATCAAGTGATGTTGGATCCTCCAAAGCTTAGTTATCTACATGGTAATTTTTTCCATATATGCAGTCAGATGTGCCCCCTTTCTTCTTCTGAGCTTAACCTGATGTTCTCTTGCCATGCATCTCCGAGAAGGCTCTGTCCTGTTGGTAGCCTCCTCATGAGTACTGGGGGCCTGCTTTTAGGCCCCCCCCGAAGCCTTTTCCTCTCCACCAACAAGCCTTGTTTCCTCAGGCTCTCCTCGCCCGGAGGTCTTCCCAGCAGAGCTGTCCCCAGCTCAGCAGCTGGGACTGTCCCCGTTCAGGGCTGAGCGTGTCCCAGGAGCCGGGCTTCGCATTTGGCCTTGCTGAGCCTCCCCAGGTTGCTGTCGGTCTTTCCTCCAGCCCATGCAGGTTTCTGTGGAGGGTGGATTTGCCCTCTGGCAGGTTGACTGCATCGTCTTTCGTGACTGTATTTCTGTAGACCTAATGCCAACTTCCACACTCAGTTTTTAAACTCCAACCTTCTTGCAAGCTTATTGACTGTGGCTTTCAGCATTTAATAATGTGTTCAGATAAAATTGTAGTTTCCCTTCACTCTTGCTTTTTTTCCCCCCTCTGCCTTCATTTAACTCATAATTGTTTCCAGCTTAGGGAAAATTAGCATTTTTTTCTTTTTGTAGTGTTGCTTTTTGGAACATTCCTGGTGCCCACATTGCACTGCAGTTAGGTCACAATCACTGGAAGATAAGCAGCCGTCCTCTCTTGGTTTAGAGCTCAGTAAATCAGAATAAAAAGATGATTGATGTCTCTATGTAAACTAAGCAAGGTGTTTCCCAACATTCAGTCTTCTCACACTGCTACAAGCTCATTGGTTTGGTAGTATGAGTTTTCTTGCTGAATTTGAAGAACCACTTACTAGTTAATTAGCTGGGGCTGCTTTGGATTGAGCAGAGAAGTCAGCCTGTCATTAATTATGTGGGTGGCCAGAGCCATTAGTGGTCAAACAAATCAATTCCATGGATTCCTAAGCAATGAGCAAGTGTTAAAGTTTTAATGACTACTCACTTAAAATGATTATGTGCTAAAAATTGTAGGATTTGCTGTTTTTTACAGTAAACAAATAGAACTATTGATTTGCTTTCTGTGGCAGCCAGGTAGGCTGAATACTGAAAGAATAGGCGTATACCTTGGTAATATAAAACCAAATTGGTGTGGTAATTCAGGACTTGTATATTCCTTAGCCAGAAGTTCTATGAGCACTGTGTCTGCTATTTGTTAGCTGAAATCTAGAAAATACTTTCCATGCATACATCTGTCGTGGTGGTTTTGAGATACTACTGCAGGACATTGCAATTCGCTGGGTTCCTTAAAAGCGCTTGTATTTCCCAGTAGTGGTTGCCTTTGCCAAAAAGCGTTTCAAAGCCGTATGTGCAGTACACAACAAGAAAATTCATTACACCATTCATGTTGCTTAAAGTAGAAATGTTCTTCCACATATTCCTTAACTTTCTTGCTCACCAAGGCCTGCCATATCAAGAATGCTGATGCTGTGTTCTGTTGTAATTGTATTTGCCTGTAGTATTTGGTGCAATTTAAAAGGCTAAAGCAATTTTTGTCATCCTGCAGATTAGCAAACATTCATTTACTTGTTCATCCATGCAGTCTTGAGTTGTTTTAATAGCAGAAGCTGAGTAACATAGCCCTGTGTTTTTTTCCTGCACGATCTTTTCGTCTTCTCCGTGAAACTCATCTGTCAGTGTTCAGAGCATGGAAACGCTTCCTGCTGTGTCATTGTGAAAGGGCAAGATAAATAGCACGATGGGAGGGATTTTTTCCCTCTTCTGAAAATCGAGCATGTCTTCTTTCATAGGACGTTTACCAGGAGCTTCAAAGTACCAAAGCTGAGAAATCTAATCGGAATAAATATGCATTTGCCAAGGATACCTCTTGAACACAAATGTTTTATTTAGTTGAGTGAGTCCTGATTTTATTTGCATCTTCCTTGGAAAGCAGCAATGTATGTTTCCGATTGTAGAGTACAGGAATGCACTGAACAGTAGGAGTGCCACCTCTCTTCACTACCTCCACATAACTGGCAATTGCGTCAAAGGAAAATCATTCATGCCACACTTTTGTGGTCCTCTTTTTGCTTGTCCCAGCCAGAGGAATGAGGGCTGTTGTCAGACTCAGTGTAATTATTGCTGGAAACACCCAGTTTGCTCCTGGATGTGGAGGGGTGAGCATGCTGCTTCCAACAGGTACTCCAGGTACCGATCATCCCTATCTCTGCCTGCATTGTTGTGTTTCCCAATTGTCTGCCTGGTTTTAAAGAACACGTAGCACAGCAGCGCTATGTAAAAGGGGTCTTGGTTTTACCTTTTTTCCCCCAGCTATCTTCTGCTGCTGTCAGCAAAGGTAGTTTTAACTGTTTCCCTGCCTTTTCCATGGCTAGATCAGTAGCAAAGCTTGTAGCTGTTGTTTTGATACTTAAATAGTGATTTATTGTGCATAGGCTTGTGGGGGGGAGTTTGGTCCATCTGTTTTCGGGTAGAATTATATGCTGTTATAATGTAAATGTGTTTTTACTCTAAGGAAGGGGATTGTAAGAGAATATTAAGGGGAATATTCAAAAGAGTTGGAATTTGTGTATAACAAACTGCAGTTAAACATGACAATTCATAATGTTCTTATGGCTGTCTATAGTCTTTAATAGATCATCCTTGCATTTGTGGTTTCTGGTCCTGCTCAAATCTTGTCATTGTGGTTCCTCACCACAGTAATGCTAGCACACTAGGAAAAACCCTCCAGAAGACACCAAGGACAGTATTGCCAGCCTCTTTTCACCTGGGATAATGCTACATTTTCATGAACTGCACTCTCAGATAAATCACAGAGTCAGTGCTGGCACCAGTGATATGAGGCCAGAAGCTACTGGGGAAGAGGAGTGGTGGGGCAGACTTTGCCTGCTGTCACTTGCATGGTGCTATGACAGTTATTGAATCTTGTTTCATTTCTCTTTTTTTTTAACAAAAGAAAATACGTTGCTGCTCGGCTTTTGCGTTTTTTTATATTCAAGACTTCTCTTGGTAATAAAGTAATTTCAGGATTGTTTCTGTGGAGATGGACATATAATGTTCATGGTGTTATGGCATCTGAAGCTGCCTCTTAAGGTTTCCTCTTAGGATTTTAGTTGCCCTACATAGCCTCAGTTCCTTAGGAAACTAGGCTTAAGAAAATAAAAGCTCTCCTCAGTTGCCTGCAGTCTTTGGAGGTTGTTCTAATGAGTCTTCTGGGAGGAGTATTTTCCTTGAATTGCTTGAGGACTGTCATCTTGCTTTACAAGTGAGAGCGCTAATCTAATTGTATTAGAAATTGATAATTAGGAACAGTTGCCGACTACATGTTTCACTGAAGAGCTTTTATAACCTTTCATAATTGTATGCAGGGTTTTTTGAGTCCTTAAACAGCAAACAGTTTAGGATTTTTATAGAATAATCTTATTTTCTCAACTGGGCAAGAACCAGCAACACCTGACAAAATGCCAGTGCCTGAGACAGATTCTGAGAGGACATTAATCTGTCTTCTGAAAACAAGTAAGTCATTGAAAGAGAAAGTTGTGACCAAGAGGTCTGCCTGTAAGTAACGATCATAAGTAAGAAACAAATACAGAGATGTCTGTAGAAGATCTTTAGGCATCCTTTTGGAAATAATGGTAAGTTGAATTTCCCCCAACATTGTCCATCTGCATCAAAAGCTATTGTTGCCCGGCATAGCCTCTTTAGTTCTGGAGCCACCAAGAGCCAGCAACAACTTGAAATTGTAAAAGTTCTTTTTTGCCAAAAGTGATTTCATCCTTGCTGGGGGTTTTTGCTTGAGGGGTTGGGTTTTTTTGTGATTTTGGGTTTGGTGCTTTGTTTGTTGTTTTTTTTTTACATCAGAAATCACAAAGTCTGGTTTATGAAGCACATTCTCAAAGTGGAAAGGAGTTACTCTTCTTCAGTCTCGCCTCAGGTTTTATCAAACACTATAAATCAGTCTGCCACACAGTCTGGGAGCCCTGTGCTTTCCTTTCACAGCTACCCTGTGGGGTGCTAAATACAGAAGCTGGCAGGTTTGGGATCTTTCATCTCTCCTGAAGTTTAGAATAATTTTGTCCTCAGACTGATAATGCCTTCAGACAGTTAAAAAGTCCCAGAGCTTGCTGCCTGTGCATCGTTTCAGATTTGATCCTTCTAAAGGCTCTTTCAAACGAATGTCATGGCCAGCTGTACTTTTATCCTCCTGGCTTTTTATTTCTGTGCATATACATAATAAGGGCGTAATTACATTTAGATTTAAAACTACCTTGAAAATCCTTTCTTCTGCGTAGCTAAGGAAATGCATTTGAAACTGAACAGTGTCTTCAAATTTGGATTCTTCTTGATCCCTTGCCATTGATCACTTTGAAATTAGTTTTCTTCTATTAATGTAATTTCATATGTCAGAAGACTAGTCTGAAATGTTATTTGATGCATCTGAATGAAAAGCACAATAAAAATGCTAGCATGTCGCAGATGTGTTGGATCCTCTAAGCAGACAAACAGTAACACAAAAAATAAGAACTTGGAAGTTTGAAAAAGAAATCATTATCTATATTTCTTTCTCAGGTCTTCTGGTTTCAAGTAATTCATTTAACTGATCTTACGGTAACTTCTCTGTTTCTTGGTCATACCTGCTTTTTTTTTATTAGCATTTTTATATCAAAGGCATTTGAGCATACTTTTGAGCACTTAGCTCGCTCAGCTCCTGCAGTGATCCTTGCTGTTCAGAACAGCTCAGGTCTCTTCCCTTGCCACTTCTCCAGAACCATCCCAAACTCCACAGAAACAGAAGGAGCAGCTGGCAGTGACTGCCAGCCAGTGCAGGCTCCTTTACAGATCAGCGTCTTCAGTGCAGATCGACACCTTTGCTTACTGAAACAACTGAGTGATGTGAACTGTTGCCCTTCAGTTGAGACACTAGCTAACATCTGTGTTGGAAACAAATGAAGCATCTTCAGGAGGAGTCTAATAAATAATTTTTTTCCTTACCTCCAGGCTGCTTAGACGCTGCTTTTTTGGGTTTTATCTTGGACTTTGCGTAAAACTCAAGGACAGAGCAGCTTAGTTCTTTGAGACTTAGACTGGAGAGCCCAAGAGCCGAGGTACTGTGACCATTGTAGCGAATGCATCATTTAGTGCCTCACTGTTCTTACTTGAAGCATTTGGGTTGCTTCACCACTTCATAAATGGAGACTGAATGACCTGCAAGAACATTTTTCCCAGCTTTGAGTTAATTGGGTTTGTGCAGTTGGAAGCAAGAGCTTTGCTGTAGGTGTTCTTCACTGGGTTTTCTGCTTGCTAGATTTAATTGTTAGCAGCTAAATATCTTGAAGTAAATCTGTCAGAGAATAAGAAATATTATCCCCTGAGCTATAGTGACTGTTGGTGAATTTGGGTGCAAAACAGTTTGTTTGGATAGTACTCACCAAAATCATCCAAAATTTTGTAAAAGACATTTCAATGTAAAAAATTTATACTATATCAAATATAATAAACAAAATTTCATGGTCCACAGATGTTGCATCATCTCACTGTACGTTTCAGAGGAGATATTATTTGCAGTAAAAAGGGCTAGAAATACCTCTAAACAAGCATTTTACTTTCCAGATAATTGAGTTGTGACATAGCTGTGTTCCTTTGATGGGTGGTGCAGCTTGAAGAAACTGAAAACAGTTGAAATGGTTTTATTTTGCGTAGTAGTCAAAAGCATATGGGTAGGTCAAAAGTCAAATACCAGCTCTGTATTACCCAAATTTGTATGCTGTTTCTATCTGAATGCTTGTTGCTTTATTGTATTGGGTCTAGGCAATGCAAGCCAGAGGTCTTTAATGGCAAACTGTTTTTTTGAATGCCTTCCCCAGGAAGTTTTTAAAAAATAATGCTCATTTAATTCACTAATGCATTATTTTAGCCCAATTCTCTTTGTCAAACTCATCACCATTGCCAACAGTTTCCCATGACAGCTATACATTTTGTGATATTTTTCCTTTTTCCCAAGCATATCCCTGTGAAATTTTGTGTGGAAACAGTGCTAATGATACTGTAAGAATTCCAGTCATTACTGTTTTCTTGTTTTTTGAAGCTGAAATGCTTGAAGTTTAGTGATGGCACAAGACAGCTGGTAAATTAGCCTTAGAACAGAGAAACTTTTTTGAAATAGTTTACTTGAAGTTCATTTCAGGTGGTATTTAAAAAAAAATTATTAATGAATTTGAGCTGGTGCAAGAGGAGCAACCATGCCTGAGGTCGGTGGTGCTGGATGCCCAAAGTGGTGGGGAGAAGCGATGGAGCGTGCAAAAGTGACTTGCATTGTCACATTACACGGTGCGGAGGGAAAACCTTTGCTTTGCCTGTTTCTGAAGGTAGCGTACTAAGTCTGACTGGTTTTTCTTTGCACCGGTTCCCTCAGGTGGAGGGAGGAGAAGAGATGCTTCTCTGAGACAAAGCTTCTTAAGAGCTGGCAGTACTCTTCCCCCACTGTGGCAACTGGAGGAGCTGCTATGGGGAAGCAGTAGCCCTAACTAGACATCACGGCTCTTCTTTCCATTTGGTGCGGGAGGCTCTTCAGTCCCTTGTACCAGATTTTACTGAAGAGCCTTCTCACTAAATTGTCTTCTGCTCTTTGTTGTAATAACCTTGACAGTTCTGTTGGGTGGGAATGCTTTTGATTAAAGTGGAAATTTTTGAGTTTGCAGCTTGGCTAAAGAGGCAGTCGTGCTTCTTGGTATCTCTTCTGTATTCTGTGTTGTGCTTGCTACCTTTTCACTAAGTAGTGTTTCCTGCATACATGGTCCAAGTGAAGTCCACTAGGTGTTGTGGAAACATCTGGCGAGGTATTCACATTTAGAAGAAAGCATTTACAATGCCCCTGTGTCCAATCTGGAAATCATCACTACAGTGTGCGTGTTTGTAAGTGGAGGGCTCTGAATTCAGAGTCCTCAACTGCTGCCTTTTTTAGTACTGCGAAGGCTTTTTCCTACTCATGGAACATAAGTGGGGATTTAAAAGGTCCGTACAGTTTCGTGATCCTCCCTCCCCCCAGCTTTACAAGCGTACCTATATAGGTCAGAACACGTTAGAGTCCATCTTCCAAGACGTGTCTGTCTTGTCTCTTGCTTTGTTGAATGCCAGGCTCTGTCCTGTAGTCCCTTACTGAAAACATCCAACTGTTAGATGCTTTGAAGTTCTACCAAATTATTTTTAAAAGGTTATAAAATGAGCGCATTCTTGTATGGTTTTTGAAGTTTGTTCCCTAAGTCCTGGCCAATAACATAATGGTACAGCCAACTGAAAGCTGAAAATGTTTTAATAATAAACCCCTGTGCTCATGTGTTAAGCCAAGCGAATGGAGAATGTAGGTGATCAAAGCATTATTTGGCAGCTTCTAGAGGATAGTGAGAAAGCATCTTTATCAATTATTGGCAGAGCAGAAGGATCAGATTGGACTTTGACACAGTGGTAGCTTGGAAAATACAAGCTTAAGTCATCTGTACCTCTAAATGTGCAAAGTGCCGGATGCCCTCAGTTTCTCCTTCAATTAAAAGAGAATTGAGAATATTCAGAGTTTTTCAGGATGGGTCTTTAATTTTGCATTGATCTTTTAGCAGCTGTTCCACAAAATACCATTAGCTAACTGTCCTTCCTCCGTTTCAGCATGACACATGAAAATGTATTAACTGTTCCTGCGAGGCCCAGGGGTGTAATGAAGTGTGAATACAGATTACCTGCCGTTCATTCCTGACTCCTGTGTGCAAGAACAAAGACTGATGGCAGTATGGAGAGGGATCGCAAGCTGTTAGCGACATGCTGGTTTAACGTACCCTAATGTAATCTTGCATAAATGAATGGAGATAAAAACAAAATGTAACTTTGCTGTTACTAGAAGCATGTAATATAATATCCAGCTCCAAGGTGATGTGGGTAGCCTGGTATTTTGCTAATTGTTTTGCAGAGAGTTATGAGATCTGGCATGTCACTTTACTGGCCTGTGTCCTGCTGCGTGCTTGTCAGAAATTTCAGTCATGACTGACAGGTCTGCGCTGCTTGCTTGAATTTCTGCCTTCATCTGATTTATTTTGTAATGTATTGAGACAAGGTAGCTTCCTTCGTTAAAACAACTCAAGGAGCGACAGATGCACGCACACCTGTCATGCAGAAGCAATGCTGGAGAACTTTGGTATGAACTCATCAAAAAATGGAGACAAGCAACATCCTCCACCTTGTGCAGAGTACCTGGAGGCGCTGGTTGTGGTTGTTTCTTGATTAAAGGCAGAGATTCCTTACTTGCACTCTTCCACATCCACGGTGTGAGCCTCTGCCAGCGCTTTTGGGTATGGTGACTGATGGCTCACTTGACACAGCATGAAGGGATAGTGTCTGACAGCATCTTGCTTGTTGTGGTCTTAGATACGAAACCAAGTTTGCATACATGTCAGTCAAGGGAGAATAGCACACTGACTATTTGTCAAAATAATCTGAAATTTCATTTGATGACCTGTTGAACGTGGCATAAAGTGATAGATCAGCAATCAACAAATTTTTCTGGAATCTCTTTCCAGCACCATGCGGGTGCTGACTTCAGTATTACCTTGTTTAGCTGTGCTTTCGTTTTGGTAAAGTAAATGGAGAGAGAGGAGTGGGTTGGTTACAGCTGCCAAGTGAAGTGTTGTCAGGGAGTGGGTCTTTTCTATGGATTCCAGCCCTGTGTTGGCAGACTTAGGAGGAAACTATCTGAAAACTTCAGCTTGTCATCGTGTACTACCTACCTTGTCAGTAGTGTGAGTATTCAGTAACAGAATCTATAAAGCCAATTTTTTTTTTCTGGTGTCTTGAAAGAGTTTTATTTCAATAGTGAAACATTTACCATGTACCCTGCAAATTACTTTCCATGTAACGTATTTTATTAATCAGCAGAAGCTACAAATTAAGTTACTACATTTGAGCCTGTGACCTTCTGTTGAGTGTATGGATTGACCATAGCTGCCATTCTTACATATATGTGGTCGTGTGGCCAGCCCTGTCTGTTGGAGTCACCAGTTGTTAACGTTGACATTAATTTCAGCAGATTGGCTACTGGGTTTTAGCACTGGAATAAAATCAGGCTTTCTGTGAGTTTCATAGGAACAGTTTTAACAGCCATGTCCAGAGCCCTTTAATCAAGCATCCCACTGGATTTTCTCATCTGAGAATATTGTAAGGAAGCTGGTTATTACATGACGACTTCTCTGATTAGGTAGTACTTTCCACTATGTCAGCTTATGGTCAGACACTCCGATTTTGTGCTTAGATTACAGATATTAATCCCAGAGGACTGGACAATTTCTTTTACCGTGTTTTATTTGGCTGCAACAACAGAAGCAACTTTTAATGGTGCTGCTGGCCAGAACAACCTGATGGGATACATACTCGCCAGCAGTGAAATCTGCAGGGACGAGATACCTAATGATTGCTGTAGGTGTAAGTAGCTGGGTTTCGTGCATTACCGCAGTGTAGCGCTGAGCTAACACTGCCGGGGTATTAGCATATCACTCAACTAAAAATAAGTCCTTTATAGCTTCCAAAGTACTTTCAGTGCTTGTTGTAGAAAACAACAGCTGCTTTTGATTCTTTAGTATCATTGAGCATATGAACCTGTGAGCTGAAATCCCTCTTGAAAAATAAATAGGAATTACATTTAGTAGGAGGAAGAAGCATTAAACCAGGCTTGGACGTATTTTGAATATTCTGTTTATTTCATATTGTCTGAAAATTCACAGATGTCTGTCTGCAGAGCTTAGATAAGTAACCCTGAAAGATTTAACAGACAACAACAAAGATGATCCTTTGGTTTAAGACTCTTACTTGCTTTGTCAGGAATGAAAACTAATGTTTCACCACTGCAAATTTTTTTTTTTTTTTCTCCACTGGCTGCAGTCAGGCCACTCTTTTCATCTTGTCTTAATTTTTCTTATTAGTAGTAGTAATTGTAAGTGATTTCATTTTGATATCTTTAATAATAAACTGAAGAAATAGATTTAAAGAAAAATAGGGTGGGTTTTTTTTACGTTTAATATCATGAAGCTGGTTAATGTTGGTTTGCAGTAGAATTTGTAGATAAGTTTGACACTTATTTTTGTGTGACTAGAATAGGATATGATGTCTATGAATTTAGTTTGATCATCCAATATTGCAATTTTGAGCGTAGTTTCTTGTGGACAGGATCTAGTTATACAAATTGTCAGAGCCCTGAAGCAGGTGAAGACACATGATCATGGTAAAGAGAACGTAGTTACCTTGTCTCACTGCCTAGGTAGCAGGGGGCCATAGATGTTTGGGCATTCTCAGTTCGGTGTAAGCCACTGTTTAATTTGATATCTAATGCCTAGATCTTATTTAGGGCATTTCATCAGGAGAAATAAAGCACACGGATGGAGAGCTCATCACGGTTTTTCTGCTTTGCAGGTGGGAATGTAGTGATGTAGAGAGGGAAATGATTCAGCCTGGGTAGGACAATACAGCAGTGGGGGTCTGGGCATGCATTTGGATACTCTTAGTCCTGGATTAATACCCTGGCATTTAAATTGCATTCTGTTTCTTATCTCTTCCATAATTTTGACTTGAATGTGCCTTAGTCTTGCTGTAATGATCCTACACAGACTAGCGTTCTCACCTATTTTATCTCTGCTCTGACAAGTTCAGTTTTGAAGGAGTAAAGACAGACCACTTTGCTGTGCTGCTCTTCCTGCGTGTAGGTGCCAAAGGTTCCTGTTACACAGAAAAGCTAAAATTCACCAAGGAAGAAGTAACCAATTTTGTAATCTAAGCTTGACATTCTACTTTTTCTATCTGCCTGCAAAATAATTTTT